>JAAUYH010012665.1_pt1 | contig 17864 bp, 15 predicted proteins | sample 7278061 | NCBI WGS metagenome assembly JAAUYH01 (sample SAMN14350203, study PRJNA611818) | marine sediment metagenome | isolation source: surface marine sediment (0.6m) | place: French Polynesia: Moorea | collected 2018-08 | reverse complement strand
TTTTTCACAATGGTCTTCGTCGGGAACCTAGAGTGAAAGGGGAATGAAATCAAGGAAGCATAATTTTATACTGCTTTGAGCTGGTATTCATCTTTGTTTGAGTCAGGTTCCATCTCATAAACCAATTACAGCATCTTTTGGTTTGATGCCTGATATCATTTTGATCCCGTTAGCACAAAAGATGCAGAAATACAGTATGAATTTATTAAGAAAACTTCTGTAGTTCCGCTCTTCTGCGGCTTGCGCATTTTTATTTAATCAAGGAAACATAGAAACAAATCCAATATGAGAGATATTCAACGAGTCTGTCGCAAATAGTAGTCGTTCAAGTTATTTCATGCATGTGAAATGAATTTCCAGTAAATTTATCGAAACCACGATAGATTGTTGAAAAAGATGAGTTGATAGAAATCATATTTTACCTTGACTAGCAAAATTATTTTCTGAGTTTTGAATAAAATTATGTATTCAGATCAGAAGACCTCGGTTCTCTCTGCAATCGATTGCCTTTTTCTTGGATTTGATATTTATTCACAGCGTTCCTGATCTTGGATAATCTAGATTTGAAAGTAAGTTGCAAGCGATGTACGGCATGCATTCTTTTAATAAACAAAAATTCTGAAAATTGTGTGATGTAGATCTTTCTGCCATTGAAACCACGCACGATCTACTAAATCATGTTCTGAATAGCAAATAAATATCCATCAGGCAAAAAATATATTCAAGTACTACTCGTTCTGAATGAATCTCAGCATTGAAAGTTAAGTCCAGTGAACACTTAAAATTGGTTCATTTTATATTGAATGATTTCGAAAGTCTTACAACTTCTAGTGAAACATATATTAGAACATATTTCTAAAAAAAGTTTTTACAGCTGTACAATGCTAAAACCCATGTTCGCAACAGTTCGTGTTGCGGGGGAGGTGCAGCAACTAACAACTATTCACGTGCTGTAGAGCTTATTTTTATGCATGGAAAACATGTTGTAGTCGATAACAATGATGCGAAGTTAAGATCGTTTGTTCAATAAGCAAAATTTTTTCGATAGTTCCTGAATGGGAAGCGAGTTAATATTAGTTTACTTTTAAATACAGGTGAACTGCAATTAAGGTTAAATAGAATTTGCAATAAATGTCAGGAATCGATAAAGAGCACTGGAACCAAGAAATTGAAGAAATAAAATTGCATCGATTGGGTGAAGTGGCGGAATGCTCATTTGAACTAACACCAACACATAACGGTCGCGTCGACTGCAAAGCAAACAGCTCGCTACGTAGCACGGCTCTATTTAACGATGGGTTGTATCGCACGAGAACAAAAGGCGATCGGCAAGTGCACGCACACGATGTAAGCGCGTTAAAACACCGTAGATTAACTCAATTCTCCGCAGTATGAACAGCACGATGACAGATGTGATTTACTGTGTACATCATCGACACGAACCACTGCCAGAGCGAGCGCCACCTCACCAAACCGACAGCAGCAGAACCCGGGCACGAGAGGACTAGGCAAATGTTTAAACCGATCACGTGCGGTTGATCACACGGCGAAGTGAGCACAGGCTACAGGCAATAATAACGAGAAGAAACCAACGATGCAGGGGGCGAGCAAGAGCAGGGAGGCCGAGGAGGTTCAAGATCGAAAACAGTCAGATAGCAGAAAACTAATAGTGGTCCTTACAGTGCCCAACACGACGGGACGGTACCAGGGTCACGCACAGCAAATGCGGGTAGTGGGGCAACATCATAAATGTACGTACAATCGTTGGGGCCGCGATCGGATTTCAGCTCGGATTAGATCCACTCACGGGGGCGAATATGCCACAGCTGAGGCGTGAGGTGTATTGCTTGTAGCGAGAAATGATCAGAGTAGTCAGGCGCGACGACGGCGGATTGAGCGTGAGCGGCGGTAGACCAGAACGAGTCGACAGCGGTCCACCAGCCAGCAGAGCGCACGTAGAGTGGGAAGTTTCGAAACGAAACGACGCCATTCAAACACGCCCCACATTTGACGACTCGCTAACAGACCCGCGCTCTCGGCACGAGAACCCTACCACGGCACGCGCCGATGCAGCAGCGGGGTGTGTGCTCGCGCATGCGGCACAACTCGAGGGCGTGCATCCGGCGATCACGTTCCATCCACGCACGCGCCCACGGCGTCCCAACCACCGCCCGCCGCGGCCCGCGCTTGCATAGCGAGGGCGTGAATGCGTGAGGAAGAGCAAGAGGGTGAAAGAGCAGCAGCACCTAACCACGGCAATACCAGATTCGTCCCACCGCACACGCTCGCTGGCGAGTGTCACGCGCGAAGTTGCGACAGCGAAAGCGGGTCGGTGTGCGGCACACGCCGCACCAGTCGGGACGATCTGTCCCACTGAAGAGTTGCACCCGCGCATAAAACAATCAAAAATCAACAAATTCCTGCATTCACGCATTCACCGCTTCTGCACTCGGAACAACAACTGCGCAGATCACTCGCCACCGCCGGACGTGTGGGGCACACGCATGTATAGTACACGATCTATTCGAAGCAACGCACTCACATGTGGTGGTGAGCAGCAAGACGCCGGCCATTTCGTCTGCGTAACCAGTTAGTGTTTGTGACAATGACTTTAGTTATATGAATGAAATGCATACAATCGTAGTGTGATGATGTGTGTCTGTGGCTCCGCCGCTGTGTTATCTATTGGGTTCGATTCTCGTCGGTGGCGCGTATTCCGCCGTCATCGGACTCAGCGCATCAACGACTTGCACACTCCTCAGTGGCAACTCCTGAGTCGCGTGTTCGACTGCAGGTCCAGGCACGACAACATGGTGATTCGGCGAGGGCGAGGGCGATGAATTTTCCAAGGCCGCCAATTCGTGTGGGGACAAGTGCTTCTCCTTGCGTTTGTGCCTGGCCAACGAGCTCTTGATCTTGTATGTCTTCTTACAAACGTCACATGCATACTGTTTCTGGATGCGTCGATGCGTATTTTTGTGTGCATTCAGGTTGTACAGTGTACCGAATGATTTCGGACATTGATCACATTTGTAGGGCCGATCCTTCCCATGCACGGTTCTCACGTGGGTGTTCAGATGCGCCTGTTGACCGAACCGTCTCGGGCATTGTTTACATGGCCAATTGCGCAACATTTGATGCGTCGTTGCAAAGTGCCTCTTCAGCGTGTCCTTCCGATTAAACTTCTTGCCACACCTTGTACATTGATACTCCTGACTCGTACCCGTATGCTTGGTGCTAATGTGCACATTCAGCGCATGCGATCTTGTGTATTCTTTCCCGCACGTTTCATGTGGACATGTCAGCTTGGCTCTGCCCGAACCACTCCCCGACCCCGATGATGCTCTTCTAGCAATAGTTGGTGTGGGATTGATTGTTGATGTATTCGCAGATGTGGGATTGGGTGTTGCATCCAAAGACGGCAGAGTGGTAGTATCCAATGTGGAAGGTGCACGTAAATCGACCCCTCTTTCTAATGCATATTCATATGCAGGTGTATGCTTCTCAGGAATATACAATGGATGTGGCGCAGGAGGTCGTTGATTATGTGGCATGAGCGGAAACGGGAATCGAAATTGGGCGGCCGCATGGTGTGGTGGTGTAGGGTGTGACGGTGGTTGTTGTTGATGTTGTTGTTGTAGATGGGGGTGTTGATTCGGCATAGGATTTTTCTTCTCACCGGGCGGCGGCGGCGGCGGCGGAGGTGCACCAACCGCCCCATTGGCATTGGTCGATAATTGAGCTATAGGCAATGACTGAGAGAATGGAAATCTCGCTGTCGAATTATCATGCGGCATTGGGAAGGTTAGCGACGCCATGACAGAAGGTGGAGACGGTTTGCCAGCGTTGGTAGGCACGGCGGACATAGACGCGGAATTGATAGAAGAGTGAGAAAAGTTATTGGTATTGCACGCTTTGAGAGGTGCCGCAGAAGACGGCACAGCAGTAGGTGCAGGGTTTGTGTTTGAGTTGGGCGTAGCTAGCAAGCGGTGACGTTTGGGAGGATTCCCGGAAGCGGGCGGCAATACGCGTTGTTGTAACAGATTGGCTGCGGCAATGGCGGCCGAGGTGTTGACGTTATTGGGATTGTGGTTGTGGTGGTTGTAGTTGTTGGGTTGAGAGTGTATATTGGAATAGGAGTTGAGGGGTGCAGGGGCATTCGACGGCAAGGAGGTAGTATTGGAAGCAGGATAATGAAGTTGATTAAGAGATAGTTGATTGGAGAAAGCATAGCGATTTTGATGCGATTGTGATTGCGTGGTGGTAATCGTGGAGGGGCGCGTAATATTCGGCGTCGGCGTCGCAACGTTATTACTTGTAGTGGGTAACGCACATTTTCGTCTTCGATTCAAATGCTGTTGATTCGCGACAAGCTGAATGTCGGGGATATTGTTGTGCCCTAACACTTGATCGATCACGGGCGATTCATTGAAATGAATCGCTAGTTCATCCGCGAGATATGTATCGTTGGGACGTACGGTAGGTAAATTCGTGGGTGAGGACGATAGTGCGAAACCGAAATTCGGGGATGTACCCAATGTGTATCTCGCTGGCGATAACATACTGTTGGGTAATAATTGCGTTGTGTGTGTGTCGTCGTTTGTGTATCGTGTGGTGGGTGCCGATGCCGCAGCAGCAACTGCAGCGGCGTTTGCTGCTAATGACGCTAAAGTAGTGGCGGATGACACGATGTTTTGTGGAACGTTGTGTGGTGGTGGTGGTGGTGGTGGTGGTTGGGGTGGTGGTGCAGCAGCAGCAGCGACGACGGCGGCAGCAGCAGTAATCGAATTGGCAGTAGTAGTTGCGGTAGTAGATGACCGCATTTCAGGGAGTGATGTAATAATGGCCGTGGTAGTTGTAGAAGCACTAGGCACCATGCACATTGAACCACATCAAGCAATGAGAGTGATTGTTTCACCAAGCTCAAGTCGAACAAACAGGGCCAGCAGGCATTCGTGAAAGTCGAAGAGAGAGTGGGAAGGTGAGAGTGGGAGACGGTATCGCGAGCGGAGAGAAAGCAAGAGAGAGAGAGAAAGAGAGAAGAAAGTGGAGCTGCACGACGTCGTAGTGAAGAAGCAAGGCGGGTAGTGCAGATAGAGAAGCGAGGAACAAGAAGAAATTGGGAGTGTGCGCGGCGATCGCAGTTTTACGCTACCCGCAAACGCATGCATGCGCGCATGGTCACGAAGTCACGCACTATCGACGAGGCGTGGACGTATAACACGTGCTCACCGTGCTAGTTAGTGCGCTGTAAGCATCGCAAGGTCTGTCCACATGCATAGCGAGTGTGAATGAAATCAGGGAGCGAACAAGTGAGACCCGCGAAATCATCGAAAAAGCGAGCGTCTACGATTCAGCACGCTTGTGATCGCGTCTTGTCTGAGTCCGCTTGGCCCTTGCCCGTGCCGCGTGCCAACACCACCAACAACACGATTGTACCGTACGATTTGGCTTAGTGTGTTTTTGTGCATGTGAATCTTATCTCGATTTGCGCTAAGCCAATATGCTGCTGATTGACGTGACCACACCCCCAACTAACTTTCCTTCACAACTATCCAATGCATCCTACATTATCATTGACCAACTCATGTGATCACACATTTCCTTGATTTCTTCCTTCCCCGCGAGGCACCTCATTTTTTACTAAATATTCATGAGGCAATCCCAATCCACTACAGTACAGTACAATATCGGTACAGTACAGTACAGTACAGCACTGTACAGTACGACGGTATTGCATCCAAATATGGAGACTTGACGAGCTCACCCTCATTTACAGCCACTCACAATGCGACGAGCACGTGATAGAGCCACTGTACGAGCAAAAACAAACGACAAATTAGAATCACCGAAGAGTTGTGCGTAGCATATGATCTGCCTGTGCTTAACGACTAGAATCGGAAAAAAACGTTAACTACCATCACACTCCATTTACCCAACGGTTATGATGCGCACCACATCAATGTTGAATCTCGCTGCACTACCCCCACTGTACAGCACTATCCTACTCGATCAGCACACACATCGCATCTCCATCGCTGTGGTGTCGACAGTCGCTCGATAACATGCACACCATTGCAACCGCCTTCGTGGCCCATTCCCCGCTCGCTATCCCATCCGCGCGCCGTTTGATCCCGTATAGAAATCGCTGTAGTATCCCACGCGCTTCCGCCACTACCACCGCGCCCACCACCGCCACCCCGACCGTCGCCAAAACCCACTTCGACATCGCTCTACTGCCCGGCGATGGCATCGGGCCAGAGATCACCGCCGTTACACGCAAGGTGCTAGATGCCGCGGCGTCCAAAACCGACGTCACCTTCAACTACACTGAAGCGAATGTCGGTGGATGTGCGATCGACGCCGAGGGTGTGCCACTACCGAAGAGCACTCTAGAAATCTGTCGTTCATCCGACGCCGTGTTACTTGCGTGTATCGGTGGTCCGAAGTGGGATTCGAATGAACGGTCCCTTCGTCCAGAAACGGGCTTGTTGGGATTACGAAAGGAGCTTGGTTTGTTCGCGAATCTACGCCCTGCGAAAGTGATGCCAGAACTACTCGACGCTTCAACGTTGAAACGCGAGGTAGTGGAAGGTGTTGATATCATGGTGGTACGTGAATTAACGGGCGACGTGTATTTCGGGACCCCAAAAGGAATTCGAATTAATGAGGAGACCGACCGTCGTGAGGGGTACAATAACATGATCTATCAAGAGCATGAAATCGAGCGTATAGCAAAGGTGGCGTTCGAGGTGGCACGCGCGCGCAACAGCAGATTGTGTAGTGTGGACAAAGCGAATGTGTTGGATGTATCGCAATTGTGGCGTGAGGTGATGATCCAAGTTGGCGAAGCCGAGTACAACGATGTTGAATTGAGTCATATGTATGTGGATAATGCGGCGATGCAATTGATTCGATATCCGAATCAGTTCGACACGATAGTGACGGGCAATATATTTGGCGATATTCTCAGTGATGCGGCGAGTATGTTAGTGGGTTCGTTAGGCATGTTGCCGAGCGCGAGTTTGGGGGCTTCGGGAACACCGGGCCTTTACGAGCCCGTCCACGGATCGGCGCCAGATATCGCGGGAATGGACATGGCGAACCCCATCGCGTGCGTGTTGTCGGCGGCTATGATGGCGCGGTACTCGTTGGGTCGGCCCGACCTGGCGGATTGCATCGAGGACGCGGTGGCGAAAACACTGAGCTCGGGAAGTAGGACGAAAGATATTGCGAGGCAGGACGAGAAGGTGTTGGGGTGCGAGGAAATGGGCGAGTGTATAGTGAGAAACTTATTGTAGCTTGCAGGTTTGACTTAGAATGGAGGCGCGGACGGTCACGGTTGTAAACCACTTCTGGTTGCGCCTGGTGCGGCTGCCGTGCGAGGGCCGATGAAACGCTTTAACCTCGGTCGCTGTGCACCTGTGCGTGCACCTTTGATGATGTTGCCGCTGCTGTTATTTTTGACGCCAGACTGCGATTGGCGACAGGTACGCACGAGTGCGTGCGTGCGCGTGGCAGTGAGGCGATTTCGGTGCACTGCCGCGAGCGGTGCGCGGCGCTGCTCGAATAGACGGGGAGCGTGTGCACCGGACAGAAATGTGCGACAATGAAACCGCTCCTGATTTGAGGGCGGGTGTGGTGGAAAGTCGAGATATGCACGTGTACAGTCTACAGTACACCACTTTCTACAGCCACTAGAACACTGTACGATGGATAGAACGTGTGTGAGATACTTCGTGCAGATCGATGCGGTAGATGTTGTTCGCTCTCACTCGCTCTCTTCTCTCAGCCATCTCAATAATCTGCGCGCGCACGCGCGCCCACGTTTTCCCTTCACCGATCAAGTCGTGTAATCTTCCAACACTACCTACTTTCCGGATTGGGGCGCTAAGCAAGCAAGCAAGCAAGCAAAGAAACAATCCCAAATCCCTAACCATGGATGAATCGGATGCACGAGTAACGAATCAACCAACCGCGCCGTAACACGAAAACACAATTCACGCCGACACCGTTCAGCGTGCGGGGTCCGGATCGAGTGGCTCGCGCCCGCGGATTAGACCAGTATCGCTCAGCCACGCGGCTGTAACGCACATAATCCACATCGTGCCGACCGCTCAAATTGTCCAGCTACGAGATGCCGAGTCGAATACCCTGCGGAATTCGTCCTGTACTTTACATCAATTCCTTCCACACCTCATCACTCCATCTACAGTACAACAATACAGTATGGCCCAGAATATGCGCACCCTAACTGGCGGGTGTGTGCAGACCTGCTGCAGGGAATTGCACTTAGGAAAGAAAGAAAACCAGCAATCGCACTTAATTAAAGTTACTGTGTGTCTAGTCAACGTGTTCTAGCTCGGTCGGGATGAGAAAATCATCAGTGTGGGATGAGCAGACATCTTCACCTTGCGGGTGTAAGACATCACTAAAACTTGGGTCAACAGTTGCAGCCATTTGTTGAAGTAGATTCGATGTTGGTGCTTGCTTCTCATGAACCAAACATTGAGCTTCTTCTTCATTCTCTCCTGCTCATTGGTTTCTGCTCCCACGCCCCTCGCTCAGATTATCTGCTACCTTCTGTTCCCGTTGAACTTTTCTAAATGTATTAACGAGATCGAGTTCCGTAGCCCAACCTGCCAATTGTTTCCCGCAACAAGTACCAGCTGTTGAATACGAACGCTTGTACAGATATTAGACCTCTACACCCACATCATGCGTATACGCTTTCTCCGTTCATGATGAAACTACTCACCACAGTTTGAGGATGGTCGCTTGGGATTTGGGATGCCGTACTGCTTTATTACTCTCAATCACTAATCGTTATCAGCCCAACGTGTGTTTGCAATCTGCGAGGAAAATTTTTACAATACGAGAGGCCGCATATTCGGGAGCCATACCGTACTGTACCTTGCATCCTGCTGTTGCTCGCGCAGCCAAGTTGGGTGGGTGGTGTACCAACATGAAATTTAACAACGTGCCATACAACGGAATCGAGTAGTATAATAAAAAGAGATCACCACAAACGAATACAAGTACACGCTCGCTATCTTGCGTATCGGAAAACGCCATTCCGAAAAACACTACTTCCCCTCTATCTATGATGCCACCACCTTCTTATCTCTCTTGAACACATTAAACGAGAATCGTTTCGTCACGTGATGCACAGGTGGAGCTTCCGTCGCGGGGGCAGGCGCCGGCACGGCCTCCTTCTCTTCCTTCACTGGTGACTCCTTCTTCATCTCCGCCTCCCGCTCCATCGCCTTCTTGATCCCACCATGATAAGCCGGCGTCTTATTTCCCGCAACCGCAAACATCGACGTATCCATGCTTGATGGCGCATCCTCCGTCAAATCTGTAGTGGTCACTGCAGCCGCTGCTGCTGCTGCGGCCGCGTGCGCCTTCATTTGGGGCGTGAGGACGGGCACCGACATCACCAAATCCCTCGCCGACGGCGGAATTTGCATCGACCTCAATAGCACTGCCTGCTCATCAACCAAGTTCCATACTCGCATCAACCGATCCGCACTTAACGTAATCAACGATCTCGTCGTGGCACCATCACTATCCTGAATCGGATAGATCATTTGAACCGCATGTCCATTATAAGGTTCGAACTGAGCGGTCACAAATTTCTCTTCCAAATCCCATATACACACTTTGCCATCCGCACCCGCAGTCACCAAAGTTTTCGAATCGAAGAACACACTGTCGTGAACAATGCCTTCATGCCCACCCTTCAAACCGAAATCTTGAGTAATCGACACTTTCGCACTTTGCGACTTGCTTCGCACCATGACGCCATGCTTCTCGTTGATGTCATCCACATCACCCACGGTGCCACCTCCGAAATGTTCGACCTGTGGTTCGGCGCCGGGTTGTTTGAACGTCGTCATAGGTACTGTTGCTAGTGCGGACAAGATGCCACCAGGAGCAGACTTGGGTTGCGCCGTCGGCGCAAGCGTCGCGGATGTAGTGACGGGCGCAGTGAAAGACAGTCCCCCACGTGGCGTAGATACGGAGGGTGGTGTGGGGGACACAGGGACGTTAGTCGAACCCTCAAGAAGCGGACTTTCCGTTGTAGCTTGATGAAGCAACGAATCGAGATGACGTTGGTCCATCGAGTTCCACTGTTTGGAACGTGCCTCCGCGGCACGCCGAACACCGGCGCCCGGTTCGACGCTGCCTCGTTCGATAGTCTTCGCGATCTCTTGCTCGAGTTTGCGGCCAACGGACTCTTCGGCCTCCTCGGGAATCGCTGTCATCGCTTCCGCGGTGGCGGTCGCTTTCGATAGCTCGACATCGGGCAGAGATGGGAATCGCGGCGGTGGATGGAGATGATCCGAGATGGGCTGCTGCAATGTCGGGTCGTCTTCGAATTCCGCGGGCGGTTGTGGAATTTGCCCCCGTATCAGCGTAGGGTAGCGTGGCATAACAGGCGCGCCATACGGCAACGCCTCCACGTCCTCCCGTGGTGGCGGCGGTGGCGCTTCTTCCGTCGCCATCGTTTCGTTCCCACCGCGCGAACCGAGTCAACAAGATGGCGAGTGAATCCGAGTTACAGTTCCGTCCACTTTCTGAGACACAGTGTCGGTGTGCACAGGCGTAGCTTGGTGGTCGGCCAGAAATGAAGGCAACGCAAGTAGTAGTGGCGTCTCATTCGGGATGTATGATAGGCTCGGGGAGGTACACGTGTAAATGAATTCGATTTAAAAAGTATTTTCCTATAGGTCTAGACATTTCTTGTTGCCGTTACACATTCGTCGCAGTTTCCTTTCGCCTACTGTACGTGGGCCCGTTTTGTAAAATTAACTCGAGTGTCTCAAAATCACCACACATACGCCCCTTCCGTTCGGGTTTGTAGAGAGCCACCATCGCCGACCATCTGGCGATTCTTATTTGCTCACTACCGTTGCGGCGTGCGATTTCAGCGCCGTCCTTTCGCCCTCGCCGTGAAGCGATCTTTCCTGTGACATGGCCACCGCCTCCACTGTACCGCCCAGAGCGGCGCCCACCCGCATGCTCACTCTCCCCGGCGCAGGCCGCGTGGTCATGCGGCGCAGCGCGAAGGATCATGTGTCTGGCCTGACCGCTTACTTGGTCAAGGAAAACAAAGATGGCGTGGCGTGCAACATCAGTGTGGCACTCAAACGCAAGGAGCGTTACATTGGCACCGTGTTGAAAGGCCACACCGCCGCTGTCGTGGATATGGAATTTCTGCCGACACCAGCCGACTCCCCGATTTTCACGCTGGGCACTTGCGATCAGGATGGTGTGGTCTACTTGTGGTTCTTGCGATTAGCCAAGGACGCGTTGGGTATCGATTACGCTATCAAGCAGCTGAGAAAGTACAGCTTTTATTCGCTGAGAAAGAATGAATCCGCGTTCTACAATCGCATACGTTTGTCTGGCACGCCCACAGATGGGACGATGGTGTTGGTACCGAACGATGGATCTAGCGTGAGAGTGATTTCCTTCTCTTGTGAACCTGTCGATGACCCGGCCCCGATTCCTCGACTTGAAGCACCGAAGGAAGTACCGCAGATTGAAGATGCACCGAAGAACGAGGAACCAGTTGCGCCACCACCGACGGAGAACAAGAAGGCTGAAGAGCAAATTGAAACGCCGCAGCCGCTGTCACAGGACGAATATAAGAAGGAAATGGCTAAATTTGGCTCTGCAACGTTGGCGGAAGATAATTTGGGCAAGACGGTGGAAGATGAGATTGCGGACGAAGAGGAAGAGGAAAGGGTGCGTGACCCTTTGAATAGTACCTTCCCCATGTCGAGACATGTGGAGGAAGTGCAGTTGGTGGATGATGATATCGCGGAGGCGGCGGCTAGAGGTGCGGGTATTACGGATAGCCCGGGCCAACCGAAATATCGTTCAGATGCGGCGGTGGAGGGATTGGAGGATGGTGGCGCGAACCGTGCCGCTGGAGCGGGTGTGTACGAAGCCGCGGATATGCGTCAGGAACAAGCATTTGTCGGTGCTACGCGTAAGTCGGACATCTAGTTGAACAGTTGTTTGTATTTGATAGTTGGTCATGGCACACTTGTCGATGGTAAGCACAAGCGAATTTTTCGTCCCAGTTTTGTTCGTGGGAGTGTGTACGTGCATTGTTACGGGTGGGTAAGTGATCAGACCAATAACGTAAATTTACAGTGGTATATAATTAATAACATATCAGTTATAAACTGAATTGAAAGTAACGTCGAGTGCGTGTGTCGAGGAGCGCGCACCAACACAACTTGGATCGGTTTTGGGAAGAACATGACAACTGTGATATTTGTGTGACAGAGATTATTTGGAAGAAGAAGAAAGTACGGTACAGTACAGTAGTACAGTACAGTAGTACTGTACTGTACCGAGATGAGCGGGGCGGTAGAGAAGAATGCATGGACCCTTTGAGAAATTGATGAGGGCTAACTGTACCCTCATCGGCAATATTGTTCGCGCTACTGTACTGTCTTATACCGCCCGCGGTGGAAATTCAGTTAAAACGTGGAAATCCCGCACTCGACAATGCGTCGAACGATTTGATGTTGAAATGCACTTGACCACGCAGGCGAGAGTGTGCGTGTGCAAGATTAATACAGTATGGAATGCAACCCCAGGCGGACTCAAAATCATCGTGTTTCGTGGCATAGGCGGTACAGTGTTGTTGTGGCTGTGGCATTGCTTCACTGCACCGCACGTACAGTACTGTACGCTTGCACGATTTTCGCGCTGATTAGGTAAGTGCGCCCGCGTTGCGCAAACTTGATTGCCAGCCGAGGTGCAGTGAGTATGCATATACCCTGGATACTCTACTCGATCGTGGCTATACCCACCTCCATCGCTGTTGACGAGATAGTACGTGCGAGTGTCTTCCTTCAACCTGGCCTCGGGTTCGCACTTGCGTGTGATTTCGATCGATCACAATTTCGTGTTCGTGCTACTCGCTTGGCAGGGTTCCTTCCTCTTCTTCTTTGTCGTTTGTTCGTCACGCTTCAATTCTAGTTACTGCAGCAGTCTGTTTTTGCACACCAACTTCCCATGCACAGTATTCCACTCCTTCGTTACACTCTCCTTCGATTTTTGCTTTTGTCATTCGCTTCTTTGCTTCATAGTGCATTCTACAGTAAAGTGCTTATTTCAAAAGATTGTCACCGAATCTTGTACGGTAACAGTAACAGGACACTACCCGGTCACTCTACATCCAGCACAGTACTGTGCAGTACTGTACTGTACCGGTACTGTACGTAGTTGAATACAGCTCAGTGCACAGCATTCTACTCAATGACATTCACCCATGTCCACTTCATCAGTTTTATTGCGCAGAACTATGGATTACTGCATCACTCTTTCGATTTTGATTGTTTCGCTTCTTACTGATAGACTTATGCTCTGCTACAAAGGCAAACTGTGGAGTGAATGAAACTATTTTTGCTTGCATAGTCTCCTTATGAACACTTGTTGCTGCCAATACTTGGCCAAGGTGTGCATGAATGATGCACGTCACCCATACTCATTAGGTGTGCTTGATGCACTCGCAATGGATGTGGCTTCGAGAAGTAACTGGCTCCAGCATTCACTCACTTACAAAACGTATTTGTTCTGCTCCCGTTTCTCTGAATGAAATAAATGCAAAGTTATCACACTTATTATCGTGCCCGATGTTATGCTGATTCTTCGCATTTATGAAAAGACCTGCGCTATCATGGCAGTCTATTATTATCGTTAAGCATCGCTGCCATCATTGTATTAGTACTTGACGATAGTTTTCATGCTTTCTGCCTGTTGCTACTATATTAATTGTTCTGATGAATCAAACTCAGACCTGCAATTGTAACAAATACTTCCGCTTTCTGAATTGCTCTACTTTCATCACCTAGTTAGAAGCATAGTCATGTGATCAAGCTAGACTGAATTGACGTTTAAGGTGACCCATTAATTTCAGTGACTTCCTAGCAATAATATTATATTTCCGAGCACTGCAACTACATCGCGAGTTTAATGCTTCGTTTGATGCTCGAGCTAGAGAACTTGATACCATCGGGCAAAGAATCTCGCCATGTCCATGTCAATGCTACAAAACAGATTACTCAAGAATAACACGTACCGATTGCGTCCGAAATCTGGTTAAGACTAGTCAAATCTAGGAGTGACAAGGATTGATTATTTACTTTCGTGAGATAATTTATGAGATTCACAGAAGTGAACATTTCAGTTTTCGATTTTGAGGTGAACCGAATCCAAGGTTGCATATTTTAGAACTACTGGGGATTCTGAACAAAAAGCAATTTACAAGGACATCCTGGGCTTCAACAAACACAGCAAATATCGATATTGTTCAACCTCCTATAGATCTTTAAAAAGGTATGTAAAATCAATTCGAACCAATCATCGAAAAGCCAAACATTTTAAATCACGGCTTTCTTGTCGCAGCTTTATCAATTCGGTTTTAGTTTTATCACAAATCATGCTCGAAATAATGATACACTTGAATTAAAAACATCTTTAGTATAGTGCAAGGTACCAAAAAATATGTGACATTCATATAAATAAATGAAACAGGGGCACAGTTCTATAATTGTCAAACCATCTTCTTAAAGATTAAATTAGAGTGTTAAACATTAGACTGCCTTCAACCATTCTAAAATTATGAAGACTGCACTTGAACCCGCTTTCACAGCCGAATCCGAAAATTTTAGATTGATACAGGCGAAGCTAGTCTAATATCATGAGATGCTACTACAGCCTCTCGACAAACTACCTTTTATCGCGAAAAGCAGATTGTATATGTATTTTACGATCCATAATTAAACTTCTAGACACAAATAGATTACGAAAAGACTTTGAAAAACAGTTTACATTGGATTTTCTAAGTATAAGACAAGGAAGAAATCAAAATCTAAAGTCATAAATCTCAATCTGATATGGAAAACTGGATTCGAGATTGGAGCCTAAGTCGGTTCATCATAACATTTCAGTTTGGACTATAGAAATCTCTTCTTCCAGAAAAATTAGAAATGGTTGCCTAGACGATCTCGCGCAGGTAGGCTATGGACAAATCGATCGACAAAAGGATTCCATAGGGGATTCTTTAACGGCAAATCATACATACTATGCCAATTAATAGACAATAAATATTTTATGCTACACCAAACATATATTACTATTCTAGATTAAATTAATATTAACATATCGTGTTCTTGGTGCGAGGGAATGATCTTCAGGTTTTTTCCTGATACTCACAAGTGTTATTTATTACGCTCCTTTATTTTTTGTCGCGAAAGCTAAAATATTATGGACGAAGTCTAGGCGAAGAATGCATGGTGGTGAGTGAATAGGTTTCAAAAATAACGATAACGCTGTTTACTTACATAAGATGAGTGACTGCATTGAACACTGTTCAGAAAGAGCTTGAAAAGTTAGTTAATTGTATGCGTAATAAAAATTGTTGCTATAATGGAGAAATTTTTTATTTTTGGAATTAATCGTGGAAGCTAGAATGAGTTTAATAACTAGCAATCGCTTTTGTTTTTATTTAAAGCAGTCACAGAGAATTGAAATGAATAAGTGCGATTAGTGAATCAATGTTCTCACAGCTGCGACAACGTCATGAAATCATTAATTTACTAGTGTTACATTTCACGAGAATGTGACAACGTTGTGATGATAAAGAAATAACTCGATTTATGAGTAAGTACTTCCTGTTCCTTAAACCCAGATAGAATTGGTGCCTGCGGAAAAATAAAATTCACTTGTGCCAATAGTAGAATAAATCTATTTAATATCCACCGCGACATCGATATAGACTGAAAATATGTATATTATGGCCAGAAACTAACTCAAGCTATCATGTTAACACTCAAGGTTGTCACTTCGAAATTAATGCAGGCTTATCTCGGTATAAATAGGCCAAGTCAAACAATCAATCAGACGAATATATTTCACATCTGAAAAGATAACGTTACGCATGCATCAGCTCTTATTTTTCGAAATTCTCTCACTACATTTCCTTCCATCATCCCGATGATTTTGTTTACAGCCGTATTATTATCCTATGCAGCGTAAAATTGAAATGTTCGCGTAACTAAGTTTTGATGGTTGGCGAATTCTTTCAGTTCTGTAGCACTGCGGATTGTAAGTTAGGTTTAGAAATATTGCGATGGTGATCAGGTACTGTCAACTAAAAAGGAAACCAAGATCCGTCGAGGACAAACAGTAACTCTAGCGAAACGAAACTAAAGGCAACTATAGAAATTTTTAGTTGTAGTCAACAAAAATCAAGTTTCATTAAGAATGAACCATAATCATGAAACGTTCTAGTGTAGAAAGAAATATTTACGGAAAATCGGCCAATCTTCGGTCCATTGGGGTGGAATAGGCCCAGATAAATAGCTAGGACCAAGCATTCAATGGAAGACTGCGAGATCTGTTTGGACCCGGCAGGAACCTAAAAGAAGGATGGCTTATTCTATTGAGGGAAGACCCGAGCCCTTACAAATAATTAGTTTTGTTTTTAGCACCTTATAGAATATAATCAGCTGCCTACAGAAAACGCAAACTTTAGTTTGGCAGTATCTGAAAATGTATAATTGTGTATCGAAATCAAATAGAAATAATTTCTTTAGGAAAGTATTATCTACTCGAATCAGAACAGTCTGATAGAAAATAGAGACCAAGTCATTTCCGTAAAAATTCAATAACGTCTCTCGCATCACGTGCGTCATCTTTCTTGTACAGGAACTTCAAGATCAGCACTTCAGGCAGTTCCGAATTGTCCATCCATGGCATCTTTTTTTATTAGTCCATAAAGAGTTGAGACTATTTTCGTATTGCGTTTCACGTGCACTCTGGATTGGGCATTCGGATGTGTAAGAATTGTTATTGCTGTTCAAGATCCGAACGTCTCTTCGACGTCACCGACCTGTTGATTCTTTTGCCTATCCGAAATCTGAACCTCGACAATCTGCTGCTTGAGCGAGACTATGACTTAAAAATTTGTTTGTGGAGAAGTCACTGGTATAATTCCGATTATTCGATGAAAATATCGCTTAATCAAAAAGCACCAATATATTCTGATCTGTCCTCATAAGTATAGGAAAAAAATATGTTTGATGCTTGTGCCCCGAACATAAGGTAAGCTACAGTGGAATGATTCTAAGATGAGCGCATAATGGTCTTTCGATTTAAAACAATGGCCTATTCAACGAGTTGAAGCAATATGAACACATATTTTTCAATCGAGAGTATCAAAAACACGAATCTGCATTTGCTACTTGACCAATTGATTTCAGAGTTCCTTACTCATTGCATAATTTTCGTTTTCTTCAGCACTTATATGACGGAGATGAAAGATAATTCTTAAGACTACGATTCAAAATAATTTTTGGTCATGCCTTGAAACATCAAGAGAACAAAAAACCCGACACATAGAAAAGCTTAGAGTCGGTTGAGGCTTCGATGTACCTCCGAGGGGAACCGAAGTAGGGAGTTCAGGCTGTGCGTATTGGAGAGGGAGAAGTAAGTGGTCCAGTAACTCATGTAGACTAAAATAGGTATGATATAACATAAAACTAGTTTCAGCCATCCGAAGTTCCAGATCGAATGACTGAAATCTGTGGCTTTCGAAGTGGTTACAGGGCCTCAGCAGGACTCATTTCTTAATTGCTTGTACTGCGTAGTGTACAGAAGTTCTTGAATTAAGTCTGGGTTTGCGTCTTTTCGATTATCGTGGCTAGAGAACTAGAATTAAGTTAGGGGTACAAATGATTCACTAATGTTGGGAAACGTATATGTAGGTCACGGTTCTGACAATCTACACTCTTATTTGCTAAAATCGCACGTTTCTCTTGAATCACCATTTTCTT
>JAAUYH010168235.1_pt1 | contig 17865 bp, 15 predicted proteins | sample 7278061 | NCBI WGS metagenome assembly JAAUYH01 (sample SAMN14350203, study PRJNA611818) | marine sediment metagenome | isolation source: surface marine sediment (0.6m) | place: French Polynesia: Moorea | collected 2018-08 | reverse complement strand
CGCTCCGCCGCGGGCGAGACCATTGTCCTCGAGAAGAATGTGTTCGTCGAACGCGTGTTGCCGTCATCGGTCATCCGGGAACTCGGTGAGGTCGAAATGGCCGTATACCGGCGGCCGTTCGCTGAAGGCGGCGAGGACCGGCGGCCGACGCTAACGTGGCCGCGACAGATCCCGATCGAGGGAGAGCCCGAGGACGTGACGGCGATCGTCAGCGATTACGGCAAGTGGCTCGCTACCAGCGGTGTGCCGAAACTCTTTATCAACGCCGAACCCGGATCGATCCTGGTCGGTCCGCAACGGGAGTTCTGCCGCGGATTTCCGAACCAGAAAGAAGTCACCGTGCCCGGCCTGCACTTCATCCAGGAAGACTCGCCGGCGGAGATTGCCCGGGCCATCGACACGTGGCTCGACGAAATAGACTGAAAAAGAAAAAGGCGGTTCGATGAACCGCCTTTTCAGACCTACGCTAGCACGTCGATCCTGGCCCCCTGAGTCCCCCGCCAAGTCGTACCTGAAGGTGTCTTTCTTCCGCGTCGCAGCCCTGTTGTTGCTCAAAGGCTACGAATGCTTGAGACGAAAGTTCGCAGAAATCCCGCCATTTGTCAATCCCTTAGGCAGAATATAACGAATCGTACGCTACGCCTGTTGGTTTTGTTGCACTTTCGCAACACCGTGTGCCGGAATGACCAATTCAAGCAAAATCAAGGTCTTCTGGCGTCTTGTTCGTCGATCACGGGATTGGCGAGCGTGCCGATCGCGCCAAGGTCGACCTCGACCGAGTCCCCGGCCTGCAGCCAGCGAGGCGGCGTGCGCGCAGCACCGACGCCGCCGGGTGTCCCGGTCGCGATGACGTCCCCCGGTACGAGGCGGGCAAATGTCGAGCAATATTCGATCAGCGCCGGGATGTCGAAGACGAGATCGGCGACCGAGGCATGCTGCATGAGCTCACCGCTGACGCGCGTCGCGAGTTCCACGCTGCGGATGTCGGCAATCTCGTCGGCGGTGACCAGCCATGGCCCGAATGCCCCGCTCCGCTCGAAGTTCTTACCCGCAGTAAACTGCGGCGTATGCCGCTGCCAGTCGCGGACGGAGCCATCCATGAAACAGCTGTAGCCCGCGATGAACTCCATAGCATTGCCACGATGTGCGGCGCGACACGGCTTGCCGATGATGACCGCCAGCTCACCTTCGAAATCGTATTGATCGGATACGCCGGGTCGCAACATGGGCTGACCGTGCCCCACGACGCTGCCCGGGAAGCGCACGAATACAAGCGGATATTCCGGAACCTCCCGGCCCATTTCCTCGATGTGTGGCCGGTAATTCACGCCGACGCAGAGGATTTTGTCGGGATCGGGAATGACCGGCAGGAACCTTACGTCGCCGAAGCCGAACGCTTCGCCGGTGCCCTCTGCCACTGCTGCGACAGCGCCGGCCGCAAGGACATCGCGGAGATCGCGATACTTCGTTCGCAGCGCCTCGCTCGCCTCGTGAATTCGATCGCCGTCGACAATACCGTAGCTTTGCCGGTCGGCCACCTCGAAACTGGCAATTCGCATCAGTTGAAGACCTGCTCCGCGGGTACGATCGAGATGCCGTCGGCCGAAATACCGAGCGGGATTTCCGCGATGACCGCGTCCTCGTCTATCAGCGCCTGCGACTTGTCGGCGGCGTAGCTCATCGGCGATGCCTGGTCGCCTGCAAGCCGTGCCTTGAGATCCTCTGCGTCGCTGGTCACGAATACGTACTGGATGTTGTCCAGGTGCAGGTTTTCACGGATGACGCGATTGACGTCGGCAAGCGTCAGATCCCGGAGTCCGTCGCGCACGTAATCCGAGAAGTTTTCGATGCCGTAGTACTGGCTGTCTATCGCGTAACCGAGTTGCCTGGACTGCCCGTCCGTCAATAGCGACACGTACTTCTGCAGGTACGCGCGGGTCGCCTCGAAGTCCGATTCACTCATACCCTCGTCGACGAGTCTCTGCAACTCGAACATCGCCGTACGGGTCGCGAAATGCGCATCATTGTTGTTTCGCAGCGGCCGCAACCAGACCTGGAAGATCTGCTGCTGGCGGCCGAGATTGCTGTCCGGCTGGAACTGGAACATACCGCGCGGAAAGTACTCGATGTACGCGTAGTTGCCATAGTTCATGCCGCGTTCTTCGCGGATTCTCTGGTACAGGAAACTGTTCGAGTTGCGGTGCTCGCCAATGTAGGAACGCGCGAGCCACAACGCCAGCCAATCGGAATCGCCGCGACGCAGCTCGACCGGAAAACCGAACGATACGGCGACGGCCGGTGTTTCCTTGTCCACGAGCACGGCCCGGCGGCCCTCGGGCATGGGCGCCGGCGGCAGCGGCAACATAGCGCGTACGCCGACGTCGAGCTTCTGCAGGTCCTGCCCGATCTGCGCGGGCAACGACTCCGGATAGCCGCCGGAGAGCCCCACCGTGATGTTCGCAACCGTATAGTACTCGGCATAGAAGCCCTTGACGTCGTCGAGGGTCAGCGACTCGAGATTCGACGAGCTGCCGAGGTTGTAGGACCCATAGGGATGGTCGCCACCGTAGATCGACGAGTAAAGAACCTCCTTGCCCAGTTCTTCGTCATTGTTGTTGACGAGATCCGTACGCACGGCGTTGATCAGCTGAGTACGAATACGCTCGAAATCCTGCTCCGACCAGGCCGGGAACAGCAACTGCCCGCGCACCAGCGAGTACCAGGTGTCGAGGTTGTCCTTGTGCACCTGCCCCGCAAGCCGTGTCATCTCTTTGTCGACCTGCGCGTTGAAGCCCGCAGCGATCGGGTACATTGCTTCGTTGATCGCCTCGATACCGAGCGCTTCCGAGCCGCCATCCGACACCATCGCCGCAGTCATGGCCGCCAATCCCTTCTTACCGTCGGGATCGAACCCTGATCCGGCGTGCACGATGAACGAAACATCGACGAGCGGTGACGTTGCCGAGGGCGTCGCGACGAAGGCGACCGGGGCGGCGTCCTGATTCGGGGGCACCACGAGTTCGGCAACCGATACATCGTCATCGTCGGGGGGCGGCGGTCCCGACTTGCCGCGTGCCGCCACGATCTCGTCGAGCGAGGTCATCCCGTCGATCCCCGCCATCGCCGCATCGGACGACAGCGTCAACGTTACCCGCTGGCCGTCGACAAAGTACCGATCGGCGACGCCGCGGATTACGTCGGATGTCAGTGCATCGTAGCTTGCATACACTTCATTGATCGTCTCCGGCGTTCGGAAGAACTGCACGAATTGCGCCAGCGTCGCGCCGATGGCATTGGAATTGTCCAGCTGCGACGTAAAGCCGTAGCGCAACCGCGACTTTGTCTCGGCAAGCTTGTCGTCCGGAATCAGCTCGGTCCGCGCTTCGGCCAGCGTCTCGTTGATCGCGTCTCGGACATTCGCCGCGTGTTCGGCGTCCGTCAGACGGGCAGCAATCAGCAGCATGCCCGGGTCGATCTGGTTGGGAAAATATCCGAACAGCTGGTCGACCCATTGTTCCTGGATGACGAGCTTCCGATAGAGGTCGGACGATTCCGAGAAGTGCACGGCCGATACGACATCGAGCGCCGGCATGTCAGCCTCTGTCGGTTCGAAGGCCGGACCGCGAAACGCCATCGTCAACCAGGGCTGTGTCGGCCCCTCCCATTGCAGGTGTTCGTAGCGCGGACCATTGAGCGGCGGTTCGGTTGGCACGTCGATCGAATAGTCGCCGCGCTTCCAGCCGCCCCAGTATTTCTCGACAAGCGCGAACGTCGCCTCCGCATCGAGGTCACCCACGAGGATCACCACCGATTTCTCGGGCCGGTACCAGCGATCGAAGAACACTTTGGCGTACTCCATCTGGTCGGGCATCGCTTCGATATCCTCGATGAAGCCCATGGTCGTGTGCTCGTAGGTGTGGGCATCGAACATGAGATCGCTCAAGCGCTCGAACATCTTCGAAATGGGATTCGAGAAATTCTTGAGGTACTCGCCCTTGACTGCAAGCGCCTCGGTGCGGAACTGCTCTTCCGAATAGGCAAGATTCTGGAAGCGGTCAGCCTCGATTTCTATGACTTTCTCGAGGTCGTCTTTCGTAAACGTGATGTGGTAGTTGGTGTAGTCGTCAGTCGTGTAGGCGTTCTGGTTTGCGCCCGCTTTCTTGAGGATGTCGCTGTAGACATCGGACGGGTACTTTTCCGTGCCGCGGAACATCATGTGCTCGAAGAAGTGCGCGAAGCCGGTCTTGCCCTCCTCCACTTCGTTACGCGATCCCGTCTGCACCGGTATCTGGATCGTAACGATGTCGGGGAAGTCGGTCGGCACCACGATGACTCGCAGGCCGTTGTCGAGATCGCGCATCAGGTACGGCATGTCGAAGATCTTGTCGCTGCCCTGCGTGGCAGCTTCGGATACAGCTTCCGGCGCTTCCGTTGGCTTACCGCACGCGGCGATCATCACGCTGAGCAAAAGAACCGTGGCCAGTCTGTTCATCAGGGGACTCCAATTCATTACAATGCCAAGGGTTGAGACCCGCCCGTGGCGAAGGGATTCCATGGTAATGAAGAACACGCTTATTACAATCGCCGCCTGCCTGCTCGCGGGGCACGCGGCGGCATCCACCGTGTTGCATAATGTCCGCGGATACACGCCAACCGATGACGGTATCGCTGAGTTCTCGGTACTCGTGATCGACGATGAGGGTCGTGTCGTGGCGACGGGCGACGACGCGCTACTCGAATCTCACGGGGACGCATCGCTGATAGACGGGATGCAGCTGACCGTGCTACCAGGCCTGACGGATTCTCATGCCCACCTGTTCGGCCTGGGCGAGCTTGCTATGACGCTCAACGTGACGGGCGTTACCGGCCTGGAGTCCACACTCGATCGAGTCGCCGAATATGCGGCAGACCGGCGCTCCCTGCCCTGGATCGTCGGCCGCGGATGGAACCAGGTCCTGTGGCCCGTACGGGAGTTTCCGACAGCGGGCGACCTGGACAAAGTTGTCAGTGATCGCCCCGTATGGCTCGATCGCATCGATGGCCATGCCGGCTGGGCCAATAGCAGAGCACTGGAGATCGCGGGCATCGACGCCGATACGCCGGACCCGGTCGGCGGCAAGATCCTGCGCGACGACAACGGTAAGGCGACTGGCGTTCTCATCGATAACGCCATGGATCTCGTTACCCAACACATCCCTGCACCCGACAAAGCCTATGCGCGGCAGGCCTACCAGACCGCAACCGACGAGTTGCTGTCGCTCGGCATTACGGGCATGCACGATGCCGGCATCAACCTGATGCAGGCCGAGGTCCTGATGTCGATGGCGGACAACGAGGAATTGCCGATTCGCGTGTACGCGATGCTGTCTTCTGACGAGGCCCTGATAAAGGCAATCGGCGAACCGATCAGGGGATACGGCAACGAACATCTCGACATTGCCGCCGTAAAAATCTATTCGGACGGCGCCCTGGGCAGTCGCGGCGCCGCCCTGCTGGAGCCTTACTCCGATGATCCCGAGAACCTGGGCCTGCCATTCTGGACCGTGGACGAACTCAATCAGCAAGTGAAGTTTGCCAATTCACGGGGGTTTCAGGCCGCCGTGCATGCGATCGGGGACCGAAGCATCCGCATGGTGCTCGACGCCTACGAAACTGCGCAAGGAGGCGAACCGTCGTCGTTGCGGAACCGCGTCGAGCACGTGCAGATTGTCGCTCCGGTCGATTTCCCGCGATTCGCGGAGCTCGGCGTGATCGCGTCGATCCAGGGCGTGTTCGCCACCAGCGACATGAACATGGCCGAAGACCGCGTCGGACCCGAACGTATCAAGGGAAGTTACGCGTGGCGCCGCTTGCTGGACGCGGGCGCACGCATCGCCAACGGCTCCGACTTTCCCGTCGAGCTGCCGGACCCGTTTCACGGTCTGCACGCGACGGTCACGCGCGAGGACCGGGCCGGCTTGCCGGAAGGCGGCTGGCTGCCGGACCAGGTGCTGACGCGCGAAGAAGCGTTGCACTCGTTCACACTCGGATCTGCCTACGCCGCGCATCGTGAAGCGACACAGGGCAGCCTCGAGGCAGGCAAGTGGGCCGATTTCATCGTGATCGATCGCGACTATTTCGAAATTCCGGAGAGCGAGATCGACGACATCCGGGTATTGCAGACCTGGGTCGGTGGAAAACTCATGTACTCACATGGAGAAGAGCAATGATCGTCGAACAGGTCTGGACCGGAAACTCGTACCGCAACTTCAATTACCTGGTCGCCTGCGCCGAAACCGGCGAGGCACTTGCGATCGACCCGCTGGACTTCAAAAAGTGCCTGGCGGTCGCCGACGAGCGCGGCTGGAACATCACACAGATCCTCAACACGCATGAGCACTCGGACCACATTGGCGGCAACAAGGGTGTCGTCAATGCGACGGGCGCGACCATTATCGCGCACAAAGATGCCGGTAATCGCATTCCGAACATGAGCCGCGGTGTCAGCGCCGGCGACGTCATCAAGGTCGGCAAGACCGTCGAACTCGAATGCCTCGATACACCCGGCCATACGATGTGCCATATCTGCCTGCTGTCGCGAACCGATCAGCCCGGATTGTTCAGTGGCGACACGTTGTTCAATGCCGGCGCCGGCAACTGCCACAACGGCGGTCATCCGGAAGAACTCTACGAGACGTTCGTTACGCAGCTGGAGACTCTGGGAGAGGACACGCTGATTTACCCGGGCCACGACTACCTGGTCAACAACCTGGAGTTCACGCTGGACCGCGAATCGGACAACGCGGTCGCACAGCAGATGCTGGAGACTTATCGAGGACAGGACCCGGACGATGCGCTCGTGACAACACTGGCGCAGGAGCGCGAGATGAACACGTTTTTCCGGTTGTCGAGCCCCTCGGTAATCGCAAAACTCGTCGAGGAACACCCCGAGCTCGGCGATAGTCCCGACCCGAAGGCCGTGTTCCTCAAACTCCGTGAACTCAGGAATTCGTGGTAGCGGCTCCCCACAGCCACAACAGGGACTTGTAAAGGCGCGACTGTTCGGCGAGCCGGACTTCATCGCCTGACCAGTCGCCGCCGGCATACGTCCTCATCAGTGCATCCACCCGCGGCTCGTCGAGCCCATGGTGGACAATGACCGTGGCGAGGTCGAACAACGGATCGTTTCCACAGGCGTATTCCCAGTCGATGAACTTCAGATCAGGCGTCGAGACGATGTTCGCGGCAACCAGGTCGTTGTGACAGAAACGGGCGTCGCCGGCGGATTCCACGGCGGCGATCGTCTCCACGTGCACCGCAACGGTGTCGGCCTGGCCGTCAATGCGGGCAGCATAGCCATTCGCCGCGGCCACCGCGTTGAAGGTGCGCCCCACCGGCGGAATGCGGTGCAGGCGGCGAAGCGCCCGGCCCAGGGCTTCGAGTCGGCCCGTATCGAGCATGTCGGCGTCCGTCCACACCGTGCCCGGAACGTACTCCGCCAGGTAGCAACGATCGTCGTGGTACAGCACGCCTCCCGCCAGACTCGCCTTATGGGCCGCTGTTTGCACTTGCGCTTCCTCGGCTCGAGTGTTGCGCGGCAAGACCTGCGGCGAGTCGTCGACCTTGAGCACGGCTTTTCCGTGTCGTCCTGCGACGAGGTAGGCACGATTCATGAGACCGCCTGCTAGTGGTTCGATCTCGGCACGCTCCCAGCCGGGGATACTCGCCAGGATCTCTCCGGGATCCGGCATCACTGTTGTTGCGCTCGCCAGGACTTCGTCCACGCGACCATACCGAAGGGGATCATCGCGACATAGACGGCGAAAAGAAGCGACGTCAGCTTGAGGTCACGCATCCAGTAGATGACGATCGACGCCGCATCGATGACGAGCCAGTACCACCAGTTCTCGAGGACCTTGCGCGCCACGAGAAATGTCGTCCAGATCGCGGCCCACGTGGTCAGCGAATCGACGTACGGAAACGCCGCTGCCGTAAAGCGTTCGAGCAGGTAACCGTTGATTGCCGCAAGCGCGACGATTGCGGCAATTGCGATTCCGTGAACAACAGGCGACCAGCGAACGACCGGTAGTTCCTTACCGTCGCTGCGTCCGTAATACCAGCTGGACCAGCCATAGATCGCGAGCGCGAAGTAGAAACTGTTGAGCACCGACTCCATGTAGAGTCGTGCTACCAGGAATAGCCAGACGTATATAGCCGTGCTGATTCCCGCGAACAGCCAACACCAGATGTTTTGCCGGATGGCGAGCAGCAGGTAGGCGATCGCCGCGATCACAGCGACCGGTTCCAGCACGGCCTGCAAATCAGGTTGCCAGCGGGTTGTTCAGGATCTTGATGGCAAACACGGCTTTCGGCACCCGCTCGAAAGTCGTCTTGATCTCCGCTTCGAGCGCACGCATCACGACGTCATAGTCGCCGCGCACCTGTGTGCTCATTCGATTGGATTCCACCTGGAGCTCTGCCCTGGCCTCGAGGCGTCTGACGACATCCTTGATCGGTGGCACAAAGTCCGCATCGAGCGGATACAGGCTGATATCGACGGCGACTCGCATGTCTAAAACCTCCTTTCCAGGGTCAGGCCGACCTGTCTCGGGTCACCCTGACGAATATAGAGCTCCGACGGGAAGTCGGGCGGCTCATTGCCAAAATAGAAACCGCGCACAGCATACTCGCGGTCGAACAGGTTGCGCACCCAGAGCTGCGCCGACCACTGCTCGGCGTCGAAACCCAGGCGTGCGTTGACCAGCTCGTAGGCCTTGGAACGCTGGTCGTGGCTGACGTCGAAATAAAACCAGTCTTTTGCCGATGCGTCGACACGCGCGTACCATCCGCTGTCATGCCGGTACTGGCCGCCTGCGGCGATGGTATATGCCGGCGCGTGAGGCTGCTCCCTGCCGCCGCCAAACGTCGAGTCGAGTAATCCCAGGCTGGCGTAGAAGTCCCAGTTATCCTCGGGCGCCCAGCGCACGTCCGCCTCGAGCCCGATGATTTCGCCGCGACCCACATTGTCGGTGAAGAACACGAAGGTCGTCGGGTCACCCGGAACCAGCTGGTCCGACGTCCGCACCTGCTGGTCGATCGGTCGACTGAAGAATACCGCGGCATTCACGTTGACCGCCTGGTCCGGGAACCGCCACTTTATGCCGGCTTCGACGCTCCAGAGTTCCTCGGCACCGAAGTCACGTTCACCGGGCGGCACCAGCCCCAGGTTGAAGCCGCCTGCTTTGTAGCCTTTGGACAAGGTCGCGTAACTCGACAGCGCATCACCGTGGTCGTGACTGATGCTCAGTTCGCCGCCCCACATCGTGTCCGACGGCGACTTGCCCAGCTCCTCGCTGTCGACATAGTCGGCCGAACGCCGTTCGATACGGAGACCGAAGCCCAGGCGGGTCGCAGCCCCGAGCTTCGTATCGAGTCGCGTGAAAACGGCGACGTTCGTCGCATCGAAGCTGCTTTGTATGACGCTGTCGAGACTGTCCGCGAAATCGTAGCCGGGATCGTAGTACTCACCGGTGTCCACGGTCGCGAGGGACTCTTCGAGATTCAGCGCATAAATCCCGACGAGCCAGTCGGTCGTATCGCCGAACAGCCGCGACGTCGGGTTCGATGCAAGACGCAGCTCCTGGCTGATCGTCTGCCGCTCGCGATGGCTGACCGACGTGTAGTCGTATAGCACGGGCGCCCAGCTGTCGTCGTTGCCCCAGTCGGCGTCGAAACTGAACTCGATGTCGGAATCGGCAAACGACGTGATCGAGGTCAGCGTCGCGACGTCGAGGGAATCCCACTCCAGCCGCACAGAAACACCAATGCTCTCCTGAGCGTCCTTGCCGGGTTTGTCCGAAAGCATCGTGCGGCTGTTGTCGATCGCGAATGCGTCATAGCCATTGTCAATATCCGTATACATCACGGCGATGTCAGCCGTGAACACATCGGACGGCAGCAGGCGGACCCGGCCGCGCAATGCCCATTCGTCTCGGCCGTTGGTGTCGTCCCGGCCCAGGTACGGGTTGTCGCGAAAACCGTCGCTCGAATGATGGTGCGCGCTCAGCCGATACAGCGCCGTGTCCCCGTCGGACATCGAGCCGCCGAGCGCGAGACCGGCCGACCATGCATCGTCGCCCGCCACCATGACCTCGGCGCGGCCGTCCCGTTGTGCCGTAGGAACAGTGCTTTGCAGATACACGAGCCCGGCGAGTGCGTTTGCGCCATAGCGGCTCCCCTGCGGGCCCCGCAGCACTTCGACGCGCTGCACGTCGAACAGCGTCGCGACCGTGCCGATGCCGCTGAAATCGATATCGTCGATCAGGAAGCCAACCGAAGGATTCGGCGCCCCCTGGTATTGTTCGAGTTCTCCGATGCCGCGAATCTGGAAGTAGCGGGCCCGATGGCCATCGCCGGACCAGTTAAAATTCGGAACGACGCCGACGAGTTCCTCGAAATGCTGCACGGCGAGCGCCTTGACCTGCGCGCTGTCGAGCGCCGTTACGCTGGCCGGGAATTCGTCGATCGCGCGGCTGCGGTAATCGGCCGTAATGACGATCTCCTCGATTGGCTCGTCGTTGTCGAAGGCAGCGGCAAGCAGCGGAAACGTTAGAACAATCAGAGAGGCTGGCAGCCTCGAGCGTCGAGAAATCATCGCAGTCCCTTCCTACGCCGGCATTACCCGGTTCAGGTTCAATGGGTTCCCGCGGTTGCCGGGCCACCTGCCCCGGCGCGGATCTCAGGTCTTTCGACCACCCCAGACTAATTGGAAATATAGCACGACCTCGTGGGAGGGCGGACTCAATCATCAAGCCTCGCAATCAAACACGACGTATCCCACCTGCCGTGGCCCGCGGCCTGAAGCTCCGCATAATACGTATCGACGAGCGCCACAATATCGACTTTCGCGCCATTGCGGCTCGCCTCCTCGATCGCTATCCCCAAATCCTTGCGCATCCAGTCTATGGCAAACCCAAAATCGAACTCGCCGTCGACCATCGTCTGCCAGCGGTTTTCCATTTGCCACGACTGGGCAGCACCCGCCGAGATCGCCTCGATGACGACGGCCGGGTCGAGGTTTGCCCGTTTTGCAAAATGCAGCCCTTCAGACAGACCCTGCAGCAGGCCCGCGATACAGATCTGATTGACCATCTTTGCGAGTTGCCCGCTGCCAACGGGACCGATGTGGGTTACCGCTTTGGCGTAGCTCTGCAGGACCGGCGTCGCGCGTGCGACGACATCGTCGTCGCCGCCCAGCATGATCGTCAACCGGCCGTTCTCCGCGCCCGCCTGCCCGCCGGACACCGGCGCATCGATGAAATCGAGCGAGCGATGTTTCGATTGAGAGTACATCTCTCTCGCGACGGTCGCCGACGAGGTCGTGTGATCGACGACGATTCCTCCCGGGGACATAGCATCGAGAATCCCGGATTGTCCGAGCATGACTTCGCGAACATCGTCGTCGTTGCCGACACAGGTAAACACGATGTCGGCGCCACGGGCGGCGTCCGCAGGCGTCGGCTCGGATCGACCGTCGTATCGATCGCACCAGGCCGAGGCTTTCGACGCGGTTCGATTGTAGACGACGACGTCGTAGCCGTCCCGGGAGAGATGGCCTGCCATAGGGAAACCCATGACGCCCAGTCCGATGAATGCAACGTTCACAGACTATCCTCGGATCGCGATCTCACGACCGCTCCTGCAGCCACGTTACCAGACGCCGGACGCGGGGGATGCCGCACCGAGCGAGTTCGCGAAGCGCTGCTCGAGCGAATGCCGCGCCCCGGCGGTCGGCGGCGATCGAAGCCATCTATGCGGCTTTCGAGCTGGACGACTTCTGCTTCTTACGCGGATCCATTCCGAGCGATCGCGCAACGATCTCTTTCATGATCTCGGACGTGCCGGCGTAGATTCGCGATACACGGGCATCCGCGTACATGCGGCAGATCGCGTACTCCTCCATGTAACCGTTGCCGCCATGCAACTGCAGGCACTCGTCCGTAACCGTGGCCTCGACCTCGCTGGTGTGAAGCTTCGCCTTCGCCGCATCGTCGGCGCTCAGCTTGCCGAGGTTGTGCTGCATGACGCACTGGTCCACGAATGCCTGCGCGACGTCAAGTGCCGTGCGCAGCTCTGCCATCTTGAAACGCGTGTTCTGGTACTCAGCGACCGCCTTGCCGAACACCTTGCGTTCGGTGATGTAGTCCATCGTCACCTGGAACGCGGCCTCGGCATTCGCCATGAAACCGACGGCAGCGATCAGGCGTTCCTCGACGAGCCCGTGCATCAGGTGATAGAAACCGCGATCCTGTTCGCCGAGCAGGTTCTCCTTCGGCACCTTGACGTTGTTGAAGAAAAGTTCGGCCGTGTCCTGGCTCTTCAGGCCCATCTTCTTGAGATTGTCACCGCGGTCGAAGCCTTGCATGCCGCGCTCGACGACGAACAGGCTCAGCCCGTGCGGGTTTTCCTTGCTGGTACGCGCCGCCACAATGACGAGGTCGGCAAGAATCCCGTTCGAGATGAAGGTCTTCGAGCCGTTCAACAGCCAGTGGTCGCCCTTGTCCTCGGCCCGCGTGCGCATGCCGGAAATGTCACTGCCGGCTCCGGGCTCCGTCATCGCGATCGCGAGAACACTTTCACCGCTGACACACTTCGGGATCCACCGGTCCTTCTGTTCCTGCGTGCCGAACGACTCGAGGTATGGCCCGACAAGGCGGCTGTGCAGCCAGGCAAAAAACCCGCTGTCACCGTACATGGCGTTTTCTTCCATGAGGATTTGCTCGTAGCGGAAATCGTGAACGCCTGCGCCACCGTACTTTTCGTCAGCCCACATCAGCAGCAAACCCTGCTCGCCCGCCTTGAGGTACGCCTCGCGGTCCACCATGCCCGCCTCGCGCCACCGTTCGCCGTGCGGGCCAATCTCGTTCTGAAAGAAAGCGCGAACGGAGTCGCGGAACATTTCGTGCTCTTCGTCAAATATCAGTCTGTCCATTTCTTTACCTGTCAGATTCGGGCTGTCACCTGCCGGTGAAATTTGCGTCGCGTTTTTCGAAGAACGCGGCAACGCCTTCCGCCGCGTCCTCGGACTTGCGCAACTGCTCCTGGAGCTCTGCTTCGAGGTCGTAGCAGTCTGCCCAGTGGTTATCCATCGCAAGGCGCATGACTTTCTTTGTCGCCGCCAGCGACAATGGTGCGCGTTGCGCCAGCTTGTTGCCCCAATCGATCGCGGCGTCGCGCAGCTCCGCAACCGGTGCCGTGCGGTTTGCGAGGCCGAGCTCCACGCAGCGATCGGCGGGGATCCGCTCGGATTCGACGCTGAGCTGGTACGCACGGTGGTAGCCGAGCTGCCTGACCAACAACCAGTTGGCACCGCCATCGGGCACGAGCGAGATCGTCGTGAACGGTGACAGCAGGAATGCATCGTCTGCCATGATGACGAGATCACAGTGCAGCGCGAACGCGAGGCCGATACCGGCGGCAAATCCCGGGATGGCGGCGATAACCGGCTTGGGTATTTGCGCGATCGCCTCGAGCGGTTGCCGATACTCGTAGAGCAGCTGGCCCTGCACGGTTCGTTCCTCGCCGCCCAGGCCGTCGTTGAGATCGGCACCGGCAGAGAAGGCGCGGCCTTCACCCGTCAGGACAATCGCCCTGACGGACGACGAGTTGTGCGCCTCTTCCAGTGCAAGCAACAGCGACCCGCGAAGCTCGGCGTTGAATCCGTTCAATGAATCCGGCCGGTTCAGCGAGATGACCGCGACTGCGCCTCGCTGCTCATAGAGCACGGACTCGCTCATGCAGCCGACCTCGTCTCCCCTTGCGCGGCGCGGCTGTAAAAGGTCTCGCCGCTTTCGGCCAGCTCACGCAGGCTTGCTGGAACGTCGAAGCGCGGACCGTAGCTCTGCGCGAGCCGATCGGCGGTTGCAACGAACTCGGGAATGCCGACGGTTTCGATATAGGACAGCGTGCCGCCAAGATACGGCGGGAAGCCCCAGCCGAATACGGAGCCGACGTCGCCGTCCGCAGGATGCGTCAGCACACCTTCGTCCAGGCAACGCACTGTGTCGAGTGCCTGCACGTACAGCAACCGAGTTTCCACTTCCTCGATGCCCGGCTGCTTTTCTGCCCTCGGGAAGTGCTCAGCCAGGCCCGGCCAGAGGTGCTTATTGCCACCCTCGGGATAATCGTAGAAGCCGACACCGAACCGCTTGCCCTTGCGATCGAGCTCGGTAACCATCTTCTCCATTACGCCGTCAGCCGGCGTCGCCTGGTAGGCGTCGCCAAGGTCCTTCTTGGTCTGCAGGCCGATCTTGTACGCCAGCTCGAGCGTCACCTCGTCGGTGACTTCGAGCGGGCCGACTGGCATGCCGACGTGCCGGGCGACGTTCTCGATGAGCGCCGGGTTGACGCCCTCGGCGAGCATGGCGATACCCTCGCGCGTGTAGGTGCTGAAGACGCGGCTGGTGTAGAAGCCCCGGCTGTCGTTGACGACGATCGGCGTCTTGCGAATCTGGCCAATGTAATCGAGCGTTCTGGCAATCGCCTCATCGCTCGTTTTTTCGCCGACGATCACTTCGACCAGCGGCATTTTGTCGACAGGTGAGAAGAAGTGGATGCCTATGAAGCTCTCCGGCCGTTTCGAGCATTCCGCAAGGCCGGTAATCGGCAACGTCGACGTGTTGGAGCCGAAGATTGCCGTATCCGGAATCACCGCCTCGGTCTTTGCCGTAACGTCGGCCTTGATCTTGCGATCTTCGAACACGGCCTCGATGACGTAGTCGCAGCCCTCCAGGTCGTCGTAGCTGTCCGTGGTCGTTATGAGCTCGAGCATGGCAGCACCCTTGTCGGCAGCCACCTTGCCTCGATCGATGCCTTTTTGCACCAGCTTGCGTGAGTAGTCCTTGCCCTTCTCCGCGCTGTCCTTGTCACGATCCAGCAGCACGACGTCGATGCCGGCGCGAGCCGAAACGTAGGCGATACCTGCGCCCATCATGCCGGCACCGAGAATACCGAGCTTCGAGACCTTGCTCCTGTCGATGCCCTTCGGCCGGCGGGCGCCCTTCTCGGCTGCACCCTTGTTGACGAACAAGGTGCGAATCATGTTGCGTGCCTCGTGGCTCGTCAGCAGCTCGGCAAAGTACTTCGACTCGATCCGCAGCGCCGTGTCCATCGGCACGACCGATCCCTCGTAAACGGCCGACATGATCTTGATCGGTGCCGGGTAGTTGTGTTTTGTTTCGCGCTGCAGCAGCGCCACACCAAACATCTGCGTCTGGATCGCCTTCGGGTGCATGAGGCCCGCGCCGCCCGGGAACTTGAAGCCTTTCTTGTCCCAGGGCTTTTCGGCGTCGCCGTCATTCAGGATCCACTGCCGGGCCGCCTCGACCTCGGCGCCGGGCTCGACGACCTGGTCGACCAGGCCGATTTCCAGTGCCTTCTGCGGATTCAGGTGTTTGCCCTGCAGCAACAACGGCAGCGACTGCTCCAGTCCGATCATTCGCGGCAAGCGCTGCGTGCCGCCGGCGCCAGGCAGCAGCCCGACCTGCACCTCGGGCAGCCCGATGCGCGACTTGGGATCGTTCGCCGCGACACGATGATGACAGGCGAGGCATAGTTCATAGCCGCCGCCGAGTGCCGTGTTGTTGATCGCGGCCGCAAACGGTTTGCCGCAGGTTTCCAGCTTGCGATAGACGTCCTGTAGCGCGCCCCAGCGTGCGTAGACGTCTCTGGGGTCGGCTGTCGGGTCCACTTCGTCGACGATGTCGAGCAGGTCGGCGCCGGCACAGAACGTCTTCTTGCCCGAAGCAATCACGGCACCTTTGACGTCGTTATCGGCGATCACTTTCTCGATCAGTTCGTCGAGTTTCAGGACGACGTCCTCGCCAAGTACGTTCATCGAACGGCCTTCGAGGTCGAAAGTCAGGATGGCAACGCCATCCGAATCAACTGCGTAGTCAAAAATTTTCATCGTATTCAGTTCCCTGAGCGTCGCAGTTATACGCGCTCGATAATCGTTGCCGTTCCCATACCGCCGCCGATGCACAAGTTGACCAGTGCGGTTGATTCATCGCGTCGCTCGAGTTCGTCCAGCACTGTGCCGAAGATGATCGCTCCGGTTGCACCAAGCGGGTGGCCCATCGCGATGGCGCCTCCGTTGACGTTGATCTTGTCGTGATCGATGTCCAGCCTCCGCATGAACAGCAGCACGACTGACGCGAACGCCTCATTGAGCTCGAACAGGTCGATGTCGCTCGTGGCCATACCGCAGCGCTTGAGGACCTTCTCGGCCGACGGCGCGGGGCCGGTGAGCATGATCGTCGGGTCGGTGCCGATCGATGAGAATCCGCGGATCCTTGCGCGCGGCTTCAGGCCGAGCGCATCGCCGATCTCCTTCGTGCCGATGAGTACGGCAGCGGTGCCGTCGACAATGCCCGAGGAATTGCCGGCCGTGTGCACGTGATTGACGGCTTCGACCTGCGGGTACTTCTGCAACACGACCGAATCGAAACCGGCCTGCTGGCCCGGAATCTCGAATACCGCCTTGAGCTCGGCGAGATCGTCTGTTGTCGTGCCGGGCCGCATGTGCTCATCGTGGTCGAGCAACACGTTGCCGAGCTGGTCGACGACAGGGACGATCGATTTTCCGAAGTAGCCGTTCTCCCAGGCGTGTGCCGCGCGCGCCTGGCTCTCGGCCGCGTAGCTGTCGACGTCGTCGCGCGTGAAGCCTTCGAGGCTCGCGATCAGGTCGGCGCCGATGCCCTGCGGTGCGAAATACGTGTTGTAGGCGATGCTCGGGTCGGCCGCCATCGCGCCCGAATCGGAGCCCATCGGCACCCGCGACATCGATTCGATGCCGCCTGCAATGGTCAGATCCGACTGCCCGGACATGACCTGCGCGGCTGCCGAATTGATCGCCTCGAGGCCGGATGCGCAGAAACGATTGATCTGTTTGGCCGGCACGCTCTGGTCATAGCCGGCATTCAACACAGCTGCGCGCGGCAGGACTGCGCCCTGCTCGCCGACCGGGGACACGCAACCGAATATGACGTCGTCGACCTTGCTCGTATCGAGATCGTTGCGCTCTTGCAGTGCGACGAGGATCTGCGTGGCAAGATCCACCGGGGTCACCTCGTGCAGCGCGCCGTTCGGGCGCCCCTTGCCGCGCGGGCTGCGTATAGCGTCGTAAATATATGCGTCTGCCATGCTGTTCCTTCCTGTGAGTCTTAAGTTGGCGCCAGTGCGATTCGCAGCTGGCGTTTCATTTCTTCGTTGGTGCGTTCAAAGTCGAATGAATCGGGACTGGTCGACCACAGGTAGGTCATACCCGTGATGTAGCAGACGTATTGCGACGCCGCCTGGTCCTCGTCGATATCGTCACGGACGACGCCCGCCTGCTGCCCGAGGCGAATCCACTCGGCAACGTCGGATTTCTGCCGGTTGTGAATACCGATCGCGGTATCCCGGAATTCGCTGGTCGGACTGGCTGCCCCCGAGTACAGGATCTGCAAAGCGCGGCCTTCGCGAGGGTTCTCATCGACAAAGCGGCGGATCGTATCGAGTGCCGCACACATCGCATCGATGCCGTTTTTTTTGCCAACCCCCTGCTTCAGGTATTCGAGCCAGTCGCGCGAGATGGCCTTGCAGAGCGCGTCGTACAAGCCGGCCTTGGAGCCGAAGCGGTACGTCGCGAGACCCCTGCTGTAGCCAGCCTTTTCGCCGATCATCGCCAGCGTCGTCTTCTCGGTGCCGTGCTCGATGACGAGATCGATGGCGGCATTCAGCATCGCGCGATCGGAAATAGCGCTACGTTCGGCCTGCGTCAGACCCGCGCCCGGTCGCTGTGCTGCGTCCGTCGTCACCCGATAAAACCCCTAAAAACAGTAGCTT
>JAAUYH010049090.1_pt1 | contig 17866 bp, 15 predicted proteins | sample 7278061 | NCBI WGS metagenome assembly JAAUYH01 (sample SAMN14350203, study PRJNA611818) | marine sediment metagenome | isolation source: surface marine sediment (0.6m) | place: French Polynesia: Moorea | collected 2018-08 | reverse complement strand
CCTTTGTTATGGACTGAATTTCGACTCCATACAATGGAACTGTACTATGATTACCGATTAATTGGGAGCTATGAAGAGAATAGATTTTAGCTCAGTTAGCTCGAGAATATCTAGACGAGAGGAACGATGGATGCGTTTTCTTGAATATGTATTGAGCAATTGCATGAAATTCGTATTAAAGAAGTTTAAGAATGATTCTATTTGGGAGAAAGTTGGAGAAGAGTTCAAGGCCGAAAAAAAGATCATTGAGGACTCCAAAAGATTTGGGTGGAACACTTTGATGCCAAATACATATCATTTACTACAAGATATAGAAATCAGATTCGTGTCAAATTTCCTCGTCGCTAAAACGTTTTCAAATCTGCCAACAAAGTGTGGAACGTAATACTATTACGGACCAGGATTGTGTCAATCGAGGTATTCGAATCTTTGCAAAGTCACCAAACATTATTTCAGGTGGATTTATCTACTTTCTCTGTTTCGAAGACTTGTTCGACAGTTTCTAGCCTGTGTACGATGAAACAATGGCGTCCGAGAAAATCCATCAAGCAACGATACATGAGGTGTTGCCAGCCTTAAAGTTTTGCATTGAAGAACTATTTATGATTGAAGTTAGGTAACCAATAATACGACAAGATGAAAGGTCGATTCCACTTTCTAAGTATACCACGAAAATGAGTGAATTGGCCAAGGATGAGTTGAAGGGTACGGAGATACACGATTTGGCGTCTGCTTCTTCTTTTCTATTTCCATGCATGCGGAACATGGCATTCTGCAAAAATTTTCATCAGCATGTTGAATTGAAACTGCGTGCAGAAGCACTAATGCGCAAAATGATGGGTAACGAGATATCTATCCCTAATAAGGCGAGAGCTAGTGGACTGAAAAGTCAGTGAACAGTCACGCACAATACAGAGCCTCTACTAAAAAATCCGATGTATTCCAGACGTATGGAGAGACAAAAAATTTTCACTGAAAGATGAAATTGACTGCGAGTTGGAGAATATCATTCCACCGGAATAAGTATCCAGATACATCGAAATGAACCTGTATCAGCTTAGAATCAAGGAAGAGAAGGTTTTCTGAGACTCCTTTCGAGGAGTCGGATTCTGGTAATCACACAAGAACCCCTTACCTGTGCTATTTAAAATTGCAATGCGCATTATACAAATCCAATTTGTTCTTGCTGCAGCGAGTGTGTATTTTCAGTACTCAACAAACTAGTTACCCCGAATCGCTCTGTGTTGTGAATTGAACGCATTTCACGGATAATTGTTTCGCGCTCAATTCGCAGCTACTAGTAAACGATGTGAGGTTCGCAAAAATACCAGAGTTGGATATGATGCGGATGATTATGAAAAAGTGATGAGAGTTCATTAGCCGAGACAGAAATAAGTTGGATACAACTTCGTACTGAATTATTTTGCGAATCATCATACGCATTTGTTTCGTAAGGTGTAAAGTTTCAGTCGATGAATTCTGGTTATATTGTAAGGACTAAAATTTAACTCTTCACAGCTAATTTATCAGATGATTGTTCACCCAGATACAGCACGATTTGCCACCTATGAGTGTTTTCTACCATCACCGGCACCATGCAATCGGAGAATATGACCCACGACGAACTCGTCACACAAGCGAATAGATTTGGTGTCCTTTCTCCGGGGCGGTTTAGATAGTTGATTGACCCTTAGCAGTCGTGTCAAATGAAAAAAGCTTGATCAAATGCAGCTGAGAAAGCGAAGACCTCTTCAGCCACAATAGATCTTACAATCCTTTTCGACTTCTTACTGCAATACGCAAGCACATGACACTTATGGATCTCATCGCACAGTAAAATCATCTCCCCATGTTGCAATCTTCCGCCATCGTTTGATGCAAATGAAGCGTCAGAATACACACCATTGTGTATTGCATTTACGTCTAATTTGAGGTACCTCAATACAATATCCTTGTACTTCTTAAGACGCCTTATAAGCTTGTTAATTGCACGAATTTCGCTTTTGCTGAACTTCTCTTCTAGAACTGGACATGCTCGGCTCACTGCACAGCATATATCAGGCCTAGTGAGGCATAACCAGGATAAACTTGCCCGAACAAACCGAAATCTTTCGAAATTAGCATTGACCGGAATTTTCTGCAGCTTTTCGATGTATTCGGTATGATTTATTTCTAACCATGACTTATTGTTTTCTTTCTTAGTAACAATCTTCACTCCTAGAAACTCCACATTGTCCCACTCAACTGGTTTCGGCTCAAATCTTTTCTGTGTCCTGTTAATCATGTCGTTGAACTCTATATTTCCGACAAACAAACATTCATCCACATAACTTCCTAATACTCCAATAGTGCTTCCATGTGAAATTTTTTGTACAGAGAAGTATCTCCCGTGAGAACGATTATCTGCATATTGTTCCTGACATGTTCAGTGAGAGTGGGTTTCCAATAGTCGACTCAATCACATATACCATAGAGCGGTGGTCTTAGTTTCAAATATGGCCTGTCTTCCTCCTTAGATTTGATGAAAACAGCTATTGTCAACTTCTTCTTCGATTTTATATATGCTTGTGTTATGTTGAGGAGACACAAGCGGAATACTAATGTCACATTACATCTGCTTGCCGAAGACTATTTCATTGCTTTGCGCGTTTACAATAGGGGACAATGATTTTCAAACAAGTTCAATTTGTTTGCAATTTCAGAGGTTTTATTTCAGCATGGCCACTAGTGGTCCAATCGTTGTTGGAGCCTTGAGCAATTATTGTGGCGATCTCCACATATAGTGTGGTGTCTCAACTGAGTAAGCACACATCGTCAACAAGAAGGAACACTACCGTTTGGTTAACGGAGAAGATTCCATTTTCGAGCCTCCCGTTTCGGGTTAACTCTTTCGAGTGCGTCGACAGGTACGACAAGCACCTGTACTAGGCGAAAGTCTAGGGGACGTTCCCTCGCGGGTTCCGCTCTGTGGTGAGTTGTTGGTCGTCTACCCTCAACTACGCCAATGTGAGGAAGGCGCCTGCTACACGCCACATCCCTTTTGGGTAGTACAACAAGGCCATATCAGGTCTTAGGATGCCTAATAAAAATGCACAACTAAGAATAATCTTGCTGGAAATTTGTCTGAGCGTTGGTGTGTTGTGAACTACGAGAGGTTTCATTATGTTCTTGTATCCTTCCGCGACATAACCTGGCTTGGCCGCCTCTTTTTCCGTGATCACGTTCTTCAAGGCGTTCGCCAATCTACCACAGATGACATTCGAATTAGGAGGTAACGATTTCTCATCGACCACGGTCCATGTTCTGCGCTCTATGAAACCGTATATCTCTGCTTTCTTGGCCTTATGGAAGGATTCAGAGCAATATTACTTGTCACCAGGCTCTATTTATTCGGTCAATAGGACATCGTTGGGAGCACTTGTCATTTCAGCAGTATAGATGCTTCTTGCGCTTTGTACTTCACTAATCCTTTGTGAATTGAAACCAGGAAAACTTCACCACTAATCAATTTGTCCAAAACGGAGTCCAAAATTCGGAGGGATGAGCTTTGCTCGTCGGATCTAGATGATGTCAGGTATGGCTTAACCTTGCCCACCGAAGCGGGAACTATCCGACCATCAACGTTCAAAAGCACGTTATTGTTATCGCCTGCCATCACATTGTATGTACCTGCCCACTCATGTGGAGGTCTTCCGTTGTAAAGTAATGCATGTGAGCCGATAAGAATGTCGCGGTCTGCTCCGCTAGGAACTATTCGCCATTACACAGAAGCAAGTCGTTGGCGGCCAATGACTTTCACCATTTCAGACTGAGCGGTTTGTAGTTCTATCATTCGTTTTTTTGTTCAGGCAAGTCTCTAATGGCGATAGCTAACGTTGGTGAAATGCTAGAGACTAATAGCAAAAGATTCGGACCATCGTTTCCAGCGGTGGCATTCATGTCGTGTGTAGCTAATGAAAGCACGCACTCTAAATTCGGGTTTTTGTGTTCGGTCTTCACTCTAAGGGAGATCTGTCGAAGGTACTCATGATACCGTTCGCCAACTCTGAGTGCATTATGACTTTCTACTCCGATGTGTGAGGTTCAATGTTAGACATTCTTAAGTATGCTTTCCTTTCCTCAGACCGAAATTGCGGCCCGAAATCGGCGTAGATAGTTTCGGATGCCCAACATAAGAGTTTGCCCATATTTTGATGTAATAATTCCAGACGTCAAGTGTGGATTCACCAGGAACGAAAATTGCTGCACAGAGCAAGGTGTCCTTGCAAAAAATGTGGAGGACTGTCTTTGAACTAAGGTTCATTAGATCCATGAGAAGGGTCCGATTGAAAGCGATATCGAGCTAGATAACGACATTCTGAACCGTCCGGGTTGTTCCGAGAATCTCTGACAAATATCGCAACTATGTGTGATATCTTATAGCTGTTTGAAGGTATCAGGAGTAGCATCTGGGTCTTCGGGTTTTTTCAGAAGATTATAGACTCTTTCTGGCTGCGGATGATAGAAGTGTCGGTGACTACGCTAGAGCTCAGCATTTGTATAGACTACATCTTTGGTCCATTCGTACCGCAAGTGTCCGAGCTTCCGAGTAATGGGATGTTTGCGTTTGAATTCTGTGCAAACCAAGATGTTTTCGACGTTGTTTGCATAACTCTTGTACCCATAAAGTTTGTACAGGCCCAAAATGAGAGGAAAATTGATATCCACTACATCGAGAGAGATGTCCATGATTCTGTCGACGGCATATGGGATCCAAAAATGGACGACCCCGATACTTGGCTTTGTCTCTGAACCAAACTTAAAGGTTCTGTTTCATTTCGATTGGACGATGAACGATATGTGCATCATTCTGCGACATTCTTCAGCTTGTTCATGACCAACCACTGATACAGTTACTCCCGTACCCAAATATGCACTTAGGAATTCTTGCTTTCTGTCATCCAATACATAAACATCCAAGTTTATGTCAATTGTGAGAACGTTTTGCTTCTCATCTGGACTCCTATCATCTCCTTCGTCTTCGAATTACGCCATCAAGGTCGTGAACAATTCTTGGTCTTGGAATTCATCGCCTCCATTGTCTGTAGGTTCCGTCTTGTCTGCGTCAATTCCAATTTCATTTAGTTAGTGACACAAAGCGAATGACACAGTGTGATCATTCTGCTTCATTTCCGTCTTCCTTTCCATATATTCCAAGCTGCCCTTTGCCGCTTTCACAAAATCAACCTCTTTTCGGAAGTCCTTCAGCATGTGTAATGGATCAAAGCAATGAAAAAAACCATTATTTTCAATTGGGCTACCCTTTGTGGTGGCTTTCTCGAGCTGCATGCTTGTCCTCGCCTTGAATTCTTGAAGGCATACCTTTCTTGTTCTGCGTAAAGTACTCCAGCTGTTCTTGATTCATCATCATCAGCGAGTTGCTGTTTAAGTCCAATTTCGTCGCGTAATACAGCCATTTTTGCTTCTTTCCTTAACTGATGTACTGAATCAAGCTCTCTATAAAGTTGTTGAAAGGATAGATTTTGAGTTTCAATTCGACTCAACGGTTCAGTAGCCCATTCACAACCGACCACAGAATTTCTAAGGAACTCGATCTTGTGTGCATTGTCGCGATGAGCAGCGGGAACCTGTGGTGCCAACTTTGTTATAGTTTTGTACAACTTTGTTAGCGCTTATCTCTCGTCCTGACTTTACACTATTATGTCCTGTAGACGCAATGTGTTCAAGACGTTTTTGACGTAATTCTGGCGTACTATTGAATTGAATTCGTGTCCAATAAGCTCGATTGCGTGGTTGAAGGTGCTGAGATTGGGCAAGGCGACATCAAGGTAGAATCGCTTAGCGTCACCTACCATAATCTTGTGTAGGTATTGCAACTTTTGCTGATTGTTGGGGTTATAATCGTGTGCAGCTTTCAAGTATTCTGCGTTGTACTTATTCCTGTATTCTCCGATATCTCCAGTGAAGTTGGTCGCCCAGAACCTCATTGCAACGTTGTGGGCTACTTTTGTGAGTCTATGGCTCCACTTGTGGCCTATTTTGAACGTTCAGCAGTACTTTCCATACCCTGTATGTCATATGTTGAGTTTCTTGATGACCTACTACGACTTCTAGAAATTATGCCCCTGGCAATGTCGAGTGCCGCGTTTGCATCTTCAGGATCGGTGTAAACGCTTGACGCCAGAGTCATTATGATTCTATGCGATGGGTTCGGCGTTGAAGCCGCACCTTGCTTGTTCGATCACGTACGCAAGACGGGGTAGATACTCGGGAACGACTTCATCTCGTTGCTGAACAGGGTAGCAGGTGGGTACATTTCGGCGAAAGCTATCTTCACTTGGTCACCGGACAGGTTTTCTTCAGCGAAGTGGTGTTCTAGATCGCGGACTGAGCAGACAAACCCTTTCAGTTCATAATTTAGCTCGCTCAATGTTCCGCAATGCATGAATTTGATGGTGTCAGTATTCGGCATGACGTTGGATCCAGATGGTTTGGCTTGATAATGTCTTTCTGCGCAAGATCTGAATACGAAGAAAACAGATGGGTACTTTAGGGTTTCAGTACATCTGGTTGCGAGTTGATAGTAGCGTGAGTGAGTTTGTGGTTCTCAATGGAGAAGATTCGTTTCCCATTTGCTTCTTTCTCGGCCAATCAAAATTGTTTTGGTGGAAGAACAATTCATGCTCAAAGCAACATCAATGTATCCGAGAATAGATCAGGCTGAGTAGATAGTTTATGCAGCGAGAACCCAGTTTGCGTTGATATTGAATGCTCCAAATGTTGTGTATGGTACGTCATTCAAGAAGCAACATTGGTGCTGATGTCCGAAAGCATTCGAAAGTGTCATCATAGTTATCGTGAAATCTATATACGTGTGTTCGTCATAAAATGAGTTTGCTCTCGTAGATTAACTGTATAAAGATTCAACTTCTTGACTTCTTTCAGAGTACAGTAGCTATACATGGCGAAGTTTGTTGTTTGCAAGGATTAGCTTGACACTCATGTCGTCGCCAAGTGTAACCATATCTATTGCTTTCCCTGTTTTCCTGGGATGTGTGAGGCGTTTCGTGATGACTTTAACCAGTTCAGTATCGGTCATCCAGATGTTCCGTACAAGCTGCGATTCCAGTGTGCCATATGTAGTTACAACTTAGGAAAGTGTAGGGGGAGTGGTGTGACAGTGCTCGATGTTGTAAACGCACCCATTCAAGCCCCGCGAGAGCGTAACTCTGAAAGTAAGAAGGTACGGAAGGTGTGTACCCGAAAAGACAAGCGTTATGCAGCAAAAAATGATCGTCGGCGCTGGCAACAAACTGTTGCTCCTGCCGCTGCATTTTCCCGTTTTTGAACGCAGATTGCGCAATGCGAGGGAGTGGGTTAGTTGCGTTGGCTGGTTACGCTCGGTTGGTCTCGGTGGGTCGGTGGTCTGGGTCGGTTGGTTTATCTGGCGAAGATCGATGTTGGCTTGCTCGCTTGCTCGGCTCTCACCGGTGTCAGGGTGAACCCGTCGCGCAAACCCCAAGGTCAGGCTGAGCCCGTTCACAAGGGATGATTTGGTTGGTTCGCATAGCTCGCGCGTGGCGCCGTCTATATGTGTTCGCTTCCCAATAAATAATTCCGTATGCAATAAATCACGCTTTTGTTGCGCTGCCATTAATGAGCATATGTAGGACAACAACGGTTGTGAGAAGAAACATAGACTGCGTTTACTGGCCATCGTCAGCCTTTAGCACCAGCTTCGCCGTCGGTGCCTAGATGCAACATTCCCCAAACATTGCCGTGTTTGCTTTTCCTTCTGCTAAATCTAAATTTGCAAGTACGAGTGTAATTATCTAATAACCTAGCAGTAGAATTCTTCCTTGGTACCAGATAAGAAACTGCACCGAATTCCGTAGTGCACTTATAATTCACACCTCTTGGTTTTTTCAATGCGCTGTACAGTACTCGTTCCGCAACAACACTGATATGCATCTATGTCGTCATGATCGGCATCGTCAGAAAGAATATTGTGGAAGGTTAGGATGGAAGTAGATCACATTGAACAGCTCATTACACCTTAAAAAGCGTGTTTTTTCTCCCATCAGTGCTCTATGGATTTGCATACGGTGAGATTTTATTCACGAATCACAACCCAAAGAATTATCCTCACTTCACTGACGAAAAACCATCACGTTTTTTCCTAGATGCATTGTATGGAATTTCACTGTAGTGTCGAAATAAAACTTGAGTACAGTACGAAGTGCGGTATTACCACCTCGTACTCGGCATCAGACACATACACTGTAACATATACATTGCAATCGCCCATCGGAGGTCTGAAAGAGACAAAAAATAGAGTATTGTTTTGTGTGTATGTGTGTGTATTGAGCGATGCCTACACTAAGCAGGTATGCTCAGATGAAGGTGAAATTAAAAACAAATTTCCGGCCGTCGACTATCATCTTTTTGCACATCTTTCAATTGCCATTTGTCAGAATTATGGTCTGTTGTGTAACTTCCAGTGTGCAAACAGAGTCGGTGTAAAATTGAACGCTGTTCTAGCAGTATCTTAACTTGGCAGGCTCCCCGGAAACTAACGGTAGCCATGAAAATTCTATGTTCCGTCAGAGAATGTCACAGAGATTTTTTCTCATACGACACTTGACGAACAGTTTTGAAATACTTGCGGACGATTATTCTGTTACGCAATACCTGGTGAAATCTCTCAGGAAAGAACCAATAACCCTATCTGACTGTTCTCATTCCAATTGCGCCATGAAATAAAGCCAGATGACCCGTCAAGAGTTGAGACAGTTTGATGACCGGACGGCATTGTCGAACTTCGGCTGATCCATGATGTGCACAACGAATGCATAATCTTTATCAGTTTCACATTGTCAATTCTCATACATTGCATTCAAGCTTCCTGCCATCATATTAGAATTCATTGCAATACATTATTCGCATTGAAACGTTCTCAGGCCAGCAGTCGGCAACTAAAGTTAAATGATCACCATTTTCCACACGAAGAAAACTCTCTGTCATATGCATAAACAATACGGTAACCTGTGAAATTAGCCTGGCACTCGGACTATAAGCCTAGCTTCGACTCAGTACAGTGAAGACTTTAGTGCTCTATATCAATCACAATCGGGCAAAGGCCCATTAAAAATAATGTTTCAAATTGAATTTAGTCCAAAAATGTGAAAAAATAAATAATTTGGATCCAAAATAATTGTTGAATAAATCATTCTTCCGAGACTGGAATTAGAATAAATAAATTATTCGTGATATGTAGAGTATTCTGAATAACACTTTGGTTTTCAATAAAAACTTTCCGTTGTATCCGTGCGATCCCAGTTGGAGCAATAGATGAATGCAGAATTCATTCAAATCAATGCCGTCCGCCGCTGCTGTTGCCGCTAAATACACAGATGTCATATAATCCGCTGCTGCTCTGTAATCGGTTGTTTGGGTTCTAGTATCCTAATAGAATGGGATCTTCATGGCGTCTGGGAGGTGCGCGACGCTTAGCACAACTGGACCCATCTCATCGGTAGGGAGCTAGACGTTCAGAACACTCTCAAACATATATGAGTCTATAATTTCCGTCAACAATGGGTGCCTTACTCTACGCAAAAGAGGTGGCTACATTCAACAGCCGCCGCTTATCAGCCTAGATCGTTACCAAAAAGGAATAAATGGCCAAACTTGGAGTTATTCTTTGCTTCAGGAATTGAGGTTAGCAAAACGCGCTTGGCCTTCTTCGACACATTAGCAGGCTTGCGCTTCAAGACACACGTATCGCGACCGCTTGTTTTTGTACTCATACAATCCGAATGACAAAAGAATGGCAGGACAAAACGAGATACAACGGTTCACGGAGCAATTCGAATAGAATTTTAAAGAACAATTTCCATTTAATGAATTGGAAAAGACGACACAAAATAATTTCTCGCAAGAACACACCGTACATTGAAATACGACACCGGCTGTCGTGCATCATATATGACTTCAGTGAATTAAAACTGGCAAACTGCGAAACCTATCGTCACCGAATTAAAGGTAAACTCAAGTATTATGAAATTTGGCTGACGAAGTAAATAACTGTGTCAAGGTGATGTATCTCTATCACTGGTAGTTTCCGTGGCTCCACCAAGCAGTTATACAACCAAATAATTTACCCAGAAAGTCTTTTCAAAGGCTGCATCACTCTCCCGCGCACCTTTATTCTAATGAGACGTAACCAATAGGAGTTCTCATCGACCTATCTTGATTAGGCGTCAACAGATGGAAATTATACGTGGCAGAAACAAACTTGTGAGGTCTGCAGGTGATAACCCAAAGTTGAAATTTTAAATGAGTTCGAAACCATCTGAAAACTCGCGCATCAATTTCTTCTTTCTGGGTCCTTCTGTCAATGGAAAAAGATCTTTTACGAATACTTTGCGAATTCATTGAGGTATTGTTTCTTATGTAGTATATGCATTGAATGCAGATGCAGGAAGTCAGAACACTTCAAAATCACAAAGAATTTGAAAAAGTACAGTTCATTGCCGATAGAATAAGAATACAATGGTTCCAAGGCGCTAGATACCATCCTTTTATACCGAAAACACGGATTAAATGCTCCAAGAAGCTGTACTCTCGAAGGACATGAGAAATGAGCTAATATATTTTGATCCAATTATTGGGTGTGCGCCGCAATAGCTCTCTTCTTATGTTCAGGCAAAAGCTTCCAGAAAACCTTCAAAGAGTTAAAATTGCATTAAAAGCTTCCCAACTTTCCAATCAATTGTGTGCCGTGTCTCTTTTTTATCTCATGATTCATATGCAGAACCAACGGCACGAGGGTCTTTGTAGTACGTCCTGCTTTGCGTTTTTATAAGAAGCAGGTTTCTTTTTCACTTCAAGCTTCTAACATTTGTGTTAAGCCATGTGTTTCTCAGATCTTTGCCTTTTAATAGTACAATAATGGTCTAAAGATCGTACAGGAAAGCATATTGGTACTAAGACGGGAGACATGTCACAAAGTTGTAAGCTTGTATTTGAAAACAGGTGAAATTATTTCAACACTGATGACATTGAGATGCATATTTCAGGCCCTTGAAATAAATATTCCGCTTTCAAGTATGTGCACATTATTTTATTCCGTGTCATTATGTCCGCAGTGTGTTAAACAATTACATATAAATGTATTATAATGAAAGTAATATGCGCTAATTTTGTGAAATTTGAATGAAATTTTTACTGATAAAAAACTGAAAGTAGTTAATTACGAGATAATTAAGAAACAAGAAACCAATGAGTAGAGGAGACTGAGACATTGATCCATGATGCAGCGCAACAAATAGTTCATACGTAGGGTTTTTTCTCATATCATCTCGACAGTTTCAGCATACAAAACGTTAGAACGAGTTGCAGGGAAAAAACAAATAAATGAAAGAAAAGTTCAGATTTGCGTCGGACATTATAAAATCAAGAAAGCGTGGTTTATGGGAATTTGTTGCGCATGAAGAAGTGCTCTTAAAATTAATAATGCGATCCAATTAATTGTGGAATAACAGGAGATGATCTTTATGTGTACTAATAATGACAGAAAACGATTAGCAGAAAGATGTTACCTCGTAGTTGGAGATGGGACAGTTGAAACAAAGTCAGCTTTTGACCTGAAATGATCAAATTCTTCAGTACTCATAGGCTAAGAAAGATTAACTGTGACATGTATGATTTAAAAGTTTAGCTTGGAAGGAGTGTTAAGAATCTCAAAAGTTCTAGGCGGATTCTTACTGCTTTGCTCGCATCGCGACGGTGGGATCTTGTAGTGAAGGCGCTCTAGTGCGAATGCACATCATGGATAATGCTGGCGACCGCGTGTATTTGTACCGTGTTGACAGCAGCAGATTCAGTTACATATCCTTCCTGCATTGGAATTTTTAGATGAAATGAATAAAGGATACGCAGAAGAATTCGGTGCATCACGAGAAATTTGCACAAGTGGCTTGCAAAGAAGCCGAAAGGAGCTAAAAACTGATGATAGGGGTACGGAAAATGCTGTATGCAATTTACAAGTTGTAGAAAAACACGTGAATGGTGTTATGCACATGTTGTTTCCTGGTATAAGTGGAACGTTTCCTCCGAAAGGGTTAAGATATATCATGAATACGGTAGCTGAATGATTGCGCCATAATTTTCGAAAACAAACCACAACTTTCGGAGACTCATGGTGTGTCACTGCGATTAATCGATCTTCCTGCGTGAGCTGCTGTAGCTTTCGGGCTGAATAATCTATTCAAAAGTACAATTGCTTCGAATCAATTGGCTTATATGCCTCAGCTTTAGTAGATACTTGGCCTAAGCGTGCAGCAGCTAGAAAGCAAGATTGTTATGCAAATATACGTGCTTTTGCTACCCACTCCGTTTCGCGAAGTCAGTCTGGTTTAGCAAAAGTGATATTGATATTATTCGACTTCTTCTTTAATTTGAGGGTCGAGGAATCAAAAACTATGACTAACACTGGCTTTAACTAATATTCGAGACAGCTGTTTTACTGAATAAGAGTAAAATTTGCACTTTCAGTGTAAGTTGAGCTTACGCAATTGGAAAGGTACAAATGGTACTCGTGGAAATCATGTCTAAGAGAAAATCGTTTGATGCCTCGGATTGAGAATAAATCATGGAAAATTCAGGTTCACCCACATATGTATAAAACGGTTGATTCTATCATTCAAAATAGATGTAAAAGAAAAACTACTGACCAGAGAACATTAAAGGATACTAAATACATGGATAAAAAGCAGAAAAGACAGAAAGGAAGAAAATGGGGAAGCAGTGTTTCAGCAGGAGCAGAAACAATTTATTCTGATCATCGTTCTTGCTATATCCGCATAGTTTCTTGGAATGACTCATTTCGCTTGTGCTTGGTTTACAAAGGACCAAAATAGTACGTTAGGCGGAACATCTCTGAATGCAAAGGAAGCCTTGATATTGTGCACTCTATTCATATCCCGGAAATCTTCCGAGCGTAAAATGAAATGATCAACCCCCGATGCGAACACACACTCTTCCTAATTTTATTTGTTTTACTAACTCAACCCTTTGAGATACGATGATACGATTTACAAATACCGCCGCGAGCTGTTTCATGGCTGTCTGACCGCCTTCAAGGAGGATGGATCTTTCATATTGGGCTGCAATTACGCTGATTTCAGCATGTCTGACAGGAAGTATAAAAACACTTTGATATGTATGTGCGTACCAACAAGATGCGCAATGCTTCTTGTTTGTGCGCAATCGATGAGAAATAACAAGTCTCAAAGATCAGGATGCTGTAAAGCTATTGGAGAGCATCAAAGAGGCATGGATTTGTTTAGTAATGTGATGCATGCAAAGTATATTACTTAGAATCATGGCTCTTTAGCGGCTATCAGAAAGCAATGCAAAATAATCTTTCTTTAGGTGACAAAATAGGACTAAAAGTAGAAATTCATCGCAAGCCAGATGCATAGACTTAAGGATAAGGGAGAAGGTATCTGAGCTCTCATTCTTCAGTTGAAACAAATCCTATTCCAGTGAAAATATCAAGCGATACACGATATGTAGATGGGAACCCTCGATGAAGTACTTACAAAAAAATGAACAAAATGTCATTGTATTAACTAGCATTTCTCACTTACATTCTCATAGAGATGAAAAATTTGCTGAGGCGAAGGCGACGCACAGATGGAACAAGATCATACTGCGATGTTCAAGGTGAGCCATCATACATGAACATTCGTGGGACGTACAAAAGCATCGAAGCATCCCCAATATTCTTCGAGGGAGAAGAAAATACGCCTGCATAATGGCGTCAATTGAATTGTGGTCCCAGGTTTCGCGATAGTACCATTGATACATGCGATCATTCCGAAAAGGCACAAAGGGGTGCTTCATAGTCTTACGTACTGTTCATTTCATTTATTTGACATTTCTACAGGTGTTCAGGAGCTCAGTGAATCCTATTATTCTCATACGCTTACAGCTACGAAGCTTTTTACATTTTAATCAGTGAAAGAGAGTACGCTCGTGTCCGGCAGAGACAGAAGAGCTCGAGTACCGAAATGAGCCATTTATTCTGAATAACATTTCACAGAGTCGATGGAAGGTGTGTCTCAAGAAGTAGGAGCGCGTCGCAAATGCACTGCAGACCTATAATAAGTAGAGTAATTGTTCAAATCGGTTTGCAGATGTGAGACGAAGTAAGCTGGAAATTACGACTGGGAAACATCGGGGACATAAAATAATGGATGATGATAATGGAAAGTAAGTGCTAATCCGGAGTTTAGCCATACTAGAAGTGCGGAAAACTTAGGTAATATTGATGAGCATATGAACCAGTTCAGTTAGTAGATGCCAGGAATGAATGCTTTGGATGAGACCAACTGGTAAATTCAATTCAATACTTACTTCATGACAAAATTTGGGTGTTTACAAAGATTCATTCGTCATCAGATGAAATTATTTAAATTGTAGTTAAGATATGAACACCTAGTACTGACCTTGAATATTGTGAGGTAGGAAGTTCATTTGGAAGTGTACAGTTTGTGACACTTAATGGTAAGGAGCAGAATGTGATTTGTCGCGTTCTTCTCCGGTTAACCAACTGTGGCGTTGATATCTTTTTTGCACCCCATTTGTCGTTCATAATCCGGAAATAAACTGAAAGTATTGGCGTGTACGCCACCACTTTGACAGCTGGTCTTGAATTTCTTTTTTTCGCTCCTCATAATCATGATTTTCGTCCGTGCCGGTGAAGATACACTTTTCGTTCTGCTCGCAATGACTCAGTTGTAATGAGGGTTTTTAGTAATGCGATGTTGCTTCGAGATAATTTATTTCATCGCTTTCATCTTGGATTTCTTTCTTTCTTGACGAGTTTTCGCAACGTACAGTACTGTTAAGCAGATATTGCTCGTGAGAGCGGACACAAAATCTGCATAATAAATAACGTCAAATTCACAAATTTTTAGTATGAATGAAAAATAGTACATGATAAACAAGCAATGAAGGAGTAGTATTGCCAAGTAGAAAATACAAATATACGTAAGGTAATCTACAAATCGATCTTCGAATGGTCAAACGGTCAGATGCATTAGATAAGTTTGCATTCCTAACCGGTAAAAGAAGAGAAACCAAATATGCGAGAATGGCAGAGGTAATGAAAGTTAGGAGAGTGTCATAGCACAACCCGTGCTATGTTTCTAAGGCGCATGCTATCGAGTGCGATCGACTTCTTCTGCCGTTTCCGCTGGATCGTGCGCTCAAACTTACTAGTGTGCTGTCGCGTACTCCGGGATTCTTGTGAATTGACCACTGCAGTGTGTAATAATACTGGAACTCTCGGTTCTAGTCTCCTCGTATTTTTTATACAGCCGAGTGTATAGCACAACTAATCCTGGATGAGGGACCTATTTGTTCGGACCAGGGCCTACAGTGACCCACACTTTTCGTTAACTACGTTGGGGTTCCTGTACTCTACGGAAATTGACCATATCGTCGTAGCTAGGATGGTATGTATGTTAGAACCAGATAATTAATTAAATAAGCAAGGTTCCTCACCATTAGAACTCGACTGAATTGAACTTCCGCGCCCAAGGCGACAACTGACGTCGTAGATGTCTGGAACTACGTTTGAGCTACCCGCTGAATCGTCTACTATGTGCACCGTGCATTCTACCTGTTCTGATCTATGTACTTTTGTGTCTGGAGACCTTCGGGACAGTCGGGACAGTATTGCTGTTCGACGTACTACAGGGCTTGTCTTCGGGGAACACCTCAGTGTTAGTGGAGTTTCTTGCCCAGTGATCCAGGATCACCAGACCTTGGATCGCGACTCCGGTAATCGTGGATCAGCCGATTGAGTGCGGCAGAATTCTTTAGTTTATTGTCTTCGGGACCACGCCTAAACACACCTGTTCCCTGCTTATCTGCTCCTGAACAGAGATAAGAGCTCCAACCCCGGTATTATTGAATAACGTCTGAAATGGGATAAAAATCACTTCGCAGTGCCAGAAAGACCACGACCATGACACCTGTTTCCGTATCCAACGCTACTGGAGCGCTACAAGAACACCACCCACGGTAACTTTCCTCCCCGCATTGAGCCGTCACTTTGTGTCGCCGACAGCCACAGCAGAGCAAGACACACCTCCACGGAATAATTACCGTCCAAACCTTGAACGTCGTTCCTTGAACGCGTTCAAAGCTCTACCACTACAACGTCAGCTACCCGTCGTAAGCATCGGCTCTCATGGGCTATAAAATTAGCTAGATATTTAATAAACTTTTACAAGAAGTCTTCCATTTGGTAAAAATTATCACTTTTTCATTTAAGATACTGAACTGCACTGTTCTACATTCTATTAGCTTTTCACGCTCGATTGATTCTATCAATCTCAAGCGATTATTACTTAGTCATAGTCAGTGCAGCGCCTGTTTGAACTCGTTGTCGCCGCTCTCTACAGCCCGTCAAATCATCTGAACAGAACTCAGAGTTTTCTTTAGAGCTGTTTCCTTGCATTCAGCACTTAAACGCCTGGAACTATGAATCTTGATGTCCATTGTCAGCTGTCAAACAAAAGTAATTAACATATCGATGTAGGTTCTGTTCAACACTAATACCAAACGCGCACCATATTGCTACCGTCTCCTGATTATCGACATTAAATTAACAATCACTCTTGTTATACTGTACCTCTCAAACCGTTTTGTGTGGTGTTACTGGAGTCCTCGGTCATTCTCTAACATGGTACTTAATTCAAAGCGTGCCAATTATCTACTTCCTAGGTAATCAGGACTATTTGCAGCTCTTTCGTATAGATTTATACCCGAGACAAGTTCTTCTTCACTCCATATCCTAATCGGTAGCAATGGCCTTGCATAAACCACCCGATTTCTTCGCCAATCAGCGCAAAGTTTTGAAAAAGGATCATCCTCCCGCAACGTTGTGAGTGACTCTGGGCGCTCAAGCCAAACATATGACGTTGTAAGCTTGAAAAGCTGCCAAATCCATGCTTCTTATGAACGTTCAGAAGCTTTTCTACACAATTCAGCTGTATGCCCCTACATCGTAGACAAACCTGATATACAATTGAATCTTCTGTCATAAATCATTTTAGTCCAGACTTACGTTGCCGACGGCAACGTTTCGTTCAAATTTTAATCCATGGTTTTCACATAATGCCACAATAACTTTTTCGGTTCTTGTATACTTGTCTAGTGGCCTTCCCACCGCGCTTATAAGCAGTTCCGAGATTAATTTGCCCATACCGTATCCATACATGCCGTTGATGGTTTCATCATGAACAATGCCGGCCGAACAATGCCGAGCAATGTCGAGCAATGTCGAGCAACGCCGAACAATGCTTGCAAGCAATTTCAAATTCATTCCCCTACCATTTCCATTTCAACCACCTCGGAATCGTTTGACTAACAAATCCATCCGCCCACGATATTTCCAACAGTGCACCTCAACATTACCAACTTATTAGGAAATTAATCAATCTACCGTGGTACAACACCAATTAATATAGTCCACGTACACAAAAATTGCGTTCATGATTAAAACCAAAATAGTACTGGACTGGACTGGACTGGGCTGGGCTGTAGAAACTATCGAGAAGTTTGGAAATTTTAGACCATCTTATTTGATGCAACGAGTCACCACCATACGCCTGACTGCTTTATTTGAGTGCCAGTCAAGCATTATATTTCTCTATCGGCACTCATTGCGCATGTAATGCTTTACGTAGTGTGTGCAGAGGAGCAAACAAAATTGGACCATGTATCGTAGATCGCTGGATGGGGGGGGGGGGGGGGGGCGCCCCCGCCCCCCCCCGGTGGATTGGAT
>JAAUYH010108563.1_pt1 | contig 17867 bp, 15 predicted proteins | sample 7278061 | NCBI WGS metagenome assembly JAAUYH01 (sample SAMN14350203, study PRJNA611818) | marine sediment metagenome | isolation source: surface marine sediment (0.6m) | place: French Polynesia: Moorea | collected 2018-08 | reverse complement strand
GAACTCCGAACTCCGAACTCCGAACTCCGAACTCCGAACTCCGAACTCCGAACTCTGAACTCCGAACTCCGAACTCCGAACTCCGAACTCCGAACTCCGAACTCACACTATAGTTAAGTAATCTTAAAATATCGTCTTCGATTACTGGTGAATTACTGGAGCTTGGCATCAATCGTTACAATTAAGTATGATAGTGGTCTAAATTGAATTAATAAGGTAGAAACTGATAGTTAAAGCGAGCAGCTAGCGATTCTACAAAACACTTATGCTTTACTTTGTAATCTATCTCCTTGAATTATGAATGAAATTGATGGGCTAAAAGAAGAACTGAAACAGACACAGCTTGCTTATCAAATGGCAGCTCAAATGAGCCAATTTAAGGCAGGTTTTTTAGCTAGAACCTCTCATGAATTGCGATCGCCCCTCAGCAGCATGATTGGGTTACATCAGTTAATTTTGTCAGATCTTTGCGAAAGTCCCGAAGAACAAAAGGAATTTATTGCCCAAGCTTATCATTCGGCCTTAAAGCTGATGAAGTTGATCGATGAGATTGTCGCTGTTTCTAAAACAGAATATGGCAGCAATAGTCTTCATCTAGAATCCCTCCAGTTAGCAGAAATATTTACCGAAATAGAACGACTTACTTATCTTCAGGCTGCTAACCGTAATTTGAAGCTAGAGATTATTAATCCCGATGCAGAAGTTCATGTGTTTGCTGATCGTTCTCGTTTGATTCAGCTAATATTTAATTTGATTGATAGTGGAATTTCAAAGATGAAAACAGGTCAGATCAAATTATCTACCACTGAAGTTATGGCGGATAGTATCAAAATAGAAATTGATTTAGATTGTTCTGCTGCTACATGGCAAGAGTCAAGAACTACTGAGCCAGACTTTAATGCTCCTAATTTGACAGAAATTCGCGAGATTTTACAAGAAATTAGTTTGTCAGCGAATATGAAGTTGCTAATGTCTCAAACTTTATTAGAAACTATGGGGGGAACTCTGGAATTATTAGACCTTTGTGATCTTAATAATCAACAACCTTTAACTCGGATTGTCTTGACTTGCAAGCAGGGTTAGCAGTTAGAGACGTAGCATGCTACGTCTGTACAGTGGTTAGTAGTTCGACACGCTGAGTCTAACGACTTGCTCCGTTTATCCTCAAGGCGACAAGGACAAGTGCCCGACATTTTGGATGCAACCGCGATCGCGTATTGTCTGGGAAGGAGATGTCCAAAGGGCTACTTGCTACTCGTTACTCGTTACTTGCTACTTAAGCGCAGCGGTACTAGCTGCTGATATAGCTGTCGGAGCCTTGGTAATAGAATCTTCGAGTAATAAGTTTCTAATTAATCTGGCTGCCATTTTTTGCGTTAGTCTTTCTGCTACCTTTTGTCCCATTTCGTGAGTTTCTGGCTTGGTAATTATTTTGGTCACTACAGAAATTAAGCGGGTAGGCTCAAAACCTGGAGTTTCTTGCAGAATACCGACGATATTTTTGAGGTGAGTCATAGCGTAAGAATCTTGGCGATATTCTACAGGGGTTTCCTGTACCGCTAAACCTACCTGTTGGCGAAAAGCAGTGGATATATTAAATATGGTTCTGCGTCCTAAACTATCGATTGCATTGACCAACTCTTCAGCAATACGATCTCGGATGAATATACCGCGATCGCTGTATAAGTATTCAAGAGCCTGATCTACCACTCCATCAAAATCATAATCTCTAGAGTCAGTAGCGTTGTTCAGTAGGTTTTCTAAACGATGCCAACGGAAGCCTTCTTCTTTGAACAGTAAGTCTTTTAAAGATGCCCGTAACTCAGGAGCAGGATCAGTCAAAAGACGTTTGGCAATATAGGGGTAAGCTTTGCTCAGAACTTTAAATTCTGGATCGATACCGATGGCAATTCCTTCTAAAGTTACCATCGAACGAATAATCAAAGCATAGTAGGCGGGGACGGTGAAGGGAAACTCATACATCATCGCCGACATTTGATCGGTAATACTCTTAAAGTTTAATTCCGCTACGGTTGCTCCTAAAGCATTGCCAAAGACATTAGCCAAAGCAGGAATAATTGGTCTTAAGTCTGTTTCTGGAGTTAGGAAGTCTAATTTGACATAATCTTGGGACAATGCCTCAAAATCACGGTTGACCAAGTGAACTACAGCTTCTATCAGACCATATCTCTGGTATGGCTTAATGCGACTCATCATGCCAAAGTCGAGATATGCTAATCTACCGTCTGGCATTGCTAGTAAGTTACCAGGGTGCGGATCTGCGTGGAAAAAACCATGTTCCAGTAGCTGTCTTAGGGAACACTCTACTCCAACTTCTACTAGGTGGGTGGCATCGATCCCTTGAGCCTGCACTGCTTCGATATCTGTCAGCTTTGTGCCGGTGATCCATTCCATAGTTAGGACACGGGTGCCAGTATATTCCCAATAGATTTTGGGAATATAAATTTCTTCCATGTAGCCATAGAATTCTTTGAATTTATTAGCGTTGCGTCCTTCTTGGTTGTAGTTAGTTTCCTCGAAAATCCGCTCGGCTAACTCATCAATAATGGCTCGAAGGTTAGAACGTACCTGTTTGACATTATCCTGCACCCAACCAGCCAATAACCTCATGATGTAAATATCGAGAGTTATGCGACGATTGAGATCGGGACGCTGAACTTTTACAGCCACTTCCTCGCCTGTTTTCAATCGACCCTTATAAACTTGTCCCAGAGAAGCAGCGGCGATCGGTTGAGGCGAAAGCTCGGCGTAAATCTCTTCGGGTCTTTTACCTAACTCTTCTTTGATAAAGCGAAATGCAACTTCGTTAGGAAAAGAAGGAATTTTGTCTTGTAAAGTAGTTAATTCTTCCAAATATGTGGGAGGGACTACATCAGGTCTAGTAGATAAAGCCTGACCAATTTTGATGTACGCAGGGCCAAGCTTAGTCAAAATTTTAATTAACTGACGCGCTCGCTTTTTCTGCTGGGGAATAGAATTGCCTGTAAAGTTATCCCACCATACGCCCAAACCAAACTGGGTGAAAGGCAACACAATGCTAATTAATCTGGCAATGACCACCAGAGGACGACCACGATACCTAGCGTTATTAGTTTCTGGATTGTAACGCCAGTCTGCGTTTGGCTCATCGTAAGCTAGTTCAGTATCTGCATAGGTATCGATCGCCTGAGATGGGACTGTAATAGTATCTGTGGTCGATGATAATGTCTCGTAAGGCATAGTTTATAGTTTAAAGACTGGCGTTAACTACTTTTGTTAACAATTGTAACAAGAGATCGAGATAAACTACTCTTTCTTAAGATTGAAATTTAACAAAGTCGGAAAATTTGAGCTTTGAGCTGAATTCAGTCTAAATAGATATCTTCTCCTGATTCAGTCGATTCTTGATCCCATTCTATATCAGGCATAGCTTCAAAAGCCTGGCGCACTGATTTTTCCCAGAGCTTGCGAATTTTGGCAATGTATGGCGCACCAAGAGGTAATTCTAGAGTCTTGGAGAGATCAAAGCTATCAGTCTCGTACATGATTAAATTAATTGGTGGACCAACGGAAATATTGGATTTCATAGTTGAATCCATAGATAGCAAAGCACACTTAGCGGCATCCTCTAAGGGAGTATCATAGGCGATGGTACGGTCTATGATTGGTTTTCCGTACTTAGTTTCCCCAATTTGTAGAAAAGGCGTTTCCCTGGTTGCTTGAATAAAATTTCCTTGAGGATAGACTTGATATAGCTGTGGCTCTTCTCCAATAATTTGTCCTCCTAGAAGAAAGTTACAGCTAAAGTCAATATTGTCTTTTTCTAGCCAAGGACGGTCTAAATCTTGGATTTCTCTACTTTTGCTCCCGATATAGCCAGCAATATCATACATAGTCGGTAAAGTATGTAGATTTTCGCCTTCTTGATTTTTAATATCACGATTAATCCGAGTCAAAACTCCCTGAGTTACCGAAAGGCTACCGGAAGCGCAGATTACAATTACCCTTTCCCCTGGTAAAGATAAATCGAATAGCTTCTTGTAGGCAGAAATATAGTCTACACCTGCATTGGTGCGAGAATCACCAGCCATTACAATGCCGAATTTATTGATAATACCGAGGCAATAAGTCATTTGCTGTTCACTAATAACTGGTCGCTGATAACTGATAACTGATAACTGTTCACTGATTTAACTCATGTCCGCAACTTCGACAAAAGCGATCGCCTGCTTTGGCTTCTGTACCGCACTGGGAACAAAATTGCTTATTGGTAGTGGTTTTTGCTTGACTATCAGAGTTCAGGGACATATTTCCCATTTGCATCGACATGGAATTAATGTCCATCGACATATTGCCCATTCTCATCGGTTGCATGGGCTGCATGGGTTGCATGGGCTGCATGGGCTTAAATTCAATTGGTTGCTGAGGAGAATCGGGAATATCTTTAAAAGTTACAGTGGGGTAGCCACTTAAGTCAGCAGGAGGATTAACCATGCCAATACTACTTTGCTGAATTAGAACGTGATGTGAACCTTGCTGAGTATCTATTTTTAAGACAAAACCTTGTCCAACATTGAACAACTGTGGTACCGAAACCCATTTCCCTGTATTAAAACTGCTGCTTTGACTCTGTTGCTGTCCTGGGCTACTCATCGTTAAATTAAGTTGAGTCTGTTCCCCGATATTAGCGATCGCCAGTTGCTGAAAATCACCGAGAGTTGCTACGTAAGTCATAATACCTAATCCTGTGATTTAAATATTTAAGATGACTTAGTAATTTTACGTCTAAAACAACAAAACTGTTGTTGACTGTTAACTGTTGACTGTTGCACAGACGTAGCATACTACGTCTCTACTGACTTCTATATTATCTATTTATCGCCTCACTTTTTCCCTTTTCTCCAATGTTCGAGTCTTTGGACAGATCAATTGAGTTTGTTTCCTAGATTTTTGAAATAGAGTACCGTGCATCAACTTAGTGGTATAAGCGATCGCCATGAGAGCAGTAATGATCCCAATCACGGAGGCGACAACCTGTCTAGGATCGTTACCACCTGACATGAGATTAGTTCCCACCGAGGCTAAATAGACATATAAGGAAATTACGGGCAGCATTGCCAACCAAGATACAAACAAATATTGCCAGAAATTGATTCTGGTTAGACTAAAGCCATAATTCAAGACATTGGAAGGAACTATCGGCGACAATCGAGTTAGAAAAACTATTTTCCAACCTTTTCTCGCTACTACCCGATCAAACTCTCCCCAATGAGGACGCTCAGAAATCCATTCACAAACCTTTTTACGCGCCACTGTTCTACCTAATAGATAGCAGACGGCAACACTTAAAGTATCAGCAAAAGACACTAATATTAAACCTGGAACGAAGCCAAATAAGCTCCCCGCCGCTAGGAAGAGAAAAATTGCGGGCAAACCGACTAAAGTTGCTGAAATATAAATAGTAATAAAAGTAGGATAAGCTAAGTATCCCAGAGAAATAAGCCAATTATGTGCTTGAAAAAGCCATTCTTGCCAAAAAAACATAATATTTTACTAAAATTACTCTCCAAAAAATAAGTAGGAGCAGATGATTAGAGATAAAAATCACTCAAAATATGGATAGTGAGAAATTGTCAAATAAAGACTAGCAGTTAATAAATTGTTAACATTCGGAGTTTAGCTTAAGAATAGGAAATTCTCAACAGCGTAATTTGGGTATGCTGACCGAACACCGGTTTATCTCCTATGCTCAAGAGCTTGATTCTCAAAGGGGAGAAAATCTTACCCGATCTAAAGCTCAACTTTAGTTACGTTTTTGGTCTAAATATCTCTTATATGAATCTATATGAACGTTAATCGTCGTAATTTTCTACTTTTTTTCGGTGCTACCACTGGTTCACTGGCTTTTGGTTCCTGGAACAACGATACTAAGTCTCAAACTCTGGCTGCAACTCCCTCGTCATCTTTGACAGCAGCTAATTCTAGTGGAGGTTTTCAACCAGTAAAAGTCCCTTTACCTCTGGACTTAGAACAGTTATCTGTAGCTCAACAAGTCGCCAGCCTTGCTAGCTATGAAGTTCAGGATGATTTGGTTTTGCCTGAAGGTTTCACCTACAATTTAATTGCTGCTTGGGGCGATCGCGTTGGTGATTCTCGCTTTGGCTATAATAATGATTATTTGTCTTTTATCGAAACTGCTCCCAACGAAGGTTATCTCACCATTAATTTTGAATATATCAGTGGTGGGACATGGATGGAGACTTATCCTTTAGTGATTGGTAAACAGCTCCCTTCCGCCGAATTACTGGCTCTGGCTGAACCGACTGAAGATGAAGAAGAAGTTGAAGTCACAATTGATGCTTTTAGCCTCCAAGATGGTGATGCTATTAAACAAAAGATCAAAGAGATTTCCCAAGAAGGCTTAATTGATCAGGGATTAGGAGTCATTTCCCTTAAGCGTAATGCCGAGGGTAAGTGGGAGAGAACCTATTCTGAGGTAGACCGTCGAGTTACAGGAATTTCTGGTCTTGATAACCCCGATAGGGCTTTAAAGTCTACTGGTGCGGCGGTGGCAGTATTTACCAAACCCGATAAATTAGGTTATGAAGATGGCTTAGGCGATCGCATTATTGGGACATTTCAAAACTGTGCCGGGGGTACAACTCCTTGGGGAACAGTCCTGAGTGCGGAAGAGAATTTCCAAGACCAAGTACCAGAAGCAGTTATGGCAGATGGCTCATCGTTAAATCCTGGGGAGGCACCTTTTTTAATCTCTGCCAAAGAAGTTAACGGGAGAGCAAATGTGTTCGGTTTGGCGGGCAATAAATACGGCTGGATGGTAGAAATCGACCCAGCTAACCCCAATGATTACGGCACTAAGCATACTTGGCTAGGACGCTATCGCCATGAAGCTTTCGGTATTCGTGCTGTGGCAGGCAAGAACTTAGCGGTATATTCAGGATGCGATCGCCGTGGGGGACATCTGTACAAGTTTGTTAGCAGTAGCAAAGTATTTAATCCCCAGGACAAAACTAACTCCACACTGTTTGCAGAGGGCGTACTCTATGGCGCTAAACTTTATCCTAATGGGATCGGGGAATGGATTCCCTTAAGTCCTAGCACTCTAGTTAATCCCGTATCTCCTAGTCAGGTAGTCGGGGGTAAAGTGATTTTGCCCAATAGCGATCGCACTGTCGGGGGAGTAATGGAAGTCGAGACAGACGAACAGATCCAGCCTTTTGTTGACCAATTTAAAACTTTGGGAGATTTATACCAGGGCAATAGCCATCAGGAAACCCAGGGAGCAATTTTGATTGATGCTCACTTTGCCGCCAGTGCAGCAGGAGTTACCTGTACTGCTCGTCCAGAAGACACGATTGTTAACGATGACGGCACTTTATTCATCGCCTTTACCTCTGGTGCTGCGGGGAGTGATGGAGGCCCTGATAAAGCCATTTTTGTGGGTCCTGATGGGGAGTCTGACTACGAATATGGTTGGATTATGAAGCTAGAGGAAGATGACAACGATCCTGCCGCTCTCAGCTTTACCTGGAGTATGTTAGCTACAGGGGGAGAAGTCGCCAAAGGTGGTGCTGGCTTTGCTAATCCTGATAACTTAACCTTAGATAAATCAGGAAATCTCTGGGTAGTCACAGATATGTCTACCAGCAAACATAATAAGCCTGTCCCCTCTAGATCTGTAGACGGACAACCTTTGACAGGTAGTGACCTGACAGGAGTATTCGGCAACAACTCCATGTGGTACATTCCCCTGTCTGGAGATGATGTGGGCAAAATCTATCCTTTTGCGATCGGACCAATGGAGTGTGAATGTACTGGTTTGATCTTTAATGATGACAATAGCAGCTTATTCTTATCTATTCAGCACCCAGGAGAGACAAACGGTATTCGTCAAAATATGGCAGCAGAAACCAGAGAGTTTGAATTACTAGCCACCGACGGCACCGCTTTTAAACAGCAACGGCGCGTACCCCTGGGTTCAAATTGGCCCAGTGGTAAAGTCAATCAACCTCCCTTACCTGGAGTTGTGGCAATTCGTCGGCTAAATGGTAGAGAGATAGTTTAATTTTTTCGTAGGGGCGAACGGCTTTTCGCCCTTACTATTTGTCGTTGGGATATATTGGCGGCTAAAAGTTTAACAGAATGTAAAGGTATGCCAAGACCAGCCACCGCTTCAATCTGGTTATCAATGGTTGCCCATAACGGCGCAAAATCCATTGCCAAAATTTGGACAGCAATAAATCACATAGTACTTGGATCAGCTGGAGCAAGAGAAAGCGAAGTAGACGAAAAATAAACTGGGAAAACATAGTTGTAAAGTTGTTGGTGATTAACTACACAACTACTGTCGCAACTGGACTTGAGAGGTTACGCTCGAACTTAGGATGACTCTAGCTGACATTGCCTGACATTGACTGCTGTTAATTAACCCTTTTGCAACGTTTGATTTGTCCTACAGCAATATGCATTCGTTTTTAGGACAGTTTTTATTTTTTGAGGTATTAGAAAAAGTCCACAGATAAACGCAGATGAACACAGATAGTTTGTCTTTATGTTGTCGATTTCATTGCTCTATTTAAGATTTGATATAATAGTAACTTCTAGTGATACCAACCTGCGTTCATAGAATTAAAACCATCCTTAATACCCTTAGCTAGGTCAGCTTTCCCTTGCTCGAAGAGCATTCCCTTGCGCCTGACGGCGACGCGGGGTCTCTTCGCTTACGCCGACGCGGGGTCTGACCTCTTTGCGTCTTTGCGAGAGATCTAAAATTACACTTTGCTACTTACTACTTGAGCGTAGCGGTACTAGTGGGAGGCAATAATTCGCTAAACTGGCAGCAGGTATTCTCAAATTGCCGATGCAGCCTTTAGATAAAGATTTTTTAGTCAAAATTGCCCGTAAATACAACCTGTCAGCAGAGCAAGAGGAAGTCTTTCTGGAATTGTTTAGTACAGGAAAAAGTCAACAAGCAATTGCTGAAGCATTACACATTTCTCCTAGTGCTTTGCGTACCCGTATGACTGGGGTGTACCAGAAATTTAGCTTTACTGATAAGAAGCCTAATAAGTCCCGTCGTTTACATGATTGGTTATTGAAGCAATATCAAGCAGCAACTTCTAAATCAGCTCACGAAGCGGCAATCGACAATGCTGATATCGAGCAATTAGTGGCTATAGTTAGGGAAAACATCAAGGCTAATGTTAAAGAGCGTTGCGGTAAGATGCAGGTGCTAGATATGACTCAGCCTATCGGGTTGAATGATATCTATACCAATGTCAATATCTTAGAAAAAATTACCGCTATACGGCGATTAAGTTTGGGAGAGCTACAGGAGATATGTAAATTTGACCTGGAACAATTAGACCGTGTGGGTTTAGGCAATATTGCCGAGAAAAGAGTAGCAGGAATAGAGGCTGTTCGACAGCATTCTAAGTTAGTTATTTGGGGTAAGCCAGGGGCAGGAAAAACCACCTTTCTCAAATATTTAGGGATTGAATGTATTTTGGGTGAGTTTAAACAGGGATATATTCCCATATTCATTACCCTGAAGAATTTTGCTGAAGTGGGAAATAACTATAACCTGGTTACTTTTATTGCTAATTATTTAGCCCAGTTTGAGATACCAAAAACCAAGACAGTTAAATTATTGCAGGCTGGTAAGTTATTAATTTTCTTGGATGGTTTGGACGAAGTTAGAAAAGAAGATAGTAACCAAGTAATCAAGCAAATTCAAGCGGTGGCGGATCGACATTCCCAAAATCAGTTTGTTGTCACTTGTCGCATTGCTGCTAGGGAATATACTTTCCAAGGTTTTACGGAAGTTGAAATTGCAGATTTTGATCTCGATCAGATTAAAGCTTTTGTCAATAATTGGTTTCGCATCAAAGATCCCGTAAAAGCAGACAAATTCTTGACTAAATTGGCAGATAAAAAGTCAATTCAGGAATTAGCCACTAATCCTTTATTGCTGACTCTATTATGTTTGGTATTTGCCGAAAAACTCGATTTTACTGCCAATCGTGCGGAACTTTATGAAGAAGGAATTGATATTCTGCTACGGAAATGGGACGCAGATCGCAATATTGAACGAGACGAAGTTTATCGCCGATTAACTTTGAAACGCAAAAAAGATTTACTGAGCAAAATTGCCTTTACTAGCTTTGAAGATTCCACCTATTTCTTTAAACAAAAGACCGTCGAAAAATATATTGCGGACTATATTCAAAATCTCCCTGATGCCCAGACCGATGAGTCAGCTTTATTACTGGATAGTCAACAGGTATTGCAATCTATTGTGGCGCAACATGGTTTATTAGTTCCCAGAGCTAAGAATATTTATTCTTTTTCCCATTTAACTTTTCATGAGTATTTTACGGCGAGACAAATAATTGAAGTTGATAAATCCACTGAGTTAGTCTTAGAAAATTTAGTTGAACATCTCTTTGAGAAATCTTGGCGGGAAGTCTTTTTCTTAGCTGTCGAAATGTCCTCCAATGCCGATCTTTTAGTACGTTTGATGAAACATAAGATTGATAGCTTGTTGGCTGACGATCCTAAGCTACAAGAATTCTTAACTTGGCTCAATCAAAAATCCCTAGCAGTAAATGCTACTTTCTCTCCTCAAGAGGTGGCAAAAATTCAAAATCGACTTGATTTTATAGTCAATCACGACCTTTCCCTCTCCCGAACCCTCTACCTCGACCTCTCCCGAACCCTCTACCTCGACCTCGACCTCGACCTCTACCTCGACCTCGACCTATCCCTCGATCTCTCCCTCGACCTCTACCTCGACCTCGATCTCTAACTCTACCTCGACCTCTCCCGAACCCTCGACCTCTCCCGAACCCTCGATAGAATATTGGAATTAGCTGAGGAAAGTGATGCACAACTACATCAAGCAATTAAAAATCTCCAAGATCAATTACCTAATAATCAATTACCTGATAGAGAAGATGAAACTAAACATCAGAAATGGTGGAAAGCGAATGGTAAGAAATGGGTAGCAGAATTAAGAATTATTATGATTAAATACCGTAATATTGGTCACGATTGGCAATTCAGCAATGAGCAACAGGAATTACTCAGCAAGTATTACCAAGCTAATCAATTTCTAACTCAATGTTTGGCTCAAGAATGTTATGTAAGTCGCTCTGTTAGGCAATATATTGAAGAGACTTTATTATTGCCAGTTGCCGAAATAGAGAAATACGACTAAACCGCATCCAGTTTGAAACCAGGAGTTTTTAAGTTAACTGTTCGTAGGTAGTAGGTAGTAGGTAGTGGGTAGTAGGTAGTCAAAAAAAACGTCAAGGATTAAATCATGAATGCAAAACTACAGTTTTCTAAGTGGACGAGGTTTAGGAGTTATGTTTTTCTTAACGAAATAATAGGGTCTTCAGATAGGGTGAACGAAAAAATGTGTGGGGATTTGTGGACTTGGGGAATAATGATCTCCCTATCTCCCTATTTCTCTATCTCCCTACTTCCCTACTTTTTACTACAGTAAATTTCGCTCACCCCTTCAGATACCTAAAATTAAGTCAACCTTGATTAGCTTTAGTATCTTGTACTGCGATCCAAAAAAGAATCGCCGTTAGGGGAATGCTCGCAGCTAAGATCAAACTAGTGACCATACTCCCTAATTCTGGATTACCTGAAGATAATTCAAAGACTGAACCGACTCCTGCGATCGCTGTAATACAACACAACAGCAAACATACACCGCTCTTTGGTGTCATCGAAATCATATTATTAACTCCTCTAATTTATCACCGTATTTTATAAGTTTATTTTTTATGGTTACTATTTTCTCACGGGCTTGACTGCACTAACAGCAAAACCTCTTTTCTTTAACTCTTCATTGAGAGCGATGTTGTTTTCCACGCGATCGACAAACATGACACCATTGAGGTGATCCATTTCGTGCTGAATAGCGCGGGATAGTAGACCATTAGCTTTTAGTCTACAGGGTTTTCCCTGTTCATTTTTATAAGATACTTCGATCTCATCAGGGCGAGTTACTTCTAAGTAGACCCCAGGAATACTTAAACACCCTTCTTCAGAGTTACACAGATTGCTGCTAGATTTAATAATTTTGGGATTAATTAACACCAAGGGCGGTTTATCTGGCTGATCTAGAGCAATATCGATCACAATAAGCTGCTTATTAATACCTACTTGGGGTGCTGCCAACCCAATACCATCTGCACTATACATCGTTTGCAACATTTCCTTGATGGTATGGCGTAGCTTATCATCCACCTTAGCAATTCGTTTAGCTGGTTGACGCAACACGCGATCGCCTAAATAATGAATATCTAGTGGAGGATTGTCTAACTTTTTCTTTTCTACTGCTGTTACAGTGGTCATATGTCTGATCGCACAATCTAAAATTTTTCCTGATTATATTTTATCGTTAATCAAAAATTAACTTCAACGGCATGAGTATAGCGGTTCTCGGTTCTGTGAAGTACATTAATCCTTGTGACTGGTAAAAGGGGAAAAGGAGTTTCATAGATTCTAAAAACTTATACGATGTATCTCATTAATTTGAGAACCGCTATAGTGAGAGTAATTAGTAATTAGTGATCAGTAAATATCTATGTAAGTATGGTAATTATTTTTCTTTAATTAGCTTTTGGTTTTGAATTGACTAGCCTGCCGTAAAGAATTAATAGTTGCGATCGCTGTTTCTCCCGCAATTTTTATTTCTTCTGGGGTATTAAACCGACCAATACCAAAGCGCAGGGAGGCATGAGCTAGTTTTTCCGATCGCCCCAAAGCGGTTAAAACATGGGAAGGGGCAGTGGATTCGGAGGAGCAGGCAGATCCCGAAGAGACGGCTACGGTTGATTGGATTCCTAATAATAAAGCCGAGCCATTAACTCCCTCAATGCTAATATTGAGATTATTATGGAGGCTGTTGTCAAAATTGCCGTTTAAATGGATGCCTTCTAATGGTTTAAACATTGACCAGAGTTGCTTTTTGAGCTGCAATATCCGCTCCGACTCAGTGTCCATGGACTCTACACCAATCTCTAAAGCTTTAGCAAAGCCAACTATCTGTGGTGGATAGAGAGTACCCGATCGCCTGCCTCTCTCCTGTCCTCCTCCCTGAATCTGCGAAGCTAACTGAACTCGCGGATTACGACGACGCACATATAAAGCACCGATGCCTTTCGGTCCATATATTTTATGAGCAGTCAGAGACATCAAGTCAATATTCATTGCCGCTACGTCTAAAGGAATTTTGGCGATCGCTTGTGCTGCATCACTATGAAACAATACCCCGTGACTATGACAAATTTCGCCAATTTTGGCTAATGGTTGCAATACGCCAATTTCATTGTTGGCTGCCATCACCGAAACCAGAATTGTATCCTCTCTGATCGCTGCTTCCAACTTCTGGAGATCTAACAAGCCATCAGATTGGACAGGAAGATAAGTAACTTCAAATCCAAGTGTTTCTAAGTAAGCACAAGGATCTAATACCGCCCGATGTTCAGTAACGACAGTAATAATATGTTTACCCTGATTAAAATAAGCCTCTGCCACACCTTTAATCCCTAGGTTATTAGCCTCCGTTGCTCCACTGGTAAAAACAATTTCTTCTGGGGTAGCATTAATAATGCCAGCAATTACTTCCCTCGCCTTCTTGACTGCTGCACTAGCTTCCCAACCATAAACATGAGTATTGGTGGCAGGATTACCAAAACTTTCGGTAAAGTAGGGCAACATCACTTCTAATACCCTTTGATCCATCGGGGTAGTTGCATGAGCATCAAGATATATCGGACGTTGAGACATTTTAAATATAAAAGTAAATATTTAACTTGAATGTAGCAGTTTTCTGGGTTGTCATTGTCTATATTGCTCAAGTTTTATTTTTTGTTGATCATTATTCATTATCATTTAATCGATAATCAAATACTTGCCATCTCTCGGAGTGCGATCGCATCTTCTGAGCTGTAAATATCGCAGTTTTATAGATTCATTGTGTATCTTGAAGAAGTGTGTTCGACTGCCTGGAAATATTAAGTTAATCTACTTAATTAAAATAGTTAAAATAGCATAATATAGATATGGGGATGTATAATAATAAGAGTAAAGTCAGAAAGAGGTAAATGGTGTTGAGAGAGAAAAGCCTCTGGTTGAAGCTCTGGCTAAGTTGGAATATCGGATAACCAAGCTGCTACAGCTTCTTGTGGTTGTTAGAGCAGGCTAGTATTTATCACAGTACTTTAATCGGCTAGGAAAGATATAGCCGTACAAAGTTAGGTTAGGACAGGCAGGATATTAGAAGCGAAAGTAACAAGTAAAAAGTAACGAGAAATAGGATCCTAACACAACTACGTATTGCTATATGTCTAGAAAATTGGAAGCTTGGCAGCATCTAATGTTTAGATTAGGGAGAATTAAAATGAGTAGACAAATTGCTCAAGCCGAACTTTTTGAACCGATTTCAGAAAATGAAGCTAGTCAAATAGCAGGAGGCCAGTTTACCATTGTACTGGAAGAAGTTGGTCTGATTCCATTGCCTGAAGAGCTAACAATAGCAGCAGGTCCTAATCCTACGGCAATTCAAATAATTAATGAAACGTCATTAACGTTGAATTATAGTCTGATCTACGATGATTTCAGTAACAATACGATTGAACCAAACGGAGAACAAAATTTCTTTGGTCAGCAACCAAGAGCCGCAGCAGGTTGGGATAGTAACCTTGCTCGGTCAGGTATACAATTAGATCTTGAATTGCTAAGACCAGAATACCAATACGCTTTTAGGCAAGTTTAATTGACAGCTTGTTATTAATTTTGAATTCTTTTGAATAATACCCTGTCCAAACTGGAAACTGGACGGGGTTTAGAACTATGGATTTTCAATAGTTACATTCCAAGTTTCTAAGGTGGTGCCGATAGTTTGTTCTAGCCTGGTTAAGGCATTGAGATAGGCGATGACGGCATTGAGTTCTTGATTAGCAGCATTAACCAAATCGTCCTCAAATCTAATGGCATCGATAATACTACCCCTGCCTAATCTAAGCTTCTCTCGTTCGTTCTCAAGCTGCTGTTGAGATAGTTTTGTTACTCGCCTAGCTTGTTCTACCTCTGTCAGTCTAAAATTAACTTCTCGAATACTGTTTTGCACCTCAATCTCTAGAGTAGCCCTAGCTTCTGCTAAATTATTCTCATTTTGTTGTAAGAGTATTTGGCTTCTGATTGCTGCTCGTTTTAACCGATGATTGCCAAAAAATTCGCGGTTTAAATTCAAACTGCTACGAAAATCTGAAAGATCTTCCCTAATGCTATTTAGGTTGTTATCGTAACTAAAATTTAGGCTTAAATCCCAACGTTTATCGTCTTCTGCTAGGGATAAATTTAATTCGGCAGTTTCTATGTCTAGGGATGTACTCAGATAGTCAGGATTATTAGCGAAAGCCAACTTGAGGATCTCAGGGGGAGATGGCAAAGTAGATTTTTCAACTTTTGGAGTTTCTAAGGCAATTAGTTCTAAGTTGTGGTTGAGGTCTAAAGTTTGCAATAACTGCAATTGGGTTTCTTGGAGACGATTTTGAGCAGCCAGCAGATCAACTTCTCGGTTTGCTACTGCCGTTTGGTTGGGAATTAAATCTACCCTAGCTCGCCGACCAGCATCTATAAACGCCTGAGTAATCTCTAGTTGTCGTTTGGCACTTAAGAGTGCCCGCTGTTGTATTTTTAATTCCTCCTGTGCTTGGACTAAAGCTCGGTAGTCAATTACAGCACTGCTGATAGTGTCAATCAAAGTTGACTTGAGTTGAAACAGGTTTTGCTCTTCCTCAAGCCTAGCTATTTTAATGGAGGCTTTATTTATATCGGAGCCGAATCTTTGTAGAAGAGGTTGATTAAAGCTAACTGAAAAATTCTGCTCCAAAAAATCTTCAGAGTTAGTAGAGGAACTCTGAATTTGTCCTACACTTGTCAAATCCAGCCGTAGTTCAGCACCAGTAGGAATTATTACCGAAACTCCTGTTCCCAATTCTAGATCCCCTGTATTGGTAGAGCTGCCCAATTCATTGCGACGAAAAGAAACCCCGACTTGAGGAATAAAATCTGGGACAAATTTATCTTCTTCCTGTTCTAAGTTCTCGCGATCAATAATACGCTGGAGGTAAGCGTTTTTGAGGTTCCTGTTATTTTGCAAAGCCAGAACAACGGCATCTTTTAATTTTAATTCTAGCTGTTGCTGTTCTACTGTCACAACTTCAGCAGTTTTTTCTTGACGATCTTGGTTTTTTGGTTCTAATGCTATAACTAGTTTTGCTGACTCTAAGTTAGTTATAACTGAAGCCTGTGCTTTGTTGGGGAGAAAGTTAGTCAAGATAATGCCCAACCAGCCACCTGTTATTAAACATCCCCAGAGGAATTTGATAACCAAGAAAGATCGACTATCGTTTGGCGATAACCATACACTGCTGTTTAACTCTTGCTGCATGGTAGTTTTCTGGTTAATTAACCATTGACTTTTTAAGCTTCTTGAAGCTTACTGCGATCGCAACGCTTGAACTGGGTCTAACTTACTCCCATGACGAGCGGGAAAATATGCTGCCCCCGCTCCTGTGATTAAAGCTGAACTGATCGCTACGGCTGCCGTTGTGCCGCTAAATTTATAAGGTAGCTCGAAGTGATCAGCTACGACAACTGTAATTCCGTGTACTGTAGCGATCGCAATTGCACCTCCAAACAAACTGAGGAGGACTGCCTCCCCTATAAACTGTACCATGATATCCAGTTGAGTTGCTCCCAAAGCTCGTCGCAGACCAATTTCCGAGGTTCTTTCCGTTACCGAAGCAATGGTGATATTAGTAATACCAACACCCCCAACCAAGAGAGCGATCGAACCCACCAGCAGCAGAATTACGGAAACTCTATTGAGCAGTCTTTCCCTGAATTGAATATCTGAAATATTGCTACCCTGCCAAAACTTCAGACCTGGAAAACGATCTTCGAGAATCTTGACCGCCTGGTTTCCTAAAGTTTCTAAATCTTGGGGATTAGTCGGACGTAAAGAGATTGTGCCAATGGTCTCTCGACCTTCAAGAGCGCTATGCAGTGTTATGGTCATTAACACCAGACCTTTGGGTTGTTCTTCTATAAATTGCCTGTGCTCTGTCACCCCCACCACAAAATATGGTCTATCTTGAGAATAAATGCGTTGACCGATGGGATTTTCACCCTTAAATAATTTTTGCTGAAGTAATTCATCGATAACTACTACCGGGCGATATTGGTTAAAATCTACTGGGCTGAAAAATCTTCCTCTAATCAACTTCCGTCCTGTGGTTTCCAAAAATTCTGGAGAAACAGCCCTAAGCTCGGCATGAGTCTGGCGATCGCGAAACCAGATCGAGCCTTGAGAAGTAACAGCTGTATCAGTACTAATAGCTTGCAAACCCACTAATCTAGCTCGTAAAAACTCCAAATCTGTCAATTGAAGTTCCGCTAGCTGTCTGGTTAAAGGGTTATAGGTCGGATAGATTTTAACTTGGGGTACTTCCCGTTGTGCCATATCTCTGGCAATTATCGCCCGCCCAATATTATATGCTTGTAAAGGAGCGCTAACTGCTACTACCCCCATAAATACTCCCAGAGTACTTAGAACAGACCTTAACAGCTTGCCCCGCAGAGAAATATAAACGAGATTGAGCAAGTCCCATGGGGAAATAGTCATTAGATTTGCTGCTAAGTAGGTCGGTAAAATTAATTAGAAGATGGTTAGGGTAGGTAGTGGGTAGTGGGTCAATACTTCTCGGTTAACAAGTTAATTATTTGGTTCAGCTATGGGGAGATTGGGTTTTGGGGAT
>JAAUYH010176629.1_pt1 | contig 17873 bp, 15 predicted proteins | sample 7278061 | NCBI WGS metagenome assembly JAAUYH01 (sample SAMN14350203, study PRJNA611818) | marine sediment metagenome | isolation source: surface marine sediment (0.6m) | place: French Polynesia: Moorea | collected 2018-08 | reverse complement strand
CAAAATATAGCAGAAGGAAGAAGCGGTGAGACCCCGCGTCGAGCGTAAGCGCACCGCCCGGTCGGAGGTTTCCTCCGACTTAAGGACGGAGCAAGCAGACGCAAGGGAACGCTCACCAAGACAGGAAGAGGGATAATCCTTAATATTTAATCCTTTTGCCAATCTTAAATATCCTAACCTTTGATTATCTCTGACCCCTGACCCCTGACCTCCTACCTAGACCGACTAACCCCTGACCCCTGACCTCCTACCTAGACCGACTAACCCCTGACCCCTGACCTTTTTACCTAGATTAAGTCTCTTATTACTTTTGATAAATGATATGAGATCCGATCTCAATCTCAAAACTTTGTCAATAATTGAAACAATAGCGATCGATTAAAATCTAATAAGTAAGTTAATTAATAAGCAATAGAGATCGAGATTATGGATCTGGTAACCCTCCAGAACAAATTAGACAACACTTCTTTTTTAGTTCTATTTATAACCATGCTAGTTTATTGGGGCGGGGCAGCCTTCCCCAAAATTCCCTACACGCAAACAATTGGAACTACCCTAATGGCGATCGCCAACCTCAGTATGGCAACCCTATTAGGATCTCGCTGGCTTGAAGCCGGCTATTTTCCCCTCAGCAATCTTTACGAATCTCTATTTTTCCTAGCTTGGGGCGTAACCACAATCCATTTGGTCGTAGAATTTAGCACTCGCAGCCGTTTAGTTGGAGTCGCTACCAGTCCCGTAGCTATGGGAATAACAGCCTTTGCAGCTCTATCTTTACCCCCAGAAATGCAAAACTCTGCTCCCCTAGTTCCTGCTTTAAAGTCTAACTGGTTGATGATGCATGTCAGCGTCATGATGCTCAGTTATGCCACTTTAATGGTCGGTTCCGTACTGGCGATCGCATTTTTAATCGTAACTGGTGCTAAAGTCGTCGAACTTCAAGGTAGTTCCGTAGGAGCGGGAAGCTATCGCATTAAAAGAGCCGGATCGGAATTAACTTCAACTTTTGTCCCCGTCGAGTCAACTAACGGTAATTCCGGCTCGATCGCCCCCAGACTCGCAGACAACAACGGAGCGGTAGAAACGGCAGTTCTCGAACGAACTACTACGGAAATATCCAGCGTAGCTTCGGCCGCAAAACTTTCACCCCAACGCTTAAACTTAGCTGAAACTCTCGATAACATTAGCTATCGCGTGATTGGTTTGGGATTTCCTTTACTGACTATTGGTATTATTGCTGGAGCTGTTTGGGCTAACGAAGCTTGGGGATCTTATTGGAGTTGGGATCCTAAAGAGACTTGGGCTTTAATTACCTGGTTAGTTTTTGCCGCTTATTTACACGCACGCATTACTCGCGGTTGGCAAGGCAGAAAACCAGCTATCATCGCAGCAACAGGTTTTGTCGTGGTTTGGATTTGCTATTTAGGGGTTAATCTTCTCGGTAAAGGACTTCATTCTTACGGTTGGTTTCTATAAGAGAAAAAGATCGGTAGTGAATTACAAGGGGCTAAAGGCAACAGAGAAAATAACCAACCGTTCCTTGCTTTTAGCAAGGGTTTCCTCAATTGGTTTAAGTTAAATCCTAATTCAATTAAACTGTTGCCTCCTGCCTTTTCCCGATCGATTTATTACTCCCTACTCCTGACTCAAAATGAACTGGACTAACCTTCACGCCAAACTCCATAAAACTTTGCGTCAAAGGCAGTTAATACCTCAGAATATTCCCCTATTAATAGCCGTATCGGGCGGCCAAGACTCTCTTTGTTTGTTGAAATTACTCTTCGATCTTCAACCGAAGTGGGACTGGCAATTGGCGATCGCCCACTGCGACCATCGCTGGCCGACAGATGAAGGAATTGCTGATCGAGTTGTTGAAATCGCTCGCTCTTTCAAGATCCCGATTTATTTAAAAATAGCCGAGCAATCTATCAAGGAAACAGAAGCAGCAGCTCGAAAATGGCGATATCAAGTTTTAATCGAAATAGCCGCAGCAGAAGGGTTTGAACATATAGTTACCGGACATACTAAAACCGATTTGGCAGAAACATTAATTTATAATTTATTACGGGGTAGTGGAGCTGATGGGATGGTTGCCCTTAATTGGCAGCGATCGCTAACCCCACAAATTAATTTAGTTCGTCCTTTACTCGATATTTCTCGTCGCGAAACCGGCGAATTTTGCCAACAATTCGCTCTTCCCATTGTCGAAGACTGTCTCAATCAAAATCTTAAATATTCTCGCAATCGAATTCGCGCTGAATTAATTCCTTATTTACAAACTCACTTTAACCCCCAAACCGAGTCCGCACTGGCTCGAACGGCAGAATTATTGCGCGCTGATGTCGAATATCTCGATAACGAAGCCAAAAAAGTCTTAGAACGTGCCTTACATTGCGATCGCATTAGTTTAGATCGCGTTTATTTGCGTCAAATTCCCCTTGCCCTCCAAAGAAGGGCGATCGCTCAATTTCTGAGTCAATTGTGGCAAAAACAACCTAATTTTAATCAGGTAGAAGCAGTAATTGATTTAATCGACGCTCCGAATAGAAGTCGTACTTCTTCTTTAACTGGAAAAAGCTTTGCAGAAGTGTGCGATCGAGACATCGTAATTCACATTTAACATCTTTTGTCAATAAAAATTTCTCAACAATTACCAAAAAAGAATCTCTCAAGTTGTTACTAGGATTGTTGCTCGATGCGATCGAGCAAATAGTGCTTCTAACTCAAGCATATGCTTCTTGCTGTTCTGAAGTGGGATTGAGCAAATCTTCTATGATCCTTAACTTTTGTTTGATTTCGTCAAGACTTCCTCCGAGGGGCTGTAAAAGTTCTTCATAAACCTTGACTTTGACCCTCATTTCAGCTAAGGAAATTTGTACTTGTTGGAAGCTTACTTCTTTTTCCTGCAAGTCTTTTGCGAGCTGTTCTAATTGTCCTTCCTGTTGTTTGAGAGCATTTTGAGCTTGACTGAGACTACCTGAGATTTGCTCGACTTGATTAGTTACTTTTCTTTTTTTCTGTTCGAGATTTTTATATTCATTGCTTAATTGTTGCAAAATTGGTTTGAGGTTAATCACGCGCTCTTCCCAATCGTTACTAACAATTCCTTGACGACGCTGTAAAATTCGCATGTGCTGTCGCAGAAATTCTTGCCTTTCTCTGAGAGTGCGACGTTGACCGATTAAAGTCTGATCTAAAGCTTCTTTTATTTCTTGCTCGTCAGCTAATTCTTGTTCTAAATTAATGCGATCGTATTCGCTAGCAGATTCGATTTTGTCCTCTATCTCTTGAATCGCTTGAGACTGCATGGTTAATTCTTCCTCTTGTTCGTTAACAAAACGAACGATTTTTTCTAATTCTTTTTGCAGTTTATTAACAGTTTCTTGCAGTTCTCCGAGGGGCATATTTTCTAAGGCATTAACATCTACTTTTTGCTGTTCTTCGTCATCAGACCCGGTCGCTAAACGAGAAATGCGCTCTCTGAGTTCTTCCTTGGTTCGCAGTTCTAAATTTAATAATTCTAGAGATTCTTGTTTCGTGTTCAAAAGATGTTGCAGCACGCGAAATTGAATTTTAGCTTCCTCTACCGAAGCTCTCGCTTGTTGCATCTGCTCTTTCTGAGCTTTTAAATCTTGACTGCGATCGTTGACTGTTTTTTGTAACTCTTCGTAATCTTCTTTTTGTGCCTCAAAATTTTCTAAATACTGATTAAAATTATTTAAAAGCTCTTCAACTGTTTCGACCGATCTCAGTTCTGCAAAGCGTTCTTGCAAGTCGTGAGTCAAACTAGCCTGCATTTCCATTTCTCTTTGAGACAGGGCTTCCATTTGAATTTGTAGGGACTGTTGCCACTGCTCGATCTCTTGTTCCTGCTTTTTAGAAGCACTTAACAAACGAGAAAAATTTTGTAAAATATTGACAATTCTGCCAGCCCCAGACTCGATAGATCCTTGAATTTGCTGATTTTGATTGAGATTAACTACCACCAAAGCTCCATCATTGAAAGTGTTAGCTTCTTCAGAGACTATTGTGGTGTCTTTGGGCATAATCGTCCAACTTTGGTCTTTGTCTTGAGATGCTATGAGTTTCAATTCAGTTTTGATACCCATAAAACCTTTGGTTTGTTTCACTTCTGCAAGATACAACACGCTTTTTAGTCCTCTATAGATATTTCTTTTTAAGATTTGGCCCCGATCGAATTATTACCCCGACGGGAAAAGACTCAGGTGGGAGAGCTAGAACGCTCGAAAAGTTAAAATTTATGTCTTGACGACAAACAAGTTTATTTAAATGTTAACCACTGTTATATGTATATATTTTGAATCAAGGATTAACAAATATTTTGCCAATCCATCGAACTTTTTTTAAACCGGGTCTAATTAAATCAATAATCTGCCAACTCTTTGCAATTCAACTAGATTTTACAAGCTTGGCTCGAGCTGTTATCAAAATTCGGGCAATCTTAGTAAAAAACTACCTGGGTGATTAATTTATAGCATAATTAAATGATGTATGGCTGCTAGATCAGCTATAGTCTTCAGGCTTTTTTTGGAAGTAAATCTGTTGACTTTTGCCTTACATTTATGCTTATTATTATTGGAATTCGATCGCTCTGGACTCGAACTAACTCGATCGAACTAAAGGAAGGTTAACTTTATATTACTAAGTACCGACAAACGAATAAAACAAAAGTATATTTCAAAATACTTGCTACAATCATGCTTTAGTTCATACACTAGTTTAGCTTTCGCCTAGCGATCGATTTTCGATTTACTAAAAATATACCATTGAAAGGAGTTAATCTTTGTTGTTTAAAAATTAGTCCGACCGCAGCAATTACCGACCTACTCAAAGCTAGTTTAATCTCTGTCTTGTCTGGAATGGGCGATCGCCCATTCCCCTTCGAGCGGGTAAATTCAAACAGGCGATCGATCTCTCAAAAATAATTCAAGCTCTATTCTCAAGCACGAGGAATAAAGTCTTTTCTAGCTGATAGTGTAGATAATTCAAGCAAAGCAACTCCCTCAAACAATCGATCCCCATTTCTCAAATATTGTCTCAAAACCTCCGAATCCAGACAAGAGCAAACTCTTTTGACCCACCCTGTCCAAAAATTACGGGTACAATTAAACTGAATAAAAATACGTGGAACAAAAAACAGAGGTGTTAAGTCGCGCCATAATTTTTATTTTTTGAAAAATGTTTGAGAGCCTTGATAATTAAGATATCAGTCGCCCTCAAATTTTTATTTCTCAAGTAGGGAAAACTCAAATACCAAGAACGGCTAAAGGGTCACTCTGATTCGATTTAAAATTTAATAAAGGCTTCTCTGAGCTTAGATTAAGATCGGGCGGTAACTTTGAGTAAAGGAAATTCAATACTTGATTGTCAAAGCAAGAAAGACTTTAATTATTAGAGGTTAAGCTTGAGGTTTTTACTATATTACTGTTGTTATATGTTAAACGACAGGTCAGGTACTAAATTATGAGTAAAGTTTTGGTTGTAGAAGATAGTTTGGCACAAAGGCAGATGATTACGGAACTACTTCAAGAAAGTGGACTGAACGTCAAGGTAGCTTGCGACGGGTTTGAAGCTCTAAAACATATTGAGGAAGATAGTCCTGATATAGTAGTTTTAGATATTGTCATGCCAAAAATGAACGGTTATGAGGTGTGCCGTCGTCTCAAAACCGATCCAAAAACCAAAGACGTTCCTGTAGTAATGTGTTCTTCTAAAGGAGAAGAGTTCGATCGCTACTGGGGAATGAAACAGGGGGCAGATGCTTACATTGCCAAACCGTTTGAACCTATAGAACTAATTGGAACTGTCAGACAATTGCTCAGAGGATAACAAGAAAGTTAAATGACAATCAAAATAGAGCGAGCGGCGATCTAAAAAGAAAAATTTTTACTCTTGAAATAAGTCGGTCGAGGGAACTTATCAAACAATTTAATTGTAAGCGGTTAGCGCAACTGAAAACTTGTAAAAAATGGATAATGGAAAAAAACTATGGTGGGTAATCCAGATTTATTAGCCGGAAACGGTCAAGGAATATCTCCAGAAATTGAAGGACTGCAAACGCCCGTAGGAGAATTATACTTAAGATTTAACGTTCCTTCAGGAGATGAATTTGCCATCAGTGCAGCAGGAATCAGAGAGGTAATGCATCAAGGATCCGAAAGAATTACGCCAATCCCTAATGCTTCACCCCTATTACTGGGAACAATAAATTTGCGAGGGCAAATTATTTGGGTGGCAGATTTAGGCCAGTTCTTGGGAGATCCAGAAATATTGAGTACCGAAAGACAAGAGATTCCAGTAATTGCGATCGAAGACCAAGAAACTTTATTAGGATTAGCAATTGAAAAGCTAGGTGCAATGCAATGGTTAGATCCAGAACGACTGCAGCCACCCAATAATATCCCAGATAACATGGCAGCTTTTGTCCAAGGAGAGTGGATATTAGATGAAGAATTAAATAAAAGTTTGCGATTGCTAGATCAATACGCTATTCTACGCTCGGCACGCTGGGCAATGTAGAAATAAAGGAAAATTTTTAGTACAATCTTTAAATTCAAGAACTAATTTTGATTATAAGGGCAATTGATAGCTAAAACGCTCGAAAAACCCCGGAGAAAAGTAAATGTCATCAGAGACAGATTACGCACAAGAATACGAACAAGCAGAGCAAGCATACTTACTCGGTAAGTATGAAGAAGCAGCCATCACGATCGACAGTATGGTGAAAAAGTTCCCTCAAGATCCTAACGTCCGGCTGCTCAAAGCCGACATATACTGCAATGGGTTAGGAGAGTACGAACTAGCCAGAGAACAATACGAGTTAGTCCTCGAGCTGACCGAGGAAGTTGAACTGTGTAACTATGCAACCAACGGCATCAAGCAAGCACTTCAACTCCAAAATCAGTCAAGAGCGATCGAACAATCAAGTTTAGACGAAGAAAACTTTCTACACGGAGAAAATCTGGCCGATAACTTCAGCCCAGGAAATTCTGAATCAGAATGGCCGGCTTTATCTAAAGAAACAAACGCCAATAACTTTGAGGCGACATCAGATTCTAATGGGGGCGATCGCCTATCGTTTGAACCCTTTTTAGAAATGAACGTCAACGATGAAACTCTAGAAAAATCAAGAAATTACGAAGAAAATCTTGAAGATGAAACTTTTGTTGTCAATAGTTTTGAATCTAGAGAAAATTCTTTAGAGATATCAGATCGAAACTTTCCTCCAGAATTAATGAAGAATGACGCGAACTATGATTTTTATGACGATGAAGATGAAGAGCATACCGAAATAGGCAGCAACAAGAGCTATAGCAAAAATATAGATAGTGATCGAGGCGATTTTGACGTACAAAATCAATTTCAAGAATTTGACGGAATTGATAACGATGCAAATGATTCCTCAATTACAGAAGATCCTTCCAGCATCAGTGGAGATTTTCTCAAAGAATTCGATCTCTTCAGCGATAACAAAAATATCGGCGAACTCTCCAGTTTGGGGATGGAAGATGTTGAAGACAGACAAGCAGATTCTGAATTGCTCAACGGTCAAAATGAAAGCTTATCCGGGCCTAGTCTTTCGACTGAAATAGAAAATGATTCGGTTAGCTTCGGTCAAGCTAGTGGGATTAATTTAAATAATACTAGCGACGGGCCTCCTAGCGGTTTAATGTCATCTTCAGAGACATTAATGGACTCGAAGATCGAGCTAGACTCGAGAGGCGGGCCGATGTCAACCTTCAAAAATGCCCCTTTAAACAGTAAAAAATGGTACACCACTGGAGCAGTAGGAGCAACATCGTTTTTAGCAGCATTAATCATGGGGTTATTTTTAGCTTCGGGAGGGGAACAAAAAAATAAACCAGGATTTGGTTTTGTCAGTCTTAGTGCTTTAGCCGCAGGCGTAGCAGGAGCAGGTACGAGTTGGATCTTACTGGGCACGACTACAAAACAAATTAAACGTTCTGTATTCGACCTGCAAAAGCAGTTTGAGTATCTCTATCAGGGGAATTTTAACGTTCAAGCTACTCCAGAATCTAACGATGAGTTAGGCCAGCTCTCGGATAAATTTAACCAGATGGCTCGAGTTCTCTCAACAACCACCGAAGAAGCCCAAAGAAGAGCGCAAGAGACCGAACAAGCCAAAGAAGACCTACAGCGTCAGGTAATTCGCTTGCTAGACGACGTAGAAGGAGCAGCTAGAGGAGATTTAACCGTACAAGCTGAAGTGACTGCCGACGTGTTAGGCGCGGTAGCAGATGCTTTTAACTTAACTATCCAAAACCTGCGAGAAATCGTCAAACAAGTAAAAGGTGCTGCCAAACAAGTAAACAGAGGAGCGGCAGATAGTGAATTATTCGCATCTAACCAGTACAGCAGCGCGTTGAATATGGCTGGGGAACTAGCCGTCACTTTGAATTCGGTACAATTATTAACCGACGCAATTCAAAGGGTAGCTGAAAACGCGAAAGAAGCTGAAGAAGTAGCCCGCACCTCCTCCGTAACCGCTCTAAAAGGCGGTGAGTCCGTAGAAAGAACGGTGGCCGGAATCGTTGAAATTCGGGATACGGTAGCTGAAACAGCCCGAAAAGTAAAACGCCTGGCTGAAGCATCTCAAGAAATTTCCAAAATTGTTGCTTTGATCTCGCAAATTTCTTCGAGGACGAACTTACTAGCACTGAATGCTTCGATCGAGGCAGCAAGAGCGGGCGAGTCGGGTCGAGGTTTTGCGATCGTTGCGGACGAAGTCCGACAGCTAGCGGATAGATCGGCTAAAGCACTCAAAGAAATCGAGCAAATTGTATGGCAAATTCAAAGTGAAACTGGTTCGGTTATGACCGCGATGGAGGAAGGTCTCCAGCAGGTTGTAGACGTGGTGGATCGGGCAGAACAGGCTAAAGGCTCTCTAGAAGATATCATTCAAGTATCCAAACGGATCGATACTTTAGTACGTTCGATTACGGCTTCTACCGTCGAACAAAGAGAAAACTCTCGTAAGGTTTCCGAAGTTATGCAATCTGTAGAACTTGCCGCACAAACGACTTCTCGCGAATCTCAGCGTGTTGCTAGTTCTTTACAAAATTTGGTAAGTATCTCTCAAGATTTACTATCTTCAGTAGAAAGGTTTAGAGTCGAGGCAACCGATAATTAGGAGATATTTACAAAAAAAAGCGAATTGACTTAAAAAAATTTTGGCTTTTCAACTATGACAGGTAAAATCAAGCCCACCAGTAGTGTCGAGCAATGGATCGAGAGATCTATTGCAGCAGTTTTTCTTGGCGGACAAGTTATAGTTCATATATTTAATGCTAAAATCCATCGGCGCAATACCCTCGACCAAATGGCAGCAGTCGGCCCGGAATCAATTACGATCGCTCTAGTGACAGCAGCTTTTGTCGGGATGGTTTTCACTATTCAGGTTGCCAGAGAATTTATTTATTTTGGGGCAGAAACTGCAGTAGGAGGGGTATTGGCTTTAGCATTAACTCGCGAACTGGCCCCAGTGCTAACTGCAGTGGTGATCGCGGGAAGAGTAGGTTCTGCTTTTGCTGCTGAAATTGGCACGATGCGAGTCACAGAACAAATCGACGCTTTGTATATGCTCAGAACAGATCCGATCGACTACTTAGTTATACCTCGCGTTTTAGCCTGCGCCTTTATGCTGCCAATTCTAACAGTTATGTTTCTAATTACTGGCACAATTGGCGGAATGGCGATCGCAGTTAACCTGTACGATATTCCTCAATCAGTTTTTCTCGACTCGGTTCGCAATTTTATCGAGGTTTCGGACTTGTTGGGTGCAGTAATTAAATCAGTTGTATTTGGTATGGCGATCGCTATTATCGGCTGTAGTTGGGGCTTAACTACTACTGGGGGGGCTAAAGGGGTAGGTCAATCTACTACTACCGCAGTTGTCACAGCTATGTTGGCAATTTTTACGCTAAATTTCTTTTTGTCTTGGTTAATTTTCCAAGGTACTGGGACGGTAACGGTCGCTCATGCACCCTAAAGATATATTGTAGACAAGTTACTGTTATTAAAATTATTAGACTTGCTATGGTGCGATCGCATCGATCCTGTTTGAAACTATCGAATCAGCTTGCCTCACTCTGTTTAAAATAGAATAATATAATCGAGGCAAGAGGATTTTAAATTTGTGACTAGCGTTAATCCAAACAATACAAGATTAGAAAAGAGCGTCGAACTGACTCCAAGTTATAAACTACCTTTAGGGATTATTATATTAGCTTTGGCTATAATTGCTTTCCAAACTTGGTTGGGAGCGATTATAGCTTTATTAGGTTTTTTCCTAGCTTTTCAAGCTGCAACAATTAAGTTAAAATTTACGGACGTTGCTTTAGATGTTTATAGAGGGGAAAAACTCCTCAAGAATTTCCCGTATTGTGATTGGCTAAATTGGGAAATTTTTAGCGAAACAGTCCCGATCTTATTTTATTTTAGAGAAGTTAAAAGCATTCATTTTTTACCAATTTTATTCGATCCAAAAACTCTAAAATCCTGTTTAGAGGAAAAATTCCCTAAAAAAGGAGCGGAGCGATAACACTCAGTTGGCTAATTTTAAAAAATAAATCGAAAGCCCTCTAAAATTTAACTTAAAAAAATCTCAAAACCAAATCAGAAAAACAGTAAAATCAGAAACATTCTCTGAAAATTTAATGGAAGAATCACTTAATTTGAGTAGAAAAACACGAGAAAATAAAACAGATCAATTGACGGATTTAGAGAAAAAAAAACAAAGTTTAACAGCAGAAATTAAAACACTCAAAGAAACTAAAAATCAAATGCTCTCCCAACAAATAGAAGTCCAAGAGAGCTTATCTCGTCTGGTTAAAGAAGCCAATTTGGAGATAGAAACCAAAAGACAAACCATACAAAGAGAAATAGAACAGTTAGAACGTCGTCGAGAAAGAATCGAGCAAGAAATGCGTACTAGCTTTGCTGGAGGCTCTCAAGATCTAGCAATTAGAGTACAAGGGTTTAAAGATTATTTAGTAGGAAGTCTCCAAGACTTAGCTGCAGCAGCCGAACAATTAGAATTACCTACCGGCAAAAAATGGGAAGAAGCAGAGCCAGAAGATGAATTTGAAGAATTTACGGCAAAAAATGAAACCCCGATACCTCAATTTGCAACTCAGCAATTTCAATCTTCAACTCGACAAATTCGCGATCTCTTAGATCAATATCGCATCCAACCAGATTATTACGGGCCACCCTGGCAACTGCGCCGTACCTTCGAGGAAATTCATGCCGAAAAAACTAACGATTGGTTCTTCACCCAGGGAGGAAGGGGCGCGATCGGGACTTTGGGCAGCCGCTTGCAAAATATCCTGGTAACTTCAGCAATAATTTCAGTCTTATACGAAGTCTACGGCGATCGCTTTCGTACTCTAGTCTTGGCAAACACTCCAGAAAGATTGGGAGAATGGCGCAGGGGACTGCAAGATTGTTTGGGCATTGCTCGCGGCGATTTTGGCCCCGATCGCGGGATCGTTTTATTTGAAGAACCAATGGCTGCAGTTAAAAAAGCAGAACGTTTATTAGAAGAAAATCAATTACCTTTGATCGTGATTGATGAAACCGAAGAATTTATCAGCCTTTCCCTGCTACAATTTCCTCTATGGTTGGCATTTGCCCCAGACCCTCAGCAAATGTCAAGTTATACTTACTAACTAAATTGATTGACTATGCTCGTGTCTTGGATTTTAAGCGGAATTTTATTAATTTTTGCCTATCTTTGGGGTTCTATTCCCACTGGTTATTTAGCCGGACGTTATTTACAAGGGATCGATATTCGCCAACATGGTTCTGGATCGACTGGAATGACAAACGTGTTGAGAACTTTAGGCAAAAAAGCTGCGATCGCAACTTTAGCAATCGATTTATCTAAAGGTGTAATGGCGGTCGCGCAAATCGATCTTTTTTACAATTTAATTTCTGCCGATCTGATTCCAGTTGAATGGAAAACTTATTTAATTATCTTGGCTGCGATCGGGGCTATATTAGGTCATAGCAAATCGATTTGGATTGGTTTTACCGGAGGTAAATCAGTAGCTGCAAGTTTAGGGGCATTTTTGGCCCTCGATTTTCGGATTGCTTTGCTAGCTTTAGGCATTTTTGGCCTTTGTTTGGCAATTTCGCGAATTGTTTCTTTAAGTTCGATATCTGCGGCGATCGGAATCAATATAGGCATGTTTATCTTTGATAAGCCTTTTCCTTATATTATCTTTGGTTTGGTAGCCAGTGCCTACGTAATCTATCTCCATCGCAGCAACATCAAAAGGTTAGTTGCTGGAGTCGAACCGAAGATCGGAGAAAAATTACAAGAAAATACTTAAGCTCCTACAAAGACAATCAAAAGTCGATTGAGATTTATTTTGCTGGCTTCAGTCCTAGAAATATCTCAGACGATCCCAGTTCAGCAGAGCTATATTCAAACAATATCGATCGCGGTTTAAATCCTGCTTCTGTTAAAAATTTTTGCCAATCGTTTTTGCTGAAGAGGCCGTATGAATGCGGCTCTTGAACACAGCCAACAACTTGGTTATCCTGGCGCATGATATAAACCATGACCGTAGTACAAGTATTATTTTGAGGATTTCGCTCCCAAGTCCATTCTAAATAGCGCAGTCCTCGATTTCCCCTATCCCTACCCCCATGAGTAGTAGAAGGCTGAAAACTTTCTAAAGTGTCGTCTGGTGCGAATAGAGCCACACCACCAGGTTTACAGTGAAGATATGCCGTACTAATTGCACTGCGAAGATCTGAGGCCGTTGTCATATAGTCGATCGCATCGTGAATGAAAACAGCATCGTATTGGCGATCGAGTCGCAGGGTTCGCATATCCCCTTGTATATGTTCGCATTCGGGATTTAATTCACGGCTAATTGCCAGCATTTCAGGAGCAATATCTACTAATGTCATCTCGAAATGTTGCTTTAAATGGGAGGCATTATTTCCCCCTCCAGATCCCAACTCTAGGAGAGTTCGAGGCGTAAATTGACAAGCTGAGATAATCCCTTGACGATAAAATTCTGCTTCTTCGGCATAATCTTCTGGAGGAGAAAGAAGATACCACCAATCGGCTAATTCAGTATAAAGTTTTGGCAGGCTTTCCATACCGATAATTAACTTCCCAACTCTCGAGAACGCTGATAAGCTGCTTTGACTGCTTCAATTAATGCCGAACGAAACCCTGCCTGTTCTAAAGCTGCAACCCCGGCGATCGTCGTTCCTCCCGGGCTAGTCACCCGATCTTTTAACTGCGCTGGATGCAACTGAGATACTTCAATTAGTTTAGCAGTACCTAACACCGTTTGTAGAGCTAATTGAGAAGCAACAGCTCGAGGCAACCCAGCTGCGACACCGCCATCGGCCAACGCCTCGATCGCCAGTGCTACGTAAGCAGGCCCCGACCCGGCCAAGCCAGTCACTGCATCCATTAAAGATTCTGAGACTTGAACTACTTCGCCGATTGCTTCAAATATTGACAAAGCAGTAGAAATATGCTGTTGTTCGACGTTCTTGCCAGTTGCGATCGCGCTCATTGCCGCCCCAACAATCGCAGGAGTATTGGGCATAGCTCTAATTACTGGATACTCAGGAAAACAAGTCGCCAATTTTTCTAGAGTTACTCCAGCCAAAATAGAAATAATTAAAGGTCGATTTTTAACTTGAGTAAGGTTGCCCAAACTAGAGACTATAGTGTCTAAAACCTGGGGTTTGACTGCTAATAATAAAACTTCTGTCGCTGCAAGAGCATCCTGATTGTTAGCACTGACTTGAATCTGATATTTTTGCCGCAAAAACTCCCGTCTTGGCTCTTGAAGGTCGCTAACTAAAATTTCAGCAGCAGAATATATTTTTCGATCTATCAGACGAGATATGAGAGCTTCTCCCATTACCCCACCACCGATCGCACCTAATTTAATCGACACTTATATTAATTTCCTTTTTTATCCCTGACGATCGGAGGTCAGAAATCCAAGGTAGTTCTCTGACCTCTACCCTACTTTGTGACAATAACCATTCAAGTAAACGATCTTCTATTGAGCGATGCGAGTTGCTTCGGGTGCCCAACCGTGACGAGATGGTGCTGGAGCTTGGGGAATAATTTGTTCTGGAGGTGCGGTTACTTCACGAACTAAGCCCGAAAGAGTGCTGACTTTGACGCAACTAGGAGCGAATAGGAAAATACTTTCGCCAATTCTTTCTTGATGACCGTCAAGGGCGTAAGTTCCTCCAGCGACGAAATCAACTGCTCTTTGAGCTTCTTCTGCTTCCATGCTATTGAGGTTTAAAACTACAGATCTGCGCTCTCTCAATGTTTGAATTACTTGGGGCATTTCTTCAAAAGAGTGGGGTTCGATGATGACGACTTCTGAAGTTGTGCTGGTAATTCCGGGCATGCCCACAACATTGCTGTTTTTGGTAGTTCTGTTCACGATTGTTTCTGCTCCTTGATTGATTAAATCTCGATTGCGGTTGCGACGACGGTTATGGCGTTCTGTGTTTAATTCTTCGCGAGAACGTCCTGTTTCGGTATTTTCTACTGCTGAACTAGGATCGGAGTAATCTTGCTCGTCCGTTCCATTTTCTCCGTAGTATTCGTCGTATTCATTTAAGCCAACGAAATCCTTGAATTTGCTGAAAATTGCACTCATGTTTATTAGTTTCCTTGACGACGATTGCTGAAAAATATAAAATTATTATTAAAGCCCCCAATAAAGAGTTTTGTTCGCGACTCTTTAGCTCTAATTAAATGGGATCGCTACCAAGTTTTCAAAGCGTTTCAAGAGTTTTTTGCTTTAAAAAATTAGGCTTGCGTTGAAATGATTGCATATAGTGATGCGATCCGGGCCGAAAAAAAATTTTTAGTAATATAATTTCACTTTTGGTGTTGCAAGTTATTGTAATTTGTGATTTCTTCGTGTGGTATTTTACTTTGCCTTTAACTCATTAACGGGATAAACGATCTAATGGTGTCACAATTATTAACTTCTTTCGCCAAAAATAATTCGCCCCAAACGAATCATTGTTGCACCTGCGGCGATCGCGGCTAAATAATCCCCTGACATGCCCATAGACAATTGATTCATTTTTAAATTGGGCCAATTTTGACTGGCAATTTTTTCAGCCAGTTCTGCTGTTGATTTAAAAGTAGCTAAGGTTTCAGATTCAGATAAACCTAGAGGTAAAATTGTCATCAAACCTTGAATATCTAAATTAGAGCAGCGATCGAGTTCGGGCAAATCTGCTAAGAGATCCCTTACTTCCCAGCCATATTTATTGGGATCGCTGAGAATTTTTACTTGCAAACAAACTTTAGGTTTATTTGGCAATTCAGCAGCCAAGGCATTCAAACGTCTAGCAAGTTTCAGGCTATCTAAAGAGTGAATCCAATCAAAATGTTGAAGGGCTTTTTTCGCTTTATTAGTTTGTAAATGACCGATAAAATGCCAAGAGATATCCGATAAATCTTGTAATTGTTCTTGCTTAGAAATGGCTTCGTTAACGCGATTTTCACCAAAATCTCGAATTCCAGCAGCATATGCTGCTCTGATTCTTTCTACCGATACTGTCTTAGTCACAGCAACGAGACGGACATTGGTCGGAATTTTTTGGCGAATTTCCTCGAGGCGATCGCCGATTAAACTGCTCATTGAAAAGTTCGTTGATAAATAGCATTTAATTGTTTATATTCTATAGACGACTCGCTCAAAAGTAGTTTACGCAAGCGAGATTCTACCAACATGCGCGCTTCCGAGCGACTGACTGGATCGAAAGTGATATTGCCCGAGTTGATTTTTACTAAAAAAAATAACCGTTGAGCGTATAGTGTGGTGAATAATTCTTTGTGTTCTTCGATCGAACATATTTTGTGTAACAGACCAAAAGTCGGATGATTGAGATAAGTTTCGTTGTTCATTAAAATTTCAGTTAAAATTTTCTCATTTTTAGCCACAAGATTCTAAACAATTGCTCTGTAATCGGACAGATAAAATTTTAAAATATAAACTTGAGATAAGAGCGTTATTATTGCACAATGTCAAGTAATTGATTGTCTAGTCTTAAATTAACCTTTAGACGTGCATAGTCATTATATAGTAAGAGGTAATAGTAATTGCTTTTTTGTTTTTTAATATTGAGAATAAAACGAAAAACAGATCGAGAATAAAATTGTAAATCAATAATATATTAGTTAGTTTGATCGCCGTCAATATTGAGAGCGAATAATTTAATCAACTGATATAATTAGTCAACAAAAAGTGCAAAATTAACAAATAATATTAGATTGAAAATATTAATTTAAAAATTAATATATTTAATAGATCGTATATTTATTCTTTATCTGAGAAAAACGCAGAAGAAACTCGGATCGTCTAACTATTTAAAAATCTAAATAAGTTTTTCACTAATATTGAAATAAAAAGATTAAATGACAATCATTATTGACTAGAAAAGATGCTTTAAAATTCTTTTTCTAATTGTAATGCTGTTAATTGTGCTTCTGCTTTATTTAAAGACTCGTACCATTCTCTTTCAGGATCGCTATCAGCGACTATCCCCGCACCAACTTGTCCCCAAACATTATTTTTACTATGTAATAAAGTGCGAATTAGAATATTCAAATCTAGATTACCTCGAACATCTAAATAGCCGCAAGAACCGTAAAATAAATTGCGTCGAAATGGTTCTAACTCTTCGATTATTTCCAGACAACGTACTTTAGGACAGCCAGTAATAGTGCCTCCCGGAAAAACACTTTTAATCAAATCGATCGCATTATATTCTCTCTTTAAATTGCCGCAGATATTGCTAACCAAATGCATGACATGACTGTATTTTTCAATCGTTAAAAGTTCGTCTACTTTGACCGTTCCCCATTGACAAACTCGACCGAGATCATTTCTTTCTAAATCGACGAGCATAATATGTTCGGCTCTTTCTTTAACATTAGCAAGTAATTCTGCTGCTAATTGGCGATCGCCTGCTTCATTTTTTCCTCGCGGACGAGTTCCAGCAATCGGTCTAGTTTCAGCTTTATTCTGTTGTAATTTAACCAATCTTTCTGGAGAACAACTAATAATATTCCCCCAAGGAGTTTGCCAATAACTAGCAAAAGGAGAGGGATTAATAGCTTGTAAATTGCGATAAATTTGCCAAGGATCGGCAAGAGTTTTAGCTTGAAAGCGAACCGATAAATTGGCTTGAAAAATATCGCCAGCTTGAATATATTTTTGAGCTTTTCTTACTGCTGCTTCGTAATCTTCTTGGGGGATTAAAAACCGAGCGGAGACGGGAAAATAATCAGGAGAAGAACGGGAAATAATTGGAGATTTTAATTTAGCTTCGAGGAGATCGAGTTTAGCTTCTTCCGTGGTTGCTAACCAAAGAATTTGTTCGCCGCGATCGAGAATAGCAAAAGATTCTGGTTCGTACCAATAAGCGACGGGAAAAGGTAAGGGATCGGAGTTAAGTGCCGGTAAAGCTTCGATTTCCCAGGCCAGATCGTAACCCAACCAACCCAGCCAACCGCCAATAAAAGGTAAAGAATTTGGTGAATTAGAGCGATCGCGATCTGCAATGTTTTGTTCTAAAAGCTGACGCAGAAAAGGTAAGATATTGCCTATTTTTGGAGTCCACAAACGGGGTTGATTGTTAATAATTCTTGGCGAACCAGCACAAAGAGAATAACGAGCTAGTTGAGTTTGTTGGGAAGTAACGGGACTTTCGAGGAGAGTAGCAATTCCCTGATTTTGAAATAAAAGACTAAAAATTTCTTGTCCGGTGCGATTATTTAAAGGAAGCGATCGCCAATGCCAAGGTAATAT
>JAAUYH010151210.1_pt1 | contig 17889 bp, 10 predicted proteins | sample 7278061 | NCBI WGS metagenome assembly JAAUYH01 (sample SAMN14350203, study PRJNA611818) | marine sediment metagenome | isolation source: surface marine sediment (0.6m) | place: French Polynesia: Moorea | collected 2018-08 | reverse complement strand
CGATTGCGTAATGATAAGATTGGAGGGCGATACGTCGCGATGGACTAGTTCCAAGGGCATACCGTCGTTGTCGCAACGATTATGCGCGTAATCGAGAGCCTCGCATAGTTGGCTCATCAGCGAGAGAAATACGCTCATCGGTGGCGGACCAGCTACTTTGCGTGCTCGCCGCAAGAGCTTGCGAATGTCGCGACCCTCGATAAGCTCCATAGATATGAAGAGCACTTGACCGACCCGGCCTAGCTCGTACAGCTGGACAATGTTGGCGTGCTGCAGCAGCGACGCCAGTTTGGCTTCACGCACGAAGGAGCGCACGAAGCTGGCGTCTTCAGCCAGATGAGGCAGTAGGCGTTTGAGGGCGACTATGCGCTCGAAGCCTTCTATGCCTTGCTCCTTCGCGCGATGGACAGTCGCCATCCCTCCTACTCCGAGGCGTTCGTATACCTCATAAGGGCCAAAGATCTCTGTGTTCGGGTCGTTGTGTTGCTGCGTGGTTTCCACGGCTATTGGTAGTATCTTGGCTTACTGGAACAGTTTTGTCCAGAACTGTAACACGGTGATCACAAAGATATGATTCCGGCCAAGATGTAGTGAATAGCACTTTAATTTCAGCATCTTAGCGTGGTCTTACGCCAAAATAGGCCGTGTATTTTCCACCAGTAGTGAGATTTTTGGCGTGTCGTCGGAACCCGCCCACCCTAAGAAGTACGCACAAAATGTCCGATCTTTTCTGTTTGGTAGGGGATCACCGAACCTTCTGGCGCATGAGGACGATTTCCTCGGCGATTGTCGGATGGACTGCGACAACGGAATCCAAGTCAGACTTTTTTGCACCCATATGGACGGCTACGGCGAGGCACTGAATCATCTCTCCAGCCTCATGACCGACGATATGAATGCCGACGACGCGCTGGCTCTCTCTGGCTACCACGATCTTCATCATGACTTTTTCGTCTCGACTTGGGAGGGTGTGGTGCATGGGACGAAATCGAGACATGTATACGTCCACGCCGCCGAAGCGTTCTCGGGCTTGCTGCTCCGTTAGTCCTACTGTTCCCACGGGCGGCTGTGAGAATACGGCGGTAGGGATATTTTCGTAGTCCAATCTAATGGTGCTATTGCCGAAGACCGCATCGGCAAAGGCTTGGCCCTCGCGAATGGCGATCGGGGTGAGGGCAACGCGATCGGTACAATCGCCGACAGCATAAACGTGAGCGGCCGTGGTGCGGTAATCGTCATCGACAACAACGGCACCAGATGCGCTGTCTAGGGTGACCCCGTTGGCTTCGAGGCCCATATCCGCGGTGTTTGGAATGCGGCCGATGGCATACATGACCGCTCCGGTGTCGAGATGCTCTCCATCCGAGAGCTTGACACGGCATTGCCTGGCAGATGCCTCGGAGCCGGCAGCGGTCGGTTCTGCCGCCATCTCGATCGCGGTGATGGTTTTGCCGAGATGACGATCGACGCCGTGAAGTCCCAAGCCCTCGGTTACGGTGTCCCGGATATCCTGGTCAAATCCACTCAGAACTTTGTCGCCGCGATGCACAAATGCGACGTCGGTGCCAAAGCCGCGGAAAATGTGGGCAAATTCGACGCCGATATAACCGCCGCCAACCACGGTGATGTGCTTGGGGAGCGTGTCCAAGTGAAAGGCTTCATTCGACGTGATAGCGTGCTCTACACCGGGAATCTCTGGCATGCGCGGACGGGCGCCAGTGGCGATGAGGATGGTGTGTGCACTCATCGATTTGCCGGAGACCTCGATGGTATGTGGATCGCCGAGAGATGCACGACCGGCAAAGACCGTGACCCGGTTGCGCTCTAGCAGGTCGATGTAGATGCGATTGAGGCGATCGATCTCGCGGTCTTTATTGGCCAGCAAGGTCGGCCAATCAAATACCGGCGCTTGCATTTTCCAGCCGTATGCGGCGGCGTCTTGCAAGTCGTGCGCGTATTGTGAGGCGTAGACGAATAGCTTCTTGGGCACACAACCGCGGATGACACAGGTGCCGCCATAGCGGTACTCCTCGGCAATTGCGACTTTGGCCCCATGTTGGGCGGCGATTCTCGCTGCGCGCACGCCGCCAGAACCGCCGCCAATGACAAATAGATCGTAGTCAAATTTCGACACGGCCACAATCTACAACGGATTGCGGCCGAGGTCGATGCCCTAAGTCTGCGTCATCGACGTGCCAGGGCGTAGGGCGTACCCGAGGGAACCCCTCGGTCTGTTTTTCCTACGGGCCCTCATTCTATCGATACAATATCGGCGAATTCATGGCAATGCTGTATGTGGTCACAGCGGCGGGGAGGGCAGCTCGCGATAAATCAGTTGATAGCGATATCGCTGATCATCTGCTCGGAGAATTGGTAGCCCTTATACGGTGATTTTTGCACCATCGAACGCATACTCTTGACGGTTTCGAAAACCGACTTTTCCAGTTCGCCATTGGCGGCGCTGCTCATGGGCGCCTGCGGATCGTTGTAGATCTGGTAGACGACTTGAACTTTGCCGGCGCCGATCTCGGTGAAGGTCCAAAACCCCTTGAGGGCGCGGACGCGCACCCGACCATCGTGTTTGGGCGCAAATTTTTCTTTGCCTGTGAGTTTGATGTCGATGCGGCCTTTTTGTCGATCGTAAGAAATGCGCGAGTGCACGTAAATATCGCGATCATCGAGTGGCCACGGTGCGTCAATGACGGTGTATGTCATGCGTTCGGCCGTGCTGTATTTCTTGATCAACTTGGCTCGTTTGCAGTTGTGGATCCACTTGGGGCTCGCGCCCGTATCGTTCATGAGAGCGACAAGGCTCTGCAGAGTGGTATCCATGGTCGCGATGCCGCGGACCTCCTTGAGGCCCGAGTTGGGTACATTGCGCGAAGAGACCTTGATGCCGCTCTTGTCTTTGACTTGCTTCCACGGTGCAGCAAAGACCGACGTGGCAGTGGCACCAACGAAACAGAATAGCAGTAGCGACAGCGAGCGACGTCGCCAAGCATGGGCATTGCGATGAGATACAAGTGAATTCGACACGGGCTCTCCTTTAAGCGCAGGGGGATAATGAATACCATTATTGTAGCCTAGAAGTCGCGGATCGTGGGCTAGAATGTGGACCAATTCGTGATGGTGCGCACGATATTGCGTGAAAGTGGTAGTTGCCTAGGTGGTATCTTTCCGGGTTGATCATGTGCTGCCAATGACGTTGAAAATGGTCGATGCAAATACTGTTGCGTCGCCAATGGCGTTACCATGGATGCGGGCACTGCATCCAAAGTTCCAGTGGCGTTAGACTAGCCCCTAAAGAGACGAGGCGCGACTGTGTTGCTCGTGGGCGTTCGGGGATCTGAGCCGTATGGCTCGCAGCGGTGTTCTGAATAAGCTCAGCCCGGTTTCGCAGTACCAGCACCGGTCTTGTCGGTAGTCATTTGCTGTTACCGTGTTTGTCAATGGGCCTAGAATATCGGCTACATGGGTATTAGCGATGGCCGGATGCGTGGGAAGATTGTCATTGTCGTCTTGGGGAAATGTGTTCATATATCTCGGAGTACCGGCGCAGGGCGGCAACAAAAGCGCGTGAGAGCCGGTCACCATCGAGTCTGAGTCTATGAAACGAAAATCGATACTGACTCCATTTACGAGGGTTAGCGACATGATAAAATCGTTGGGGTTATTGCTACTTTTGTTTTGCTTGGGGGGAATAGGTGGCTGTGGTTCGGCGTCGGGCGGCGAGGAATACGTTGTCGACGCTGGCGTGATCGCTGATGCTCAGACTTCCTTTGTTGTGCGCGGCGGCGCCTACGGTTTGCGACAACCCATCCGTCTGCGCTTGATCCATGATGAGGGTAGTGAACTGCTGGATATTTCGCGTGACGGCCTGTTCGCGTTTACGAGGGCGTTCGAAATCGGAGATTCCTATGCCGTGGAGCTCGCCGAAGCCGCGTCTTGTATACTGCAGGGCGCTACCGGCACGATCGATGGCGCTGATCCCGATATCGGAGTAGCGTGTGATGCGGCGATTGGTTTGCGTGATCTGACCCTCTCGGGGCCTTCTGCGCCCGAATTTGCGTCAGCACTCGCCGCGGATCCCGAGCGTGTCGATTTTGTGGCGTCGGTGTCACTGTTGCAAAGCTACGTGTCGATTACTGCGCGCGCGATATATCCGCGGTCGACAATCACTGTGGCCGGACAACCGGTGGGCAATGGGATTCCGAGTGCGCCTGTGCCTCTCGACCTCGGGGAGAACACGGTAGAGATCGCAGTATCAATTCCCGGGCTCGGAGAGCGGACATATCGCGTGGCCATTGAGCGCATCATTGAGATTGCAGAAGTTGCGTATTCCAAGGCGTCCAATATAGAAAGTGGTGACTTATTCGGCTTTAGCACAGCCATCGATGGAGATATCCTCGCTGTCAGTGCGTATCGCGAAGACAGTGCTGCGGTTGGCGTATCGGGGGATGAGGGCAATAATTCGGCCATCGACAGCGGCGCAGTATATATCTTTCGCCGCAATGGCTCTTCGTGGGTGCAAGAGGCATATCTCAAGGCCTCCAATACTGACGCTAACGATCGATTTGGAACTAGCTTAGCACTGTATGGAGATACATTGGCCATCGGCGCTCCGGGTGAGGCTAGTGCGAGCTCGGGAGTTGGTGGCAACGAGGGCAATAACGCTGCTCCGTCCAGCGGTGCAGTGTATATCTTTCGCCGCAACGGTGTCCTATGGCGGCAAGAGGCGTATCTCAAGGCGAGTAACGCGCGTACTGGTGATAACTTCGGCGCGAGTCTGTCGCTCGGCGCCAATACCGTGGCAGTGGGCGCGCATCTCGAAGACGGCGGCGGCGATGATAGTGGCGCGGTGTATGTATTTCGCCGCAGTGGCGCCAATTGGAGCCAAGAAGCCTATCTCAAGTCGTCGAACGCTGGCGGCGGTGATGGCTTCGGCGTGAGCGTATCGCTCGCCGGAGATACCCTCGCCATCGGTGCACATCACGAAGATAGTGCGAGTACCGGCGTCGATGGCGATCAGGGCGATAACCCGCAAGCCACCGATAGTGGCGCCGTCTATGTGTTTCGCCGCAGCGGGGGACAATGGCGGCAAGAGGCCTATGTAAAAGCCTCCAACACGGATACGGGTGATAACTTTGGCGTCAGTGTAGCGCTGGGAACCGACATTATGGCTGTCGGCGCCGACCGTGAGGATAGCTCGGGGGTTGGCATCGACGGGGCCCAAGGCAATAGCGCCGTCAGTCCCGATAGTGGCGCGGCATATATCTTTCGCCGAAACGGTGGATCGTGGGCGCAGACCGCCTATATCAAGGCCTCGAATACTGACGACGATGATCGGTTCGGTCATAGCCTGGCCATCTCGGGCAATACGCTAGCGGTGGGCGCATACTCCGAGGACAGCTTCTCCACTGGTATCAACGGCGATCAAGGGGACGATATCGATACGCAAAATAGCGGTGCGGTGTATCTGCTTCGCTGTATTGAGGGGCAATGGACGCAAGAGGCGTATCTCAAAGCCTCCAACGCGACATCGCGCGATTCGTTTGGCTTCCAAGTAGCGCTGTCGGGCGATAGCTTGGCGGTGGGTGCCTATTTGCAAGATAGTGCACCCGAGGGATCTGGAGAGAGTGTGCTGACCGCTAGTGGGGCGCTATATATCTTCGAGTGAACCAGGGAGTGAATCATGCGGGGCACCGGTCACATCGGGGGCATCGGGGGCATCGGGGGCTTCGGGATCGTCTGTTCGGTCTGGAGAGGGAGTCCCCGAGGTCTCTATTTGGGCGAAGATTTGCGCCCAGCGCTTGAGGCGCGGTGTATCTGCGAATTCATTGGTTTTCTGAAGTTGAGATAAGATGTGGCGTCCCTTTTGCGAGTGCATGCGAAAGGCTTCTCGATCTTGGAGTGCCTGTGAGACCAGTAGGAGACGACCATGGGCCTCAAGCAGATTCATCTGCGCCGCTACGGGATCGACGATGTGAGTCGCCATACGTTCGGCGACACTGAGACCCTGTTCGTACCACACCCGAGCCTCTTCAAACGCCGACTGCGCACGGGCCAAGTCTCCGAGCTGTAGCAGACTACGCGATAGCATGCCCATCGCATCGGGGGTATTGCCTTGCCACGCTGCGATGGTGTACGAGTAGAGCACGATGACCTCGTAGGCTCTGCGCGCAGCGACCAGATCGTGGCGTTCGAGTGCCTCGTCACCTTTCGATTGTTGCTCATTCACGATGCGGCGCAGCCGGTCCAAATCTCGTCCGTCCCGCGCACGCACGGTTTCTTGCAGCGCGGAAGCGATTTCCAGCAGGCGTACGCGTACCTGGGCGGCACCGGGAATCTCGGCGAGATCTTTGTCGACTGCCTGCATCACGTAGCCGACCAGGGTGTTGGTCTGCTCCCATTGGTTAAAGGCGATGGCGCGTTCGACATCGGCGGACCCCTTTTCCCTCAGAGCCCAGAGAGATATCGCGATAGCGGCGACGACGGTCGAAACCAGCGCCGCCCAACCGATGCGTCTCAGCCAGCGTCGGCGGCGAAATTTGCGTTCGGCAGCGGCGAGATACGCGCGCTCGCATTCGCCTATATTGGTGGCGCGGCGCCATTCGAGGTACTCACTTCGAGTGGGCAGATAAGTTGCGCGACGATGGCTCTCTTCCCATAGTGTGGTCCGTTCGCGCAGCTGGCGCTCGGTCCATCGCCGACTGCGATCCTCTTCGAGCCAGCTGCGCAGGGTGACCCAAGTGTTGAGCAATGCTTCATGTACGAGTTCGACGCGGGCGTACATGCCACTGCCCACAATGCTCACGATGGGCATGAGTGCATTGCTGTATTGGTCGGCGCCGGTATTCGTCTCATCGTCACTGATGCTACTATTGTCAGTGTTGTCACGCTCGCCACTCAAATGGGCCAGGACGCGGGCGGCTTGTGGGCCTCCGCCTCCGATGGCCAAAATCTCAGTGCGCGTTCGCCAGCGCAGCACGGGGCCTTCGGGGCGATCTTCGACCAATGCCAATACCATGGCTACTGCGGCTTTGCGATCGGCGGCTGCGTGAGGCGATACGTCGCTGCTCAGTTGGTTCCACGTCTGCTCTGCGCTGGCAGCGAGCGCCCCCGCGACGCCGCCGTGCTGTTCGTAAGCCGTGTGAGTGAGCACATCGCCAGAGCCGCGGGTCTGCCATAAGAGGCGCAGGGCATGGGCGACAAGTGGAATGGCAATTCCGTTAGCGCCGCCGCGGCCTCCCTGTTGCGCGATACTTTCGGCATCGGCGACGATGCGCTCGACGAGTCCTTCCGCCCAGACCGCTCCGGCACGCAGCGCTGGCTCGGACACGGCTTCGCGCAGTCCGCGGCCATACAGGGGCCGCAGATGATAGCAGCACTCTGGCGTGAGCAAATCGGCCAGCGGCGGTAAGGCATCGACGACGCCGCCGCACTCGCTGCGCAAGACCGTGACCAAATACAGCGGCCCGCGGGGCTGCGCCACGGCGTTGGCCAAAAGGGCGGCAAAGTGTTCGCGTTCGCTTGGATCGGCGGTAAGTAGGACCTCTTCGAGAGAATCGACTACGAGCAAGACCCCATGACCGGCCGAGGTGCGGGTAATGTGAGCCGCGAGCCAGTCGCTGAGCGCGTTGTCGTCGGTGCGGAAGTCGGGCACATCCTCGGCGTCCAATGCGGTTTGCATCGCATGGGCCAAGGAGATAACCGGTTGGCGGCCTGGGCGCATGGTGGCGACATGCCAGTTGAGCGGTGCGCCTTCGATATCGCCGACTCGGATACGGGGGACTAGTCCGGACCGCACGAGCGAGGTTTTGCCGGCGCCACACGGTCCTTCGAGGTGCAGCCAGCGATTTTTGCGTGTACCGCCGAGACGGTCTAGGGCTGCAGTAACTTCCGCCGCACGGCCGAAGAATAGGTGCCCGTCACGGTCGCAAAATGGTCGCAGACCAGGATAGGGGCACTCGTCGGCGCGGAGGCGCATCGTGATCTCTGCCGACGCGCTGCGGGCGCGGGGCTGAATTTTAGCCAGACGGCTGAGTACCTGAATGGCCGGCTCGGCGGCATTGTCCATGGGGGGGAATTCGAGAAAGTGGACGCCGGCTTCCTTGAGGCGAGTCTTGCGCTCTGCGGCCACCGCGCCGCGTTCTACGACTGCGTAATGCTGGGGCAGGGCATCGCCGGGAGATGAACGAAGCGCGTAGTTGCGCAGCCGAGCGAGCGCCGCCTCGAGCTCGGGATGGTTGAAATCGTAACCGATATACAGGAGTGGGCTACACTGCATGAGCATGGCCAGGCGTTCGACGCGCAGCCAGCGCTCGGCCGCAGCGCGCTCATAAGCCTCGCGAGTGAGCATCCAGGTTTGTGGTGCGTCTCGTAGCCCGCTCAGGGTTAGAATGTAGTCGCGACGGCGGGCGATATCTCCGGGAATGCGATCGAGCAAACGGCCCCAATGGCCGGCAAACGCCTGGTATAGGGTCAGGTCGAGACCGATGTTGATGACGGCGCGCAGCGATGGGGCCAGCGAGACGATGGCGTCGGCGATGGGGGACGGCCCGGTGGGCATGGCCAAATGCCGTTGGACTTCGCGGACAAATGCCACCGGTCCCAGGCAGGCGCGAATGGCCGACATGGCTTCGGCGACTTTGCCGTAGCGGATGTTGGCTTCAATTTCTGCTCCCCCCATATCATCGAGGCGCCCCTGTCTCTGTGCTTCGCCGACCAGGAGGCGGACGAGCTCTGCGCGGCCGGGAAGGCCTGCGGAGCGGGCCAGCTGCTCGCCGGCAACGACGATGAGGTTGCCGGCGAGATAGTCGGTCTTGAGGGCGGCGAGGATTTCGCGTGGCCGTTTGCGCGGCGGTTCTCGTCTACGACTCGTCGCGGTATGGGGCGTGTGCGATGTCGTAAAAGAGGGCGGAATCGATGACGGCGATCGACGGCGCGTGGACGGTGACTGGCGTCCGATCGTGCTGTCGGCCGTGGGCGGCATGGCCGCATCGCCCGCCATCGGTGTGTTCGATGGCGAGGTGTCGCGTTTCAGAACTGGCGGCACGACTGTTGGGGCGCCGGTGGGACGCGGGCGCGCCGGAATATTGGGGCGACTTGCCGGCGGTGGCGGGTACTTGCTCGGCGATTGTAGCGGCTGCTGCCCGACCTGAGAGGTGTGGCGTTTGTGGCGCAGATGCCGCTCGGGCCACTCGTTAGGCGGTATGGCGGGCGGTATGGTGGGGCGGCGGGTGTCGGCCCGTTTTCGGGGGGCTGAAAGATCTGCCGTTATCGATGCTCGCCTGCGGGGTCTAGAAGGAACGACGCCAGGCTGGGCGCCAGATCGGTCGCCAGATCGGGCGCCAGATCGGGCGCCAGATAGATCTGGGCCCATGGATGTCGTGGATGTTTGGGAATGGGGCGCTCTATCGTCGGGCGGCGGCAATTCGAGGATTTGCGCTGGCGTTGGCAGCGGGGCGTTGGGGGAGGCCGCGCGGGGGGGCTCGTAGTGGGAGGGCGAAGAAGGGGAGGCCGCAGAAGGAGGAGCTGCAGAGGGGACGAGAGGGGGACTCGATACGGACGGCGCCCGTTTGGCAGGCACATGTCCGGCACGCTGCGGTCCAGGAGGTAAGGTCGTGGTGCGATCTCTCTGTGTGCCGCGATTGGTCGATGGTCGTCCAGGGCTTACAGAACGGCGTGGGCCAGGGGGCACCGAGCCTCGTCGTAGGCGCGCGGCATGAGCTTGGGAGGCAGTTAGAGGGGGCAGCGAGGGGCTGGATTGGCGTCCGGTGGGAGGCGTCGATACCGAGGCTGGCGGTCGTGGCCCAGGCGGGCCAGCCGGTTGTGGTGGCTGCGGCAGCGCTGGAGACGGCGGCGATATACCGGGCCTAGAGCTGTCTTGAGAGCTGCCCGCGGATATATGGTCGATGTTGCCACTACCACCACGGCTGATTCGTTTGGGTCGAGGACCAGGTGGTACAATTGCCGATATACTAGAGCTCGACGTGTCTAGTTCTCCTGGTAATCCGGTGGTGAGCGATGTCTGTGGACGCTCCTTGTCGACGACAGTGTGCTCATAGTCGTCATAAACATTTGGCGCGGCATTGGGCGGGGCGTCGATGCTTGGACCACCGTTGGCGAATTCGCGATGGCCGACTTCGGGGACAATGGGGGGTCTTGAGCTGGCACGGTTACGCCGCTGAGGTCGTGGACCGGGGGGGAGTGACGCAGACGTCGACTCTGATAACGAGCTGGTTTGCTCCTCTGAGTCGCAGTGTTCACTCCCGCTTTGCTGTGCAGTGTCTACTGCCATCGCCCATTACAGAATCGTCTCATTGTCCCAATGCCCGCATCGGACCGTGATAGATCGCCTCCGGGATCGGTCGAGATCGATCCGTTTGCGCGCATAACACTGTCAAAGGCGTGCCGGTTCTCACATCGACTCTATCGCGACCGGGGCTGCAGGTAAAGTCAAGGAACCATTCACCACCATAGACCGAGATCTTGTCCGCTGTCAGTGACGGGCGCCATTGCTGCTATGTCGTGAATTGTCGGCCTATAGCCTCTCACTGCACATCTCGGCTGCCTGCTCATGGCCCAGTTCACCGGCACGACACAGCGCATCTCGGGCATCTCGATCTCGGTCCACACGCTTGTATGCCTGACTCAATAGCCAATGCGCGATTGCGCGTTCGGGGTCGCTTGCGATCACGCGTTCGAGGTCGGTTACGGCTTGCTTGGATTGCCGGGCCATGAGATGAGCCTGGCCACGTGCGAGTAGGGCGTCGGTATCATCGGGCTGTGTGCTCAGGACTTCGTCCAGGGCGGTGAGTGACTCGCGCACCTGGCCTTGTTGCAGTAGGGCCAATGCCAAATTGTATCGGGCAATAGCAAAGCTCGCGTCGATGTTCAGGGCGTTTCGATAGGCGGCAATTGCCTTTTCGGGATCGTCGCGAAACAGTGCCGAACCAATGACATTGTACGGTGCCGCATACTTGTCGCAGAGTTCCAAGGCCCGGCGAGCGGCATCGACGACCATGCTGGCTTCGGATTTAGCGAATAATCGGGCCTTGGCAAGCCAGTACCAGTGTTCGGCCTCGGTCGATGTGGTTGCCGATAAGATCCGGACCGCTTCGAGGTCCTGCGGGCGTTGGCCATCCGGTGCGCCGTCGATGAGTAATTCGGCCGTTCGGGTCAGTCGGTGTAGAACCTCGGGCATTTGACTTTGGCAGGCAGAGGGGGCCGCCGGTTCGCGATGGGGGGAGCGGACGCGGTCAAAGCGCTGGCGCAATGCCCGCGCTTCTTCGGCAGATGCGGTCGAACGGTCACTTTCATCAGTCGCGAATACGTTGGCGTCGATCTGTACCCCATGCTGCCCAATGCCATGTTCGACGACTTGATCTGTGGCGCCGCCGTCGGAGCTTTGGCTGCGAAAACTGATGGTGGCCCAGGCGGCAATCGCGGCTAGCGAAACGCTGGCCAATGCCACGAGGATCCACGGCAGGCGCCCAGGGCGACGATCATCTCGGTCGGTGTTGCCGGTATTGCCGGCAGTATCGGCGTTGCCGGTGTGGTCAATGTTGCCGGCAGTGTCGGTGGGGGGGCGCTCCACCGCGCTCTGGTCGTGGAAATCGCTAGAACCTACGCCGGCGGTATCAATGCCAGCATCAATGGCGGCGGGATGTGGCTGGGAAGGGACAGCTGGCCGTGCGATAGGTCTGCCCAGTCTGCGGGTCTCTTCAGGCGGCGTGGTCGCCTGCGAGATTTCCTGTGCCAGTGCCGCATTCGCTGCATGCGTAGATGGGTTGCTTGGCGCTGAATGGTGCCCCACGGGTTGTGGGTTCGATTGCGGGCCCGTTTGTTGGTTCGATTGTGGGCCCGTTTGTGAGGTCGTTTGCGGGCCCACACGCGGCCCCGTTTGCTGCGCCACTTTGACCCGCGTTTGCGTGCGCCGGGAAGGCTGGGGCCCAGTCTGTGCGGTCGGAACGCCGACAACGGTTCCCCCAGTGTCGGCAGTTGCCGGGGCGCGTTGGTCCATGCCGTAGGTCGAGCCGTGATCGAAGGGGCTGTTGCCAGGACCGTATGGGACCGTCTCGATTTTGGACTCAGGCAGGGCGATGTCTTTCATCCCAACCGAAGCGAGCAGGGCGGTGCGCATAGTGCCCATGTCGGGAATGCGTGCCGCTGGTTCTTTGGCGAGCGCGCGGGCCACGATGTCGACCAATGCTGCGGGGATGGAGGGCGCGAGTTCTGCTAGCGAAGGTGGGGCTTCGGATACATGAGCCATCATCATCACCGGCAAAGTGGCGCCGTCGAAGGGGAGGCGACCGGTGAGCATGTGAAAGAGAATCACGCCGAGGGCATAGATATCGGCGGCCGGGGTCACTTTCTGTCCCATCACTTGCTCTGGGGACATATACGCGGGGGTGCCGATGATGGCACCGGTCGCGGTTTTTCTCACCTCTCCCAGGTTGGGCATCAAACTGGCGACGCCAAAATCGAGAACTTTGACGTAGTCGTCGCTGCCCATACGACGGATGAGAAAGATGTTGTCGGGCTTGAGATCGCGGTGAACAATGCCCTTCTGATGTGCCGCATACAATGCATCGGCGGCCTGGGCTGCGATGATTACCGTTCTCCGAGCTTCGATCCGGCCGCTATCGCGAATCGCCTGCGATAAGGTGCGGCCTTCCAAGAGCTCCATGACGATGTAGCTACGGCCGTTGGGCTCGCGCACGAGATCGGTGCATTCGATGATGTTTTCGTGACGAATGAGATTGGTGGCGCGGGCCTCGGCAAAAAAGCGTTCGAGCATGTCCCGATTGGCGGCGACTTCTGGCCGGAGGGTTTTGATTGCCACCGGTCGCTCGAGGTTGACATGCAGCGCCCGGTACACTTCACCCATCCCGCCTTCCCCGAGACGCGATTCGATGCGGTACGGACCGAGAGATTTGCCGATAAGGTTGTCGTCGTGAGAGGAATCCATCGCGGGCCGGAGTGCGTGTTTCGCATGTGGCCGGTACTTGTTGCAAGGACGACTCACACCGGCCAGCTACCGCCTCATAGGTTGGACTTGGTGCGGTAAGGTAGGTCTTTCACGTGTGGGCAGGAACTATGGCAGCCTACCATGCTGAATAGAACACAATCGGCGACAGGTTGGAAGTTCGTCGGCGGGAGGAATTTCTACAGCCGCATCGGTTGTAGAAGGCGGTCTCGAATGGAGATTGTCGGAGATCGATACAGTACCCGTCGTCAGTTCCGCCACAATTCCAGGGGGTGCGCCCGAGTTGTCAAGTGATGGTGACAATTGCGCCGCTCGATCGCGGATACTGCCGTCATCGGCTGGTCCGGCGGCGGGCTCTTTGGCCGCTTCCACGGGTGCCGGGCCTCGTGATACAACCCGCTAGTACTGAGGAGTTACAAGGAGATAGCTGTGAGAAAAGACAATCTTGCCCACCGGTGGGTCACCCACGGTTTAACGGCCATGACTGCGGCTAGCATGCTTCTAGCCACAGTGGCCTGCAGCAAAGACAAAGCCGAAGTTCAAAAAGGCGATCAGGCCGAGACCAAGGCGCCTGCGCCGTCAAAGTCGCAGGCGCGGTTCCCGTTCCTGACCAAGGACGCCGACTTCGTCATTGGGGTGAATCCCGGTGAGTTCAGTTCTAGTGCCCTGTTTCAAGAGATGCTCAAGCCGATGATCGCCGATCAGTCGGGAACCGACTACGAGCAGGTCAAGACTCTCTGCGGTTTCGATCCACTGGTGCAAACCAAGTCGGTGGTCTTTGGCGGCCAGTCCGGCAAGGATGACAGCATTGTGGTGGGCGTTGACGGCGTCAATGCCGACCAATTCGAGAAATGTCTGAACGCCATGGGAGAGGCCGAAGAGGAGAGTCCAGAGATTGCTCGCGAGGGCAATTTGATGAAGCTCACCTCGCCCCAAGGCGATGTAACCTGGATGGGATGGACCTCTGATATGACGATGCTGGCCTCGCCCGGTGCTACTGATAAGGCCGCGATTGAGGCCCTTCTGGCCCGCGACGAAGGTCTCGACAGTAACGAAGCGCTCAAGCCACTGGTGGCGAAAGTCGACGATGAAGCTGGGGTTTGGTTCGCCTATAAAAACACCGACACCACAGCCACCTCAACCGTGCCGGTCCAAGCTGAAGCGGTTTACGGTTCCATCCGCTTCAGCGACGGTTTGGGCATCAATGTCCGTCTTGGTCAAGCCAGTGCCGAAGATGCTAAGAAGACGGTGGCCACGATGACTGAGCAAGTAGGTCAGGCCAAGGAGCAGGCCGGGCCACTGGGCAAGTACTTGGCCAAGTTCGAACTCAAAGCAGATGGCTCTGAGGTCGTCATCGTCATGAACATGAGCAACGATGAACTAAAAGAGCTCATCCCGATGCTGCAGCAATTCGCCCCCATGTTGATGATGGGAGCCATGGGCGGCATGTAGCCCCCTGTATCTGCGCTCAGAAGCGCAAATTTATGCGCTTCGTCATGACAGGTACGAGCCGAGGGCGCCCAGGTCGAGTACCATTGCCTGGCCCATGAATCTCCGCGGTTCCGCCATGATATTGCTCGCCACCGCGGCACTGATGAGTTTCGCCTGTCGCGACAAGTCGTCTGTGCCCGACCCAGTTGATTCACCAGCAGAGGTGAGTGGATTACAGGCGATTCCCGCATCGGCTGCGGTAGTAGTTGGCATCGACGTGGCCGCCCTGGCTGATGTTTGGCTGGTGGAGCGCGCGGTAGGGCAAATGTTTGCCCGAGATCCCGGACTGAAAGATCGACTCACCCTGCTGACTGGCAATTGCGAAGTAGATCTCAAACGGGATGTGCGTTCGTTGGTGCTCGGTTTGGGACAAGGGGCTGAGTCAGGTCAGGCGTTGATGGTTGCCACCGGTAAATTTGCCGAGGCGAGTATCGCCGCCTGTATCAGGCAGAGCTTGGAGACCGATGGCGATACGCTTGTGGTGTCCAAGAAGCACGGCCGCATCATCTATCACGCCAAGCGGGACAGTGAGCTGGAAAATAGTGTGTGGTTTGCATTTGGCGATGCGCGGACGTTGTTGGTGGCGACATCAGATGCCTGGCTAAGTCGCGCACTGGACACTGAGGAACGAAAAATCGCGTCTTCACCGGAGCTGATGGGATGGATCCAGCGCGCTCGTAAGACGAAAAAACGTGGCATTTGGGCCGCGGGCAAAGTCGTCGCCGAAACCGGGCAAGATATGGTGAACGCAAGTGGTGGCGCCGTTGGCGCACCGCCGATCGCGCTCTTTGGACATTTAGATGTTTCTAAGGGCTGGGACATGGAACTGGCGGCCGTCATGGGTTCGCAGGAGGATGCCAATGCATTGGCGGCATTGGCGAAAGACCAGTTGTCTGTCGGGGCCTTACTGGTCCAGCGTTACGGGGTGGGGCCGTTCTTGAGTAAGGTAGTTGTGGACGCGGACGGCGATACAGTGTATTTGCGGATGTCGCTGGGAGAGTCCGAGCTCAAAGATGCCCTGGCCCGCATTGACACCAACGCGGAGCTTGACCAGGATAGCCAGCCCGATTCGGCAGCAAGATCTGCAGGCTCCGCTGGCGAAACCCGTACGACCCCAGGCTCAACTCAGGCGGCAGACGACGAAGCGCCGCAGTGACCCATACTGGAGATAGCGATGAAAGAGACCCCACTGGCCAAAGTAAAGCGAATATACGGTTCCAAGGAGGCGTTGGTAGACGCGATCTTGGCTTCGGGTTTGGCCAAAGAAAGTGATGAAGATTCCGGTTCGCTCAAACAGCGCCTGCTCAAGGCTTCAAATAAGAAGCTGCTGCGACTCTCCGATACGGTGAAAAAAGTCACAGACTCCTACGGCAGCAAAGAGCGCCTGGTCGAGGCCCTGAGCTCTGCGCGCAATAAGGCCAAGGACAGCGATTTTGTGAACAAGCTACAGGCACTATCGCTGACGCGCCTGCTCGATATGACCCGGATGGGGCAGCGAAACTGAAGAAGTGCGGGCTCGGTCGGCGAAGACCTGCGATGAGAGGCCGGCACGTTCTGGCACAATGATGGCCATGAGTATGCTCGCAATGAGCATGCTCATGGTCGGAGTTGACGCCGTTCGAGCCGAGCCGCTGCCCGATGCGCGCGTGTTTGTTCCCGCGGGCAGTGTCGTTGACTATCAAATCGCAACGGCGCCCAATCCGGTGGCTCGCTTGGGCGCCATCGCCTTGGCGAGCATTGCCGACGAAGGGATGGGCGATAGCCCCATCGTGACCTCGCAGCAGCAGCGCATGGGACCGCAGTCGGCGGGGCCGCAATTAGTGCCGTCGCAAAGCGATAGCTCCCCGCGCCAACCGACACTGCCGCGGGTTTTGGGTCCTGTCCCCGAGCAGGTTCCGCCTCTGGGGTGGCCTGCCCGTTCTCTTGCCGATTTAGGGCAACTGCCTGCGGCGCCGCGTGCCTCGGGCGTCTTGCATGGCCCCATGCCCTTGGCCGCAGGGGCGAGGGATGGTGGATCTTGCCGGTGTGCCACAGAGCTCAAGGCTGAAGGTGAGAGCGGTCGAATTGCGATCTTATATGCGACGCACACATTCACCATGGCCGCAAGTGACACCGCGGTGCCGCTGTTGCGGCTGCGGGCGCGCTATCGAGATGGCGTTGCGGTCTATATCAATGGGGAGGAAGTCGCGCGGCGCAATCTCTCAGCAAATCCGATGACTTCGTCAGCCCCGCATGCGGTATCGGCAGACGATCTGATGCGCGTGGCTCTGAGGCCGCGCGGGGTCGAGTGGGAGACATTCTATCTGCCAGTGACGCCAGGTCTCTTGCGTTCCGGCGAAAATCTGATCGCGTTTGAAGTGCGTCCCTCTGCACATCGATACGCCCCGGTATTGGACTTCGAACTGAGTGCGGCTACGCCAAATCGGATCGTTCGCGGACCCATCCTCCAGCGAGTAGATGCGACTTCGGCCACGATTGTGTTTGAGACCGCGCTGCCCACGGGCGCCAGAGTCGAGTATGGCACCGATACGCAAGTTGTGCGTACTGCCGCCTCGGCTGGGGGGGCATTAGCCAGTCGTCACGTGGTTCCGCTGATCGATTTGCCATCGCATGCGAGCATTCACTATCGCGTGATTGCCGGCACTGAGACCAGCGAATGGTTTCAGTTTCATACTGCTCCGAGTGCGCAAGAGCCGCTGCGATTTGCGGTCTATGGCGACGTGCGTGGTGGTCATGCTGTGCACGCAGAGCTCCTGGAGGCCATTGCCGGCGAAGGTGTGGACTTTGTGGTTTCCACTGGAGATTTGGTGCTGCGGGGCAGTGATGAGGGCGATTGGGAACGTTTTTTCGCCGTGACTCGATCTCTTTTGCCGCGACTTCCCTACTACCCGGCGGCCGGCAATCACGATCTGGGATTGAGCGGTGAGCAGCGGCGGCGTATGCACGAGATTTTTGCGCTCTGGCCGCTTCCTTCACAACGTCCACCGTGGGCCTATTGGTACTCATTCGACGTCGCTGGGGTGCACTTTGTGATGCTCGATTCCAACGCCTACCAAGCGTCGGCGCAGCTGGCGTGGCTGGCGCAGGATCTCGCCGATGCCCGCACCCGTGGCGTGCGCGCCATGGTGGCAGTGGTTCACGATGGGCCATTTTCCCGCGGACCTCATGGCGGCAATGTCTTTGCGGCCGACAATTACGTGCCCCTACTCGTGCAGTACGGGGTGAGTATCTTGTTCTCGGGCCACGATCATCTATATCAACGCGGGCATCAGGATGGACTGGCCTATATCGTCACTGGCGGCGGCGGGGCGCCACTATACCGCGTGCGCTGCGGGGCGCCTCGGCCGCGTCCGTGCAAAGAATCAGACGGCATGAGTTACGTAACCAGTGAACATCATTATGTCCTG
>JAAUYH010165569.1_pt1 | contig 17890 bp, 11 predicted proteins | sample 7278061 | NCBI WGS metagenome assembly JAAUYH01 (sample SAMN14350203, study PRJNA611818) | marine sediment metagenome | isolation source: surface marine sediment (0.6m) | place: French Polynesia: Moorea | collected 2018-08 | reverse complement strand
TCTCGATGTCGCCGTCCGGCGTGTCGTCGTCGCGCACCGTCAGCCCGGCGAGATTGATCATGCGCCGTGCCAGGTCGGCGATGCGCACCGGCTCACCCATGTCGAGCACGAACACGTCGCCACCTGTGCCCATCGACCCGGCCTGCAGCACGAGCTGCGCCGCCTCCGGAATGGTCATGAAGTAGCGGATGATCTCGGGATGGGTGACCGTGACCGGCCCGCCGCAACGGATCTGGTCGCGGAACACGGGCACCACGGAGCCGGAGGACTCGAGCACGTTCCCGAAGCGCACCATGCAGAAGCGGGTGCGCACGCCGCGCTGGTGGAGCCCCTGCAACACCAGTTCCGCGAAGCGCTTGGTCGCTCCCATCACGTTGGTGGGCGACACCGCCTTGTCGGTGGATACCAGCACGAAGGTCTCGACGTCGGCGGCGATGGCGGCCTCGGCGGTGTAGTAGGTGCCGAAGATGTTGTTGTGCACGCCTTCGACCATGTTCTGCTCGACGATCGGCACGTGCTTGTACGCCGCCGCGTGATAGATGGTCTGGACCCGGAAGGTACGCACGACATCGCGAACCCGGAACATGTGGTGGGCCGACCCGAGGATGGCGACGATTTCCGTGTCGATACCCTGCTCGCGGGCCGTTACGCTCAGCTCGCGTTCGATGCTGTACAGCGCCAGCTCGGACAGTTCGAACAGCACGATGCGACGCGGGTGCAGGTGGAGCATCTGCCGGCACAGCTCCGAACCGATGGAGCCGCCGGCACCGGTGACCATGACGCTCTTGGCACGAATGCAGCGGTCCAGCAATTGGTCGACGGGCGGTACGGCGTCGCGGCCGAGCAGGTCCTCCACCTCCACCTCGCGGATCTCGTCGACGCTCGACAGGCCGGAGATCAGGTCGGAGAAGTTGGGCATCGTCTGCACCTGCACGGGCAGCGGCGCCAGGGCCGTGATGATGTCTCGGCGACGGCGGCGGGACACCGACGGGATGGCCAGCAGCACGCTCTCGATACGCAGGCGATCGACCAGTTGCTCGAGCCCCGACGGCGGATGGACGGTGATGCCGTTGACGTGGCTGCCGTGCAGCGAGGGGTTGTCGTCGACGAACGCGACCGGCACGAATTCCTGCCCACCGGCGAGCGCCACGCTCAAGCGAGCCCCGGCGCCACCGGCGCCGTAGATCGCGACCCGGCGCCCGGGCATCAGTTGCCGCTGGAACAGGTTGCGGGCGACGAAGCGCGTGCCGCCCACGTAGATCACGGCCAGCGCCCAGTAGATGATGAACACCGACCGGGGAACGCCACCCGTGCCCGACAGCAGCGTGGCGGTGGCCAGCACCAACACCGACACGGTCACACCGGTGAGGACGGCGTACACGACCTGCGATCCCATGAAGCGGATGACGGCCCGGTACAACCCGAGCCGCACGAATACAGGCACCGTGCTGACGATGGCCACCGGGAACAGCCACCACACGTGACCGACATCGGGCCATGGCACGCTGAAACGCAGGGCGAAGGCACACCAGAGTGCCGCGGGGATGGCCACCAGGTCGGCGGCGAGCATCATGAGTCGTTTGCGACTTCGTGACAGCCGATCCAGGCGCACGAGCCACGACCCCGTTTCGGGACTAACGCGATCCTTCACTGATCCGAACTCCGATGCAGACACAATGCACGGTCGAGAACGGGCTAGGGCCTGCCCGTCAGGATACCGTTCGTCGGGGCCCGTCCATTATACATGTCCTTGCGCTGCACAAGCGTCGGTCAGCCCGGCAAGCAGGTCGCGATAGCGCTCGATGCTGCGGCTCCGGCTGTAACGCGTCTCGGCCAGGCGGCGCGCCCGGGCGCCGAGTGCCGCGGTCGTGTCGCGGTTGTCGTACAGCTCCAGGATCGCGCGCTCCATGGCATCCGGATCGCCGAGCGGCACGACCAGGCCCACGCCCTGTTCCTCGACCATGCGCGCGATCTCGCCGACGGCGTTGCCCTGGTACAGGATGGCCCGACCGGCGGCCAGCGATCCGTAGGCCTTGGACGGCACCACCAGGCCCTCGAAACCGTCGCGCAGCGTGATCAGATGCACGTCACCGAGACCGAGGCTCACCGCCAGCCGTGACACCGGCTGGAACGGCAGAAAACGCACGTTGGAAAGGCCCCGATCGGCCACCGCCTGCTCCACGGATTTTCGCCGCGCACCGTGACCGATGAACACGAACACCAGGTCGTCGACAGCCCGCAGCCGGTGCGCCGCCTCGAGCACGTCGTCGAAGGCGTGCGACGTGCCCAGGTTGCCCGAGTACAGCACGACGAAGTGCTCCCCGAGACCGAGCTCGGCGCGCATCGGGCTCGTTCCCACCGGTTCGATCGCGCGCTCGTCGCTCCAGTTGGTCACCAGGTGTATCCGCTCGGCCGGCACTCCGGCGTCGACCAGGTATTCCTGCATGCACCGACCGATGACAAGCACCGCATCGGCATGGTTGAGCGCGACGCGCGACAGCCGCGTCAGCCAACGCGTGACAGGCGACGCCGCCGAGAGCATGCCGTCGCGCACCGCCAGGTCGGGATAAAGGTCCATGACCAGGCAACAGTAGGGTTGACCGCGCAGGCGCTTGAGCACATAGCCCCACAGGGCGAACAAGGGTGGCTGTGTGAGGAAGAAGTTCAGGCGTCGCTTGCCTCCGAACAGCGACAGGACCGCGGCGCCGATCATGTAGCTGAGCATGACCCAGAGCTTGCCGATCCGTGAGCTGGCGGCCGACAGCCCGCAGGGGATGCGCGTGATCGTCACGTCCGCGAGTCCCGGCGCTTCCTCCAGGCGCCCGCGTCCGGCGCGATACTCCGCGGCGCTCATCACCACCTCGGAAGTCATGCCCGCAGCCGCCAGCGACGGCAACAGGTCCCGGTAGAACGTGGTGACCGGTTCGTAGGTGTTGAAGAAACGGACGACGCGCTTGTCGGACACGGCGCGTCGACTCAGCGCGTGCGACCGACCGCGGCCACGGCCGACATCAGTCGTTCACGCGATCGGCGGCCACCGTGGTCTGGAACACGGCCTGCACGGTGGGCAGTATCTGCCGGATGACGCGGTTCCAGCGTTCGAGGCTCACAGGCGCCACGTACACCACGTCGTTGGGATTGAGCGGAAACCGCGACGCCAGCAGCATGGCGTCGGGCGACTGCGCGTCGAGCCAGTAGATGTCGGGATTGGTGTAGTCGCCGCGAATGACGAAGACACGCTCGGCGTCGGCCGTGGCCTCGTCGAGATTGCGGGCCAGACCGAGCGCCTCGGCGAGATCCATGCGTCCCCGGTGCATGACGTAGGCGCCCGGCTCGCCCACCTGGCCGAGCACGAACACACGGTTGTCGCGCCGGTCCGGCACGTGCACCACGTCGCCGTGCATCAGCACGCGGTTCTGCGACAGGTCGCCGTTGTCGAGCAGGGCTCTCAAGTTCACGCGTTCCAGCGTATCGCCGCGGGCGATCGACACCCGACCCAGGTCGGCTTCGTCGGTCTCGCCGCCGACCATCTGCAGCGCGTCCACGAGCGTCAGCGGCACGTCGGTGACCGGGACGATGCCCGGCGTCGCCACCTCGCCGGCCACGTACACGCGCTGACTGCGGAACGCGGCGACACGCACGTCGAGCTGCGGATCCGTGACGAACTGCGCCAGCCGTTGCGTCAGCGTCGACCGGACCTCGCGCACGGTCTTGCCGGCGACGGGCACGTCGCCGATGTACGGATAGTAGATGCTGCCGTCGGTGCCCACGAGGTGACCCGCGGCTTCCGCCGAGCGAAATTCGCCGGCGGGAATGGTCAGCTCCGGATGGTCCCACACGGTGATCGCCAGCACGTCCTGCGCTCCGATGCGGTACTCGTAGCCGGACAGGTCCGGCCCGGTGCGCACGGCGAGCGCGGCCGGATCGCCGGCCGGACGAAGCTGGTCCGGACCGATGGGAATCAGCGTGTAGTCGGTGGCGGCGGCATCAACGGCCCAGGCGGGCGTATCCGGCGTGGCGAAGCGCGATCCGCCCGCCTCGAAGCCCGGTACGGCACACGCGGCGAGCAGGCTGGCCGTCAGCGCCAGCAGCGCCGTGCGGAACAGGTCGCGGATGTCGGGGGCCGCAATCATCGCCAGATCCTTTCCAGCCACTGGGCCAGGCCGTCGTCGATCAGTTTCAGCGCTTCTTCGAAGTGACTGCGGGGACCACGGTACGGGTCGGGCACGTCGAAGTCGCCCCATCGCCCGATGCAGTGCACGCGCCCGCGGGACAGCGGCCAGCGTTGCTCGATGTAACGCTGCTGACCCGCCTCCATCACCAGCAGCAGCTCGAAGGCGCGAATCAGGCCCGCTGTCAGCTGCCGGCCCCGGTGACCCGAGATATCGATGCCGCGTTCGGCCATCAGCGTTACCGCCATCGGATCGGCGGGATGCCCTACCAGCGCGCCGATGCCGGCGGATTCTACTACAGCGTCGTCGAAGCGGGTCAACAGGTGTTCGCGCAACTGCGCCTCGGCCATCGGGCTGCGGCAGATGTTGCCGGTGCACAGCACCAGTACGCGTTTGAAACTCATCGCGGCTGCTCCCGCATGCACACGGCCCCGGCCGATGACCGATCGAAATGCGATGCGTGTCGGCTGTCGGTCATTGTGCACCCCATGGGCCCGTCGACCACTGCACGAAGACGGTGCCGTCAAAACCGCCGCTGTCGGCGCGCGTATCCCCGTGCCAGGCCGACGCACCGAATGCCAGCTCGCCACCCCACGCCGGTCGCGTGCCCGAAAGACGCAGTTCGTAAGCTTCCTCGCCGCGCAACGACTGGGTGTGTACCTGGCGACGGTTGGTGCCGTCCCGGTTCAAGAGCACGCGCCTGGCCGACAGGTCCCATGACGTGCCGTCCGGACGCACGAGCGCAGCGGCGACCGAGACCATGACGCCGTCGTTGTCCATTACGTGCCCCAGGCTCGCGCCGCGGTAGCGGTAACCGCTCTGGTAGGCACCATGCTCGTAGGCGGTGTTGTAACGGGTCTGGCTCTTGTAGAACTCGGTCGCCGTGTCGGCAGCCTCGATGCGCAGCCGGTAGTGCCCGTCGCCCCAGGGCGCGGGGCCCCACACCTCGCCGCCGCCCAGCCCGAGGAAACGCGACGGCAGCCCGCCGGCCTCGTCCTCGCCGATCCATTCGAGGTACAGCGCATAGGGCAGATCGCCGACAGGCGAGCGCCAGCGTATGTCGATGCCGCCGAGCTGGTTGCCCGGTTCGTTGTCCACGTTGACGCCACCGTCGCCGACGTTGTCGCGACCCAGGATCAGGTCGAGCAGGCTGTCGAGGCTTTCGGGCCGGCCCTCGCCACCCCATTGCGCGGTGCGCGACAGGCCGACGTCCAGTCCGTCGACCGGGCGAAAATTGAAACGCGCGCCCAGCAGCCTGGCGTTCGGTACGGTGCGCCCGCTTTCCAGTTCGCCGGCGAACAGCACCAGCCGGTAGGCACCGATCCACGACAGCCACGGGGTACTGAAGCGACTGGCGCGCACGTTCTCGACGGTGAGCGCCGGCACCGGGCGCGCCGACGTCGACTGGATGAGGCCGCCCTGCCAGCCCGGGCCCCACCAGCGTGGCACCGCACCGAGCGACAGGCGCCAGTTCCCCGCGCGCACACCCACCCGCGATCCGTCCAGCCTTGCGTCGCGGCCATCGGCGGCATCGGGCAGATAGCTCGCCGCCAGGCGGTAATCGAGGCTGCCCGTGTGACCGTCCACGGTGAGGGCGGCGCCAGCCTGCTCACGCGGCGTGTCGGCAAAGCCGCGCAGCCGCTCCGCGTCGTTCGCCCCGTGCACGGACGCACGCACCGCCCAGCCGTCGCGATCGGCCTCTGCCGAGACGCGCCGCGCGATGCGCAGGGCCGCGTCGCGGACCCACGGCTTGAGATCGACCGGCGGCTCGTAGTGGAGGAAGACACGGGCCAGGTCGTCGACGGCGACCGGCCACGTGGTTACCGGGCCGTCGTACAGCCCGGCATCGCTGACGAGCTGCAGGTCGCTGCGGAAGGCCAGGTCGCCGGGGTCGATCCAGCGTTCGGCGGGGGACGGGGTAGCCAGCGCGCACAGAACCGCACCGACCGCTGCGGCCAGGCGCCGCGGTGCGAGCAGGAACGAACCCCTTCGGACGAATGACGCGATGGCAACTGGCCTCGTGGCCGCGACGGCGGCCATGTCCCCCGGCGACCGCTGCCCGGTCGCCGGCCGCGATGATGGGCGATCGGTACCGGCCGGTCAATCGCGCTGTCGGTATGGACCTGCGGCCCGTCACCGCAACGGGACCGCCACGACGCCGGGGCGGCCGATCCTGCGCCCGGCGCTGCCGCCATTGTGACACCGGTCACAGTTTCCCTATAAATTCAGGCGACTCCGTGACGATAGCGGTTTATTCGGCGACTTTTTTTTTCCATAATCCCGGCCACTATCCAGAGCCCGGGACCTGCCCTGCATGAATCGATCTGTCGCCCTGACGGTTGGACTGGTTGCGATCTGTGCGCTCGGCTGGTTTTTCGTGCGCGACCAGATCCGCCTCGCCGAGACCGGCCCGGTGGCAACGGATGACACCCCCGCCCTGCTGGCCGCGCAGACTGCGACATCCACCGACCGGGCGTCGGCCGCCGGGGCCGTCGGGACCGACGGGGCGAAATCCCCCACCCTGTCACTGAAAACGTCGCGGCGTCTCACGGTGCCGCCCGGCGGTCTGCAGCGGCCGGAGCACTCCGACGACACGGCGATCGGCACCGGGCAGAGCGGAAACGTACTGACAACCGTGCTTGCGCCCGTGCGCGCCCTGGTGACACCCGACAGCCCCCTTCCCCGACCGCTCGCCTACGTGCTGCTGGCGGCACTGCTCGGCTTTTTCATCGGCTGGGTCCACCGGGCGCTGCGGCCGGCGGCAGGTGCGCATGCAGCCCTGACGGGCGAGCACCCGGATCACATCGATTCCGCGGCCGTCGCCGACCGGCGGGTGGCAAGACGGCTGAAGGACCTGGAGCGACAGCTCGGGGTCATGGCCCGATCGAAGGCCGACGCGGAGCGCCAGGCCGGGCGACAGCTGGCCGAGGCGCAGGACCAGCTCGACACGACGCGCCGCGATGCCATCGAGCGCGGCGAGCAGGTCGCCCAGGTTCGCCAGCAACTCGATGAGGCCCGCCGTCGCATCGCGACGCTGGAAGCGGAAGCCGGAAGCGTGGCGGCAACGCCCGGCGAAGTCGTCGCGCTGACCGAGGCCCGCGACCGCTATCGCGACGAACTGGCCGAACGCGATGAGCACATCGAGGCCCTGGACACGCAGATCGCCCGCCTTCATGCGCGCATCGCCGAGCAGGACGATGCGGCCCGACACGACGACGCGGCCGCTGCCGACCTGTCGCAGCAGCTGGCCGCCATCACGGCCGAGCGCGACCGGCTGGTCGAGGCGGCCGGAGCCGATCGCGCCGCGATCGACCAGTTGCACGCGCAGCTGTCGGACGTGCACCGGCGCGAAGCGGAGTTCGTGGCCGAATCGAAGCGGCTGACGGCACAGGTCGACGAACTGACCGCGAAGCTGGACGATGCGCAGCACCTGGCCCGAACGGACATCGATGCGGCGCGCGCTGCCGCGGACGCGCACTCGGCCAGAGTGACGGAACTCGAGACCGAGCTGGCCGCCGCGAACGAGCGCGAGCGCGAACTGAGCGACGCGGCACAACAGGCGAGCGTTGCCGCCACCGAGGTGCGCGAGCGCCTCGCGCAATCCGAACGCGAGCGCGACGAGCTGGCCGGTGCGGCGACTGCCCGTGCCGACGCGCTCGCCGACACCCAGGCGGCGCTGGCCGACGAACGCGCCCGCACCGACGCACTGACCCGCGACCTCGACGCCGAGCGCGACCGCGGCCTCAAGCTCACCGCCGAGCTCGAGCAGCTGCGCGCGGCGGCCGAGCAGGATCGCGATCGGGCAACCGGGTTGTCCGGGCGCACCGAATCCCTCGCCGCCGAACTGGCCGCCAGTCACCAGCGGCGCGGCGAGCTCGAAAACCAGTTGTCCGAAGCACGCGACCGGCTGCAGGCCGCCAACGACGAACTGGTCGATGCACGCGCCCGCACCGACGAACTCGGCCGCCGGAACGATCGGTCGGAGGCCGAGCTGGCCGACGCCCGGGCCTGGACCAGCGAACTCGAGGGCGAGCTGCAAAACAGCCGGGTGGAGACCGCCGATTGGCGCGAGCGAGCCAGCACCATCGAGGCCGAGCGCGACGACGTGGAAGGCGAACGCCGCGACCTCGCCGAACTGCTCGCGCACAGCGAGCAGCGTCTCGGGGACATCGAACGACAGCTGGCAGAACGCGACGCGGAACTCGAGCGCCAGGGTACAACCCGCTCGGAACTGGAGCTGTCCCGGGATGCCCTCGACGAAGAACTGGCGCGCCAGCGCGACGCCGTCGCCGAGCTGACTGCGGCGGTGGCGGCGCGCGAGGCGCGCATCGCCACGCTCGACGATGAGGTGGCGGAACTCGACGACGCACGGATGAGGCTCGCCGCCTGGGACTCGTCGTTGACGACCTATCGCAACGATCTGCGCGACCTGGACAGGGCGCTCACGGCGGCGCGGACCGATGTCGATCGCCTGACACCCTTCGAGGCGCTGTACGACGAACAGGTCGCCCTCGTGGCCGATCTCGAGCGGCGCCTGGCGGACAGCGACGACATACTGAGCCGCCGTGATGCAGAGCTGACACAGGCGACGGACGAGATACGCGACCTCGAAAACCGGATCGCCGAATTCGATGCGGCCGCCGGTTCCGCCGCCGACGCGGCTGCCGCGCTGGAAACGCAGCTGGCCGCGGCACAGGACGACACGACGCGCCTGGCCGACGAGCTGGCAGCCGTCGAAGCCGCGCTCGCCGAAGCGCAGGTCAGCAACCAGGCCTACGAGCAGCGTGTCAGCGAGCAGGCGGACGAGGCCACCGGCCTGGCTCGCGAGCGTGCCGGCCTGGTCGATCGTATTCCACCGCTGAACACGCGCGTCGCGGTGCTGACACGCGCCCTGGCGCAGAGTCGTTCGAACGAGGCACGGCTGCACCATCGCGCCGCCAACCTGGCGGGCGATGTCGATACGGAACGCTCGCGGCTGGCCCAGCGCGAGGCCGAGCTGGCGGATGTGGAAGCACAGCTCGGCGCGGCCCGGGACCAGGTGTCGAAGCTGGCCGCGGAAAGCGAGCGGCTCAGCGAGGTCGACGACCGCCTTGCCCAGTGGGACTCGACCGTCACAACGCTGCGCGCCGACCTGAGGCAGCGCGACACCATCAACGACGGGCTGCGCGATCAGCTCGCCGATTACGAGCACCTGCGCGAGACGAGGACCGAACAGGACGAACGCATCGCCGACCTGGCGGCGCGCCTGGACAAGCAAACGAACCTGGCGGTCACGCTCAAGCGCGGCGTCGACAGCCTGCGCCATCACAAGCGCGAGGCACGCGATGCCGAGGCCGAGGCGCACCGCCTGCGGCGCGATCTGGACGCCAGCGTCGGGGCGCTGGCCGACCTGGACGAGCGCATCGCGGAGCAGAACGACACGTTGACCGGTTACGAGTTCCAGGTACGCGAGCGCGATACCGTCATCGGGCGACTCGAGCAGACCGTCATCGACCGGGACGAGGCGCTGGACGACGCCGCGCGTCAGCTCGATGCCATGGAGGCCGGCAACGACCGGCTGGCGGCCAGCCTCGACGAGCGCGAGCGAACCATCGCCCGGCTCGAAGCCGCCCTCGCCGGGCAGGGCGAACAGATCGACACGCTCGGCCAGGCCCTGGACGGCGCCAACGCGGCGGCGGAGACTCTCGAGAAAACCCTGCGCGAACGCCACCTTGACATCGACGAGTTGACCGGGGCCGTGGAGGCCAAAGTCGCCGACCTGGAAGACCTCAAGGTGGTGGCCGACGGCCTGTCCGTCGCCCTCGGCCGCGCCGAGCAGCAGGCGCAACGGCGCGGCGGCGTCATCGGCGAACTCGCCGACGCCCTCGACGACAGCCAGGGTCGTGCACAGGCCCTCGAAGCCGAAGTGAGCCGCCTCGAAGTCATGGAGGAAAAGCTGGCTGCGTGGGATTCCACGGTCACGACGCTCCGCGCCGACCTGCGGGGTCGCGAGCGCACCATCGACGACATGCTCGATGCGCTCGGCGCTGCGCGTGGCGAGCCCGTCCGGCGCGACGGCTGGCAGTCGGCCGTGCGCTGGCTGGACGAGAATGCGGCCCGCGCCGGGCGTCTGCAACGCGACATGGACGAGACCATGTCACGCATCGAGGCCTTGTCCGCGGACATCGCATGCCACGACGACGAGCGACAGCGACTCACCGACGAACTGCAGCGGGCGACCACCGAGGCCGAGAGCCGTGCGCGCCAGGTCGACGCATTGATCGCCGACGCCGGCGAGCGCGACGCCGAGCTGGGTCGCCTCGCGGTGCTGGCGGACGAGCGGGAGCACCTCGCCCACGAGCTTCAACGGGCATCCGCCGAGACCGAGAGCCATGCGCGCCAGATCGACGCATTGATCGCCGACGCCGGCGAGCGCGACGCCGAGCTGGGTCGCCTGGCGGTGCTGGCGGACCAGCGCGAGCGGCAACTGGGCGACCTGGACGGCCTTCTTGCCGCCGGGACCGCGGAGCAGGATGCGCTTCAGACACGGATCCAGGAACAGGCGGATGCGCTGGCGCAAGTGGAAGACCTTGCCCGCGAGCGGCAGGATCGCGCCGACGGACTGGCGGCCGAACTGGCCGACCTGGACAACCGACGTGCCGCCGAAGCGGCGGAGCGCGAGGCGCTACAGGCGAAGATCGAGGAACAGGCGGATGCCCGGGCGCGGCTGGAAGACCAGGCGCGCGAGCGGCAGGATCACGCGGAGCGACTGGCGGCGGAGCTGACCGACTGGCAGGACCGCAGCCGCGAGCAGAATGCCGCCATCGACGAGCAGCAGGCGACCATCGAGACGCTGCGGGGCGAGCTCGAGAGGAAGCGGATCGCCCTGGAGGCGTTGGAAGCGCAGGCCATGGAGATCGAGAACCTCGAGACCGCGGCGCGTCACTACCGCGACAAGATGGACGAACTCGAGCGGCGCCTGGCGCAGCGGAGCAGCGAGGCGATGGACCTCGAGCAGCAGGTCGCGGATTGGATGAGCCGGGCCAGGCAGACGCCACCGGCGCCGACGCTGACCTCGGTGGTCAAGTCCGGACCGACGCGGGTCGCGTCAGGCAAGGAAAGGGGTTAGTCAGCAGCCGGCTCGTTCGGGTGTCGAACGTCCCGATTCACGTCATCGCGAGCCCGAAGGGCGTGGCGATCTCGGAACGCTGTCGACACATCCCGATCCAGGCTCACGACAACCTGCTCGAGATTGCCGCGTCGCTACGCTCCTCGCAAAGACGGATTTCGGGAAGCCGCGGAGCGGTTAATCAGATGCGATTCGCGCGCCGGAGTCGCCCGGTCATGACCTGCAACAGGTTGAAGTAGACCATCTTGGCAATGCGGTAGTCGGCCATCAGCACCGATTCGAAGACGTGGCGCGGAATGCGCAGCGCCCGCCCCTCCTGCGCCGACACGACCGACGCCGACGCCGGCTTGCGGTCGATCAGCGAATACTCGCCGAAGCACTCACCCGGCTCGAAGGCATCGAGCTGCACCGTGGACGTGCCGTCGACGCTCTTCTCGTAACACTCGGACGACAGCAGCACCAGGAACTTGCCCTCGACGATGATGTACAGGGCGGCGGACACCTGGCCCTCGCCGATGACTTCGTCGAGCGGATTGAAATTCATGATCTTGAGCGAGGGCAGGAACTTCTCCAGATCCGTGCGAGACAGCCCGTCGAAGACCTGGCTGCGTTCCATCCATTCCATGACCTGCTCGCGGGTTACCGGCTTGTCCCGATCGACGGACGGCGTGGACGCCATCTGCGGCTGGGTCATAGACGTATCTCCTAGAAAACGCTGGGCATGGGGATCGGCGGGCGCCGAACCGGCACGATAGGATACATGATTTCGCCCAGCCATAGGGGTATCCCCGATTTTCGTCAGCCGGACCCGCGATCGGCCAGCAGGCGGATCAGGCTCGACGTATCCCAGCGGCCTCCCCCCATGGCCTGGATGCGGGCGTAGAACTGGTCCACCAGCGCCGTCACGGGCAGGCTGGCGCCGTTGCGACGCGCCTCCGCCGCCGCCAGGCCCAGGTCCTTGCGCATCCAGTCCACGGCAAAACCGAAGTCGAAGCGATCCTCGAGCATGGTGGCCGCGCGGTTGTCCATCTGCCAGGACTGGGCGGCGCCCCCCGAGATGACCTCGACTACCGCGGCGCTGTCGAGCCCCGCCCGCTCGGCGAAGGCCAGCCCCTCGGCCAGCCCCTGGAGCAGCCCGGCGATGCAGATCTGGTTGACCATCTTGGCCCGCTGGCCGCTGCCGACCGGGCCCAGCAGCTGCGTCCGGTGCGCGTAGGCGCTAAGAACCGGCTCGGCCAGCGCCCAGTGCGCGGGATCGCCGCCGGCCATCACCGTGAGGGCGCCGTTCTCGGCGCCGCTCTGCCCGCCGGACACCGGCGCATCCACGAATCCGACGCCGGCGGCCGCCGCCTCGGTCGCGAGTTCCGCGGCCAGCTCGGCCGACGCGGTGGTGTGATCCACCAGAACGGCACCGGGCGATGCGCCGGCCAGCGCGCCGTCCGGGCCGCCGAGCACGGCCCGCACATCGTCGTCATTGCCGACGCAGCTGAACACGACGGCCGCGTCGCGGGCGGCGGCGGCGGGCGTATCGGCGCGCGTTGCGCCATGTTCGGCCACCCATCGCTCGGCGGTGGCGGTCGTGCGGTTGTACACGGTCACGCGGTGACCGGCGGCCGCGAGGTGCCCTGCCATGGGATAACCCATGACGCCCAGGCCGATGAAGGCGACGCGTTGCGACACGGTTTCTTCCTGCTGCGCTGACGAACCGGCGCCGAGCATGACCCAGGCGATATCGCGGGGCAAGTCACCGCCCGCCCCACATTCCGGTCATTGCGAGCCCGCAGGGCGCGGCAATCTCGCGATGCGTTCGCGCGGGTAGCTACTTGTCGGCGTCCCGACCGGGCGAAGGAGATTGCCGCGTCTCTGCGCTCCTCGCAATGACGAGGCCAGGTTGCCGCGTCGCTGCGCTCCTCGCTATGACGATAGTCGGGAGATCTTCAGCTAGCGCAGAAACGCCGCGTGGTGCGCGAGGTGGTCGCCAATGAACGATGCGATGAAGTAGTAGCTGTGGTCGTAGCCCGCGTGCCGGCGCAGCTCCAGGGGGTGGCCGGCGCGATCGCAGGCAGCCGCCAGGTCGTCGGGGCGCAGTTGCTCGGCCAGGAATTCGTCGGCCTCGCCCTGGTCGACGAGCAGCGGCAGTCGCTCGGTGGCTTCGCCGATAAGCGCACTGGCGTCCCACTGGCGCCAGGCCGCCTCGTCGGCGCCGAGATAGGCGCTGAAGGCCTTGCGCCCCCAGGGACAACGCGACGGGGCGCAGATGGGCGCGAAGGCCGAGACGGCGCGGTAGCGCCCGGGGTTGCGCAGAGCCACCACCAGGGCCCCGTGTCCGCCCATGGAGTGGCCGCTCACGGACCGGACGTCGTCGCGAACGGGAAAGCGGCGTTCGATCAGCGCCGGCAACTCGTGCACCACGTAGTCGTGCATGCGGTAGTGAGACGACCACGGTGCCTCGGTCGCGTTCACGTAGAAGCCGGCGCCCGTGCCGAAGTCCCAGTCGTCGTCCTCGCCGGGCAAGCCGAGCCCGCGCGGGCTCGTGTCCGGCGCGACCAGCGCGAGCCCGGAGTCGGCGGCATAACGCTGGGCGCCCGCCTTGGTCATGAAGTTCTCGTCGGTGCACGTGAGACCGGACAGCCAGTACATCGCCGGCACCGGTCCCGCCTCGGCCTGCGGCGGCAGGTACACGCTGGCGCGCATCGCGCAGCCGCACGCATCCGAGTCGTGCACGAAGCGAACGAGGCGACCGCCGAACACCCGGTGCTCGGCTTCGACGGCAAAGCCGCCCTCAGAAGTGGACGACACTGCGGATGCTCTTTCCTTCGTGCATCAGGTCGAAGGCGCGGTTGATGTCCTCGAGGCCCATGGTGTGCGTCACCATGGCGTCGATCTCGATGTCACCGGCCATGTACTGATCGACGTAGCCGGGCAGCTCGGTGCGGCCGCGCACGCCGCCGAAGGCCGTGCCGCGCCAGACCCGCCCGGTCACCAGCTGGAACGGCCGGGTGGCGATCTCCTGCCCCGCCCCGGCCACGCCGATGATCGTCGACTCGCCCCAGCCCTTGTGGCAGCACTCCAGCGCCGCGCGCATCAGCTCGACGTTGCCGACACACTCGAAGGAGTAGTCCACGCCGCCGTCCGTGAGGTCGACGATGACGTTCTGGATCGGGTCGTCGTACTCCGTCGGGTTGACCGTGTCGGTCGCGCCGAGCTGGCGGGCCATCTCGAACTTGTCGGGATTGACGTCGATGGCCACGATGCGGCCGGCCCTGGCCATGACGGCGCCCTGGATGACGCTCAGCCCGATGCCTCCGAGTCCGAACACGGCCACGCTCGCGCCCGCTTCCACCTTCGCGGTGTTGAGCACGGCGCCGATGCCCGTCGTGATGCCGCAGCCGAGCAGACACACCTTTTCCAGCGGCGCTTCCTTGCTGATCCTGGCCGCCGCGATCTCGGGCAACACCGTGTACTCGGAAAATGTCGACGTGCCCATGTAGTGGAAGATCGGCTTGCCGCCGGACGAGAAGCGCGAGGTGCCGTCCGGCATCAGTCCCTTGCCCTGGGTTTCGCGGATGGCCTGGCACAGGTTGGTCTTGCCCGACTCGCAGAAGGCGCAGCTCCGGCATTCCGGGGTGTACAGCGGGATCACGTGGTCCCCGGGGGCCAGGCTGGTGACGCCGGGCCCCACGTCCTCCACGACCGCGCCACCTTCATGCCCCAGCACCGCCGGGAACAGGCCCTCGGGGTCGGCCCCCGACAGCGTGTAGGCATCCGTGTGGCACACACCGGTGGCCACGACGCGCAGCAGGACCTCGCCCTCCCTCGGCCCCTCGATGTCGATCTCCTCGATGGATAGCGGCTCGCCGGCTTTCCACGCAACAGCGGCTCGGGTTTTCATGGTTGTTCTCCTGGTCGGATTCGGGGTGTATCCAGCCCGGTATATAGCCGATCGGCGCTGCGTCTGCAGCCGTCCGCGGCGGTGTCAGGCACCCGTGGCGGCCACTGACGAATACCTATTGGATAATATAAACATAAAGTTATGGGTATTATTTCATGTTAATTATGGGACTTGGTGACGCTGTCGTCACGGCGGCGGGCGCATGTTTTGACGACGAGTGACCAGGCCGGATGGACGGCCCGGGCCCTCAGGGCCGGAACGGCACGTTGAAGGTCGTGCGCACCGCGGCGGGGGCGGCCCCGGGCGCCGGCTCGAAACGCCAGGTCTTCAGGCAGCGCAGCGTGGCCGAGTCGAACACCTCCAGCGGCGTGGCATCGAGGATCGTCACGTCGACCACGCGACCGTCCCGGCCGATGGTCATCGTCACGGTGACGTCGCCGGGGATACCCGCCGCCCTGGCCTTGCGCGGATATTTGGGCACGAACTGTTTCGCCACCACCCACACCTGCGACAGCTCGACGTACTCGATCTCCCGCGGCTCCGCCTCCTCCGCAACGGCCGGCGCCGAGCCGGCGAGCAGGCACGCGAGCATCAGCGCATGGCCGCAGCCCGGACCCTGCGTGCCGGCCGTCCGCATTATGAGGCCGATGCCGCTTCTGCCGGCGCCGTCGACACATCGGGCGCGTACAGGTGGCAGCTGACGTGGTGAGGCGCGGCCTCGGTGCCCACGTTGATCCGCGGGGGCACGATCTTCGAACAGACGGCCATGGCGTCCTGGCAGCGCGTGTGGAACGGGCACCCCGGCGGCGGATCCACGGGCGACGGTACGTCGCCGCCCAGCACGATGCGGCTCGCCTTGCGCGTCGGGTCCGGTACGGGAATGGCCGACATCAGCGCACGGGTGTAGGGATGTCGCGGCTCGCGATACAGGTCCTCGGCGGCGGCGGTCTCCACCAGCTTGCCCAGGTACATGACGCCGACGTCGTCGCTGATGTGCTGCACGACGGCCAGGTCGTGCGAAATGAACAGGAAGGAAATGCCCTGCTCGCGCTGCAGCCTGGCGATGAGGTTGAGCACCTGCGACTGCACCGACACGTCCAGCGCCGACACCGGCTCGTCGGCGACGATGAACTTCGGGTCCAGCGCCAGTGCGCGCGCGATGCCCACGCGCTGGCGCTGGCCGCCGCTGAACTCGTGCGGATAGCGGTTGAGCACGGCCTTGCGCAGGCCCACCACCCCGAGCAGTTCTTCCACGCGCTCGTCGCGCTGGCCCGGCGTGCCGAGCTGGTGCGTGTCGAGCGGCTCGCGGATCGTCTGGCGGATCGTGCGCCGAGGACTCAGCGAGGCATAGGGGTCCTGGAAGATGATCTGCATCGCGCGGCGCCGGCTGACCAGGTCCTCCCGGCGCAACGCGGTGATGTCCTCGCCGTCTAGGATCACCTGGCCGGACGTGGGCTCGTGCAGCCGCAGGATGGCGCGGCCCAGCGTCGATTTGCCGCAGCCCGACTCGCCGACCAGTCCCAGCGTGCGGCCCTTGCGCAAGACAAAGCTGACCCCGTCCACGGCCTTGAGCTGGGCGACGACGCGACGGAAGAAACCGCCGCGAATCGGGAAGTGCTTGGCGAGGTCGCGAACCTCCAGCAGGGTGTCGCCGCTCATGACGCGGCCCCTTGCGGCGCTTCGGCGAGGCCCACCGGATGGTGGCAGGCGGCCCGGGCGCCACCGTCATGGTCGGCGAGACCGGGAGATTCGGCATTGCAGACATCGGTTGCCCGGTCGCAGCGCGGCGCGAACCGGCAACCGGGCGGCAACCGCTTCAGGTCCGGCACCATGCCGGGAATGATGGGCAACTCCGCTACGCGCTGTTCGCGGATCCGCGGAATCGAACGCAGCAGCCCGGCGGTGTACGGATGCCTCGGCGTCGCGAACAGGGTTTCGATCGGCGCGTCCTCGATGATCTTGCCGCAGTACATGACCACGGCGCGACGGCAGCTCTCGGCCACGACTCCGAGATCGTGGGTGATGAGCACCACCGCCATACCGAACTCGTGCTGCAGCTTGACGATCTGCTCCATCACCTGCGCCTGGGTCGTCACGTCCAGGGCCGTGGTCGGCTCGTCGGCCACGAGCACCTTGGGGTTGCAGGACAGCGCCATGGCGATCATCACCCGCTGGCGCATGCCGCCGGAGAGCTGGTGCGGGTATTCGTCGATGCGCTTGTCCGGCAGCGGAATACCGACGCGGCTCAACATCTCGATGGCTTCGGCGCGCGCCTGGCGTCGGCTGAGCCGCTTGTGCTGGACCAGCACGTCGATCATCTGGTTGCCGCAGGTGAACACGGGGTTCAGCGCGGTCATCGGCTCCTGGAAGATCATGGAGATGTCGCCGCCGCGGATCTCGCGCATGGCCTTCTCGGGCAGGCTGGCCAGGTCGCGCCCGCCCATGTCGATGCTGCCGGATACGATGCGGCCCGACGAGGGGATCAGGCGCAACAGCGACAGCGCCGTGACGGTCTTGCCGCAACCGGATTCGCCCACGACGCCGAGCGTCTCGCCCGGGTGGACATCGAAGCTGATGTTGTCCACTGCCCGCACGACACCGACCTCGGTGCTGAACTCGATGCTCAGGTTTCTCACCCGGATCAACGGTTCCCGGACGCTGGTCACTAGGCCACCTTCTTCGGGTCCAGCGCGTCCTGCAACGCGTCGGAGAACATGT
>JAAUYH010064482.1_pt1 | contig 17895 bp, 11 predicted proteins | sample 7278061 | NCBI WGS metagenome assembly JAAUYH01 (sample SAMN14350203, study PRJNA611818) | marine sediment metagenome | isolation source: surface marine sediment (0.6m) | place: French Polynesia: Moorea | collected 2018-08 | reverse complement strand
TCTGTCTTGCGAATAATGCAACGTTATTTCAAAAAAATGTATTTTTTCCAGGCAAAACAAACTCTATTTATCTGAGTTCAACTCAAATAGTCTGGCTCAATCCTTACAAAAGAGCTGTATTAGACAATCGTTCTAAACATTTAGATGAAAGAAAAATGTAAGCGCGTACAGATGAATCCAAAATATATCCCACAATCAACATCGCGATGCCGATAACTTGTTTCATCCTTCTGAAAGTTATCAATTTCAGGTGAAACACAAAAGTCGAAGAATTTGCTTTATTGCTCCTGTGTATAGTGAAGCTGGAATTGTATCAGAATCCTTCTGGCATTTTTCATCAACCCAGAGAAAGCATCTCAAAGTAGATTATCATGATGCTCTCAGTGCTGATAACTAGTTCAATTGATTTGCAAATTCTCTATTACCAAATTTGCATCGCCCATGACTTATTATTTTAGATAATGCTAAGTAAGATAAGTCGAGAAAAGAAAGAAACTCCAAATGCAAGCAAGCTAAAGAAAGCGGAAGTCATTGGTGAACTATCGAAACTAGTTGTTCGATTCCCGAAAAATATCAAATTTTTGGATGCAAAACTTCTCAGAGAGTAGATGAACAATTATATTGAACCTTAGGTTTCGGAACTAGCTGAAGAACAAGGGCATGAATGAATGTTCGCAGTAGTACATTTTAGCGATTTACAACCTATTGAACTGATTTGGGCAAGAGTCAAGGGGAATATAGCGAGAACTTAAAATAATCCTTTACGTGTCTAGTATTTTTAATCACTCTCTCAACTGATAAATCATATGGAACGGTAGTAATGCTCCATCGTTTGCTTTTGAATTCTGATCGACAACCTGGATAACAGCGGTGGAACGTAGTTACAACAAATCAGTCAGTTTACCAACTGTTTGCTGTGGCAGACTGTCAATCTCTGACCCAACCGATGAATAGAATTATAACCAGAAGGCATATAAAACACTATCACTAGCCAATATTTATAAGCAATTCTTCTATCGGAAGTGATCAACCATCTGAGTAGGAGAAGAGATCAATAGATATCGAACTTAAAGCTTCCAAAGCGGTGTGCTCCTCTTGTTTGTATTAATTTTTCATCTAGTTGAATCCAAGAACGAAGCCTCATTCTTCTGCAAGCCAATGTCTTAGAGAGGAAACCCCTGTGGGTGTGATAATATTCGGACAAGAAAAAACACTTATACTCACTTGTTCAAACCTTTTGATAGAACATAATTCTTCACCCCCGAGCTGATTCCCATATTTTTGTATATTACGAATTTCAACAGAATCTCTCATCGTTTTAGGTAAGTTTACGGCAGACAGCGTCCCCGTTACATGTATCCAGATTGCTGTCAAATCTGAAGAGAACAAGATAATTGAGCACAATTTGGTCGGAAATGCGTTGTAAATAGATCTTACGACTCATCTAGGCGCGGCAAAGACATCTACAGTGTCCCACAGCAGTAATTGCTTGCAACCAGCTGCTCATTGTAATCGTGCTGCTTGACTACACAGCAGTCGTGCTACCGTTTCTATCGCTGTGTATTCACTAACACACTTAAGAGCTTGGTAGAAACTTGGCTTGTGCGCCGTGACATTTTCTCCATGTATTCTGTCAACTCGCAAGGTTTTTTGTGATATCTGTAGGTGCGAAGTCGTTCGTAAGTCGAACGCCGTTATATTACATGCCGTACTAAGTCCAAATCCACATCAACTACAACATCAACTGGACCATCGTTTCCATTCTCTCTCAGCTCACTCCTCTCCACTGCCTTTCCGTTTCGGATTCGGGTCTCTACAAAATTAGTCAAATCGGCTGCGAAGTAATGAACGTTCCGGTCTGGATTCGGGTCGTGTACGATACCGTACTATGGATCTACGATAATCCCACTCATAATCTCGAATCTGGGCGATTGGCATCCTGCATCCCACTGGCACATGACTCGAGTGACAAAGCAAGCAAGCATGACTAACTTTCGTCATGGACATTAACACGTCATCCTAAAATCGCGGCTACCTCAGTATTCTAAAACCCTGAGTTCTATTGTGTAACTCAGATTTGTGGAATCGTGGACCGAATATTCAGGAATTTACTAATCGCTCGCATCAGACACAGTTGAGTATCCATACATTATTTTGAAATCCCTAAGCCTGTGTAGTACTTAACATATTAGTCGAGGTTTTAGGCACAGTTGCTTCAATTTAAGCTCACCAAATTTGTTGTATTAGATTGATTCTGGAAAGCTTTCGGATTCGGCACTACCTTAACTGAAGACGAGAGAATTATAGGGCGCACTGGGCGCAGCCAGGAATGTGAAGACTTCTGAACTTCTAAATATTAACCAATGAAAAGCACCATTGATCGAATTAAACCTATTGTCGAAGTGTTGTGCACAACAATTAATGTCGGAAAATACAGGTTCATACATGACTTGTCGAAACCTGAGAAGCATATTGATGTACTGTACTTTTTTTGATGCATTGAGCAAGTATTTTTACGCCGATATGAAACAGCAACGCTAATTGGCTCCGCAGCTTTAGAAGATTGGAGGGTCAACACGGACTGCCCTCGAAACTTCAAAAATTCTCAATTAAGCTCTGACGCTTTTAATTGGCCTGTATACTTGGCATTTAGAACTTTTGACATTCCTGGCTGCACCCACTCTGCATAAATTGTTGATTGAAATGAAAGAATGGACGAAGCTCTTTTACTATTTCGTATCGATCCATAGTCAGAAATTTCACGACTTTGAGAATTCTTCCGACACGTTCACTCTTCGCTCAAAGTTTACATCACTGGGAGTTTGGCAAACTTATTCCTAGACGGTGTCGTGTCACCGAACCGCTTCTTCTTGTCTTCTAGATATGCAGAAAAGTTGCCTTCGAAAAACCTCACTTGACCGGGTACCAAATCTCCTTCAAATGCCAGTATATGCGTAGCAATTCGGTCAAGGAACGCTCGGTCATGCGAAACAATTATTGCACATCCCGCAAAGCCCAAGATAGCCTCCTCCATATTTCGAATGAGTGCCGTGTCGGCATCATTTGTTATTTCATCAGCTAGCAGTACATTACCACCAGCTTTCGTCACTTGTGCTAGACTCAATCTGTTCAGTTCTCCTCCAGATAACACCTCCACTTTCTTTTGCTGGTCTCCGCCCTTGAAATTGAACCACCCTAGATATGCTCGCGCATTAACTGTACGCGAACCTAGCGTAATCTCATCTGCGTCACCAGCAATAGCGTTGAACACGGACAATTCCCGATTTACCGCATCGCGCTCTTGTGAGTTGTACATCAGTTGCACAGTTTCCCCAACACGTAACGTCCCACTATCCGGTTCTTCCTCACCCAAAATCATCTTCAGTAGTGTGGTTTTTCCTGTTCCGTTAGGTCCAATAACTCCAATAATTCCGCCACGCGGTAACGAAAATGAAAGGTTCTCGAACAGCAGACGATCCCCGAATGATTTTCGAACATTCTCAGCTTCCACAACAATATCTCCCAGTTTAGGACCCGGCGGTATATAAATTTGGTTCATCACACCGCGTTTGCTCGCATCTGCCACATCCCTTTGGTTCAGCATGTCTTCGTAACGCGAAATTCTGGCCTTCGATTTCGCCTGCTTCGCCTTGGGATTGCTACGAATCCATTCCAATTCCTGTTTGATTAATCGATTACGTGATGACTCAACCTTTTCTTCTTCTCCCAGTCGCTTCGCCTTTGTTTCCAAATATGTACTATAGTTTCCTTGATACGGATATGCGTTGCCATTGTCAAGTTCTAAAATCCAATCGGTAAGGTTCTCTAAGAAATACCGGTCATGAGTAATACAGAGTACGGTCCCTGTAAACTTCTCCAAAAAGTTCTCAAGCCAAAGAACAGACTCCGCGTCCAGATGATTTGTTGGTTCATCGAATAGGATCATATCTGGATTCTTCAGCAACAATGCACACAATGCGACACGACGACGTTCACCGCCACTGAGGTTCGCAATATCCGCATCACCCGGCGGACATCTAAGTGCTTCCATGGCACGTTCAACATTCCGATCAATTTCCCAACCATTTTTTGCTTCGATTTGATCCTGAAGTCGAGCCCATTCACTAGATATCTTTTCCTTCTGCTTATCAGAAAGACCTTCCTTGCCGATTTCAACACCAAGTTCCCCATACCGAGTCAAAAGATTCTTAACATCAGCCACAGCTTCATCGATATTCTCTTGCACAGTTCCCGGCTTGAGTTCTGGTTCTTGTTTCAGGTATCCCACGCTGATGCCAGCCTGTGGCACCGCGATACCGTCAAAATCCTCGTCCACACCGGCGATAATGTTCAATAGTGTTGACTTTCCACTACCATTTTCGCCTACGATTCCAATTTTCGCCCCAGGGAAGTACGCAAGGTTTATGTTTTTTAGGATTTGCTTGCCGCTGCTGCGAATAAATTTGTTGACCTGCCTCATCTGATAGATGTATTCACGTTTGGTCGTATCAACTGCGACATTTCCGGCACGTGCCACATTACTTCCACCTGATTTTCCTTTGCTCTTTTTCTTCCCACCCTTCTTATTCTTCATTAGATTTTTCGCATTCAGTGCCATTGTCACACTCGGCATTGCTCTTGGCTTCTGCATATTCACAACATTACGATTTCTCGAACAAAACGATCCCTCTCCGGTCACATGCCATACCTTCGATGCTCCTGGCAGAACAAAAGCGTTGTTAGAACACATTGTAGCAAATTCGGTTGATCGAGATCTAGCCAAGGGCACGGAGATACCAGCGGACAAGTGAATTAATTCATTCTGAATCAAATCAGAAATTCCGTCTTATTGCTTGTTTCTAAATATTCTGATCTGAATCAGAAATTACTATTGGACAAGGCACATGGATTGGGGCAATGACCTACGCAAACCTCGTAACTCACCAATATGAAGAACGAGCCTCTGGTATTGAGCCAATAAATTAGCCAGTTTCGCCAATGGCAAAGCGTACCTGCCAATGAAATACAGTTGCGCGCTTCTGCGGACTAAAGCTTGCTGTTAACCACAGTATGTCCACTACAGAAAACACTCATGCGGTTTTCAACTATGGCTCGAACTCCACCGCTCAGTTACAGGCACGACTCGATAGCCCAGGATTATCTACAAGACGAGCAACAGTGACGGGTTGGTCGCGGATATTTGACAAATATGCATACATGTGGACAGGTTCAACAGCTTCGATTGCAGCATGCGAAGGTGGAATTGTTCATGGTACAGTGGCAATATTGAGTGAGGGAGAGAAAAGCAAGTTAGATATTTTTGAAACAGGATATGACGAAGTCATTGTTCCCGTGACGGTTTATAACGCAAATGGCAGAATAGAAACTATAGACGCGGTGGCATACGTTGCACGCGTACCAGAAGGTCATCAAGGTATCGCTCAACCGTTTCCAAGTGAGCAATATTTATGCGCAGTATCAGGGATGTTACGTGAACACTGGCCAGAAGAAATCGCGTCGTCGATAACTATATGCTCGGTACGTGATGGACGGGTGGTTACCAGGGGTGAATGGATGCATCCAAACGCTATCGGACGAACAGTAGAATCCTTACAAGCACTGGCGATTGAAATCAATCTTCGTCTGAACAAACCATGGGTGATGCCTCGAGCAGCACGTGCGTTCGACGCAGCTATCTTTCGTCAGTTAGGTGTCAAATACGCAGTTGATGTACTGCGAATTTTCGCTAATGAAGGTGGTGGCAGTGTTGCGGCTAAGTTACGCGGAGATGATGGTTTTGATTCTAAAGTCGAAGAGGAAGATTTATCACAGGCATTAGAGAAAGTAATGAAGGCACCTGCACAGAACATGTAAGCTCGATTACCGGTACAATCGTATTCGGTAGAACTCCAAGACCAAATGCTTTAGATAAATGTCAGTACTGGCAACTTACCTACTCTATGCTTGAATCTTTCCAGCTACGACAGCCGTTTTGTACTTGTCATGAAGTTTCTTTTGCTTTTTCAATCGTTTCTCTAACGCCTTTCTCTGCGACTTACTCACCTCTTTACCGTTCGCAGCAACAGTAGGTAAACCATCCTCGTCAAACTCTTTGTACAGTCCTTGAAATTCTTCGCTATCTCGGAACAAATTCTCAGGCGCAACACGGCCCGCCAGGAGCTCCTCTAGTTCCTTCTTCAGTCTCAGCTTTTTTAGCGCCTCCTTCTGTTTCCTCTTCTCCTCTTCTTCCTCCTTTTTGCGATTGATTTCCAACATTAAAGTTTCTGGATCTTCTAACTTCCATACACTCTTCCCACTACCGTCTTCCAAACGAACACCAAGTGGTGGTAAAGTTTCATCCCGAACCCGATCACTCAATTGCAATAGTTTCTTGATTGCATCCTCTCCACCACCTCGCGCAATCGTTCTCACTTGCTCTCGGAATTCCGTGAATGCGTCCAATATTGGACCCACTACTTCTTCCCGAGTTGCACCTTCCCCATCTCCCGCAACACCATATACAATCTCTGGCATTGGTGTGAGTCCGAAAACGTTAAACATTCGAGTAAGATAACGCCCCACTGCTTCCAACACAATAAGACTGTACTCAGAGTCCGTCGACATATACCCATTTGTACTACGCATTAGTGATTGTAAAACAGACATAGCTTTTGGAGTATCAAAGTTATTGCACAGTGCAAGATGAATTTCATCTTGAGCTAGTTTCAATTCATCCATTAACGCAGCACCCTTTTCGCTCGGACGTACATTTTCGTCATCACGCTTTCGTCCTTCTCGCAATTTCGCTTTTAAGTTACCAAAGAAGTCAGCGATAGTTCTGTCAAGATTAATCGCTTCAGTCATAGAGTTTTCGGCGTAATCCATCGGCGCATCGTACTTGTGACCAAGAAATAGTAATCGCATTTGTCGTGCATTGAACTTTTCAAGGAACTCACGAATGGTGATGAAATTTTTAAGTGACTTGGACATTTTGCGACCACGAATATGAAGATGTCCAGAGTGCAGAAAATAATCCACCCATTGATGGCAGCAATGGAAGGCTTCAGCCTGTGCAATCTCATTCGCATGATGCGGGAACCGCAAGTCGACACCACCAGCATGAATGGTTAGTCTGTCACCCAGTACTTGAGCCATTGCTGAGCACTCAATATGCCATCCAGGTCTTCCGTTACCCCATGGCGATTCCCACCACGGCTCTCCTTCTTTGCTTCGCTTCCAGAGCGCAAAATCGCCACTCTGCTTCTTTCCGGCACCGTCGGCGAGCGCACCTTCGGCTTCTGCTAATAATTCCTCCGACCGTTCGGAGGGATTGGCACGAGAAGGGTCTGTTTTAGAATAACCGTAACCTGCAGCACGAAATGCAGAGGTGTCAAAGTACACGCTGCCATCAGCAACATAACCAAATCCATTTTCAATAATCTTCTGAATGTAGGAAATAATCTCCGGAATGAATTCCGTGACACGAGTAAGATGGTCCGGAGCTCGTACATTCAGTGCAGCCATATCTTCTAAAAATTCACGCTCATAATACACAGACACTTCCGACGCAGGCACACCTCGTTCGTTCGCTTTCTTGATGATTTTGTCATCGATATCAGTGACATTCATTTGAACTTCAACAGTGTACCCGAAGTATTCAGACAGAATACGACGCACAACATCGAAGCGCATATAGTTTGAGGCATGTCCGATATGTGCGCTGTCGTAAACAGTCGGACCACAGATGTACCACTTGACACGATTACTACCAGCCGGCAGTACAAAGGGTGTGAGTGTTCCGGTGAGCGAATTGTTCATCTTGAGTCCTATTCGATTCACACCATCTGGTTGTTTCCAAGGAAAATACTCTTGCTTGTCGTTTGAATTTGACTCGGCCATCTCGATAGTCGTCGTGTTCGCTCTTGACGAGCAATTGAGGCACAACAGCTCAAGTGTAAAGAAGCCATCGACGAAGGTACGCAATCATTTTACGAACTCTAAAAAATTAAACAAAATTCCATCCACCTTTTCTCAATCAACCAATCTTATCCATTTGAGCTGCTGTACGTGTGCTCAGACATTGAACCACTTCCATCAACGCTGGCTTGGCCACCAACGTGAATAAAACCCTGCAAACGATTTACTAAAATGATTTCTACCGAGCAGATGAATGGTAATATGGAGATGGTGCAAAGAGGGAGAACTAAACTACGTCCAGTTTTCTAGCGTTTCACTTCTGAGATTGGTTGTACAATAATGAACTAGTTAGAACTAAATTAAGAAAAGTAGTGAATGATTCGCCATAAAACGCAATGATTAGTGATAAGAAACGTGCTAGCGAACGAGACATTTCAAGTTCAGACACAAGCCAACTGGCCCACGTGTACACGAACAAATCTAGTCAGCTAATTGACAGTGCCATACCCGCAACTTACGGCTCAAGTGGGACTTGTGCACAGTACAGTACGAGCATTAGTCTGGTTATTTTGAGCGCCTCAAACAGCGAAGCGATGTTGGCGGACATGTAATATGGGAGTAATTTTACACTTTACCGGTATTAGTTATCTTTTCTCTTGAAATTTTGAGATAGAGCAACTCGGTTGGTTCCATGCAGCTCATATTTCCTTTCACCTTTTGATGTTTGATTTTTTCCCATGCACTATCGGTACATTATGTCCTGCGACACTGACCAAGGTATATACAGTACAGTAGTTAATTTGTAGCATCTAAATTTATTGGTTTGATATCTTGGTAAATACTGTTCCACCGCCGTTCATCATATTGTCACGCCTTTAGTATTCCCAATCGAGTATTCTTTAAGTACAATACAGTACTGTATGGTATCCAACAGGGGACAGTAGAAAAGGTGCTATTCAAAATGTCAGCATTTTCTCTCAGTTAAGAAGTGGGATCTAGTGAAAAGGTCCTGCACGGTGAACGATAACTAGAATCAGCATTGATTTCTTGATTTAAACAATCATAACAGTAAGTAAATTTACGGTTAATAGCAGTGCCAATTGCTTGTGGTTCTCTCTATAGAGGCAGCCCATAGTTCAGAAGTTACTGTATTACTGGTTGTAATGAGCAGACGTCAATGCAAATGCTGCAAATTGAACTGAATCAGTTCTGAAAACCCTAATAGGCCGTGGGCCATTGCTTACAGTGCCACAATCCCAATTCGGATTGTTTCAGAACGAAGGTACGTTGCAGGAGGAGATGGCTTCAGAGTCCCTCACTACCTACTTGTGAAACAGAAGCTCAGGGAAGACGCCACTGCTCACAAACGCGAAACATCTCGCGAAATTGAACGACGGCGCGTACAAGTCCAGTGTATGCGCACGGTGAAACGCAATGGCGAATTCACAACAAAAAGATTATGACGCACTCACCACTGCCATTTCACGGGTGCTCGCACCGGTAGTGATCTGTATGATATTTGCGGTCTGGCTTGTGAATTCAACCGGTCCAGGGTGCCCGTCTAAAAAGGCTACTCCCACTTGGACACCGCTGCCAGCATTCCGCCCCGCTGAAAAAGCGAAACCAACCCTACCAGAAAAAGGTGAAAAGCTTCAATTCGCACCAAAGGCTGCGATTATTTTCGTTTGTGTATTCTGTGTGTTGATTGTCGCGTTCACTTATCTATTAGTGTTTCTGTTTAAGAAAGGTTTCACTAGAATTATTGCGGGGTGGTTGTTCGTTGCTGTGTTTTTAATATTCGCGTACGTTGGCGGAGTTTATCTTTTCGAGTTTGCTCGTTCTCGATGTATTAGCTTGGATTGGATTACGCTCTGTTTTGTGGTATGGAATTTCACGGTCACTGGGATTGTGGCTGTTTTTGGGAATGTACCCCGATTTATCAATCAGGCATATTTGATTGTCATGAGTGCACTCATGGCCTATGTGTTTCGTACTTTACCAGGATGGACAACTTGGACACTTCTTGGTGTTTTGGTAGTGTGGGATTTATTTGCCGTTCTTACACCGTACGGACCTCTGAAAGCACTCGTTAAACATGCAAAAGAAAGAAATCAACCATTACCTGCTCTTGTGTATGACACGGATCCGAGAGATATTGGCCGTGACCCCGAAACTACACCAAATATTCTGTTTAAACCGAGTCAAAAAAATAGACGTAACGTTGACGAAAATGGAGAAGAGACGAACGATTCGAATAGTGATGACGCCGCTGCACGGAGAAGAATACGAAGATTGAGGAGACGAAGGCGAGAAGAGGATGCGGAGGCCGTGAATGAGGAAACGAAACAGGAGGATAATGAAGCAAACGCAGCCCAGTCTCATCAGGATGCTGAAACGGAAGGGCAAATGGTTGTCGCTGGAGATGCGCCTCCTACTGTGAAAGAGGAAGAAGAACTGAAGGTTAGCGATAATAACGAATCGAAGCCTGAAGATGAGAAAACAAAAGATATGAAGGCAATCGGAACTTTAGGCACCCACCTCAAGTTGGGCCTGGGCGATTTTGTATTCTATTCTATTTTGGTGGGTGTTGCAAGCAAGTCGGGGGCAATGACAACACTCATGAGTTTCGTAGCGATTCTCGCAGGGTTATGCATGACGCTATTTCTAGTGCTTGTGTATCGCAAACCACTGCCAGCTCTTCCTATTTCTATTGTGTTTGGAATTATCTTTTACTTTCTCACCGTTTACACGGTTGAGCCCATGGTACAACACCTGTTCGTTCGGCTGGTCTATCATTAGCTCTTGGATTTTATTGCGACCCCAAACTGGTTGTGATTCACTTTGAGTGGTTATGTTGGAATCATCTATTCTGTTCCGTGCCTAAGCAGCAAGTGGACTTGATGAGCAGCTTAATTCCGTTATTGTTTACTTCCATCATTACCACGAAAGTAGTCAACTGTTCAAGCAATGTGGTCGTATGTTGACAGTGTCGAATTCTACAGATCGAAAGACTTGAGAAAGACATGAAAGTCTGAGACTGATTACCAGGGGTAAAATTAAACAAAAATTCTATTACTATTTATTTTCGCTATCGACCAACAGCATTTTTTCCAACTTCATCTAATGAAATGTATCCAAGTACGGTACATACTGTGGATACATTTTACAGTATTGGGATTGACTTTTCGACCCTGTGGGAGTAGCTGCAAGGAGAAAAAGTCATGCGAATCGTAGAAAAATGGTTTGTTACTCCTGTGAAAGGCAATGAGAGAGGGGAGCGTGGACCGCTTCGCATTTGGGGGATACCTAAAGATAATGTTGAGAATCGAGACGGACTTTTGTGGCGCTCAAGTTCTATTGTGCGCAGATTATCTTCGTCCGAGCTTCTAACTCGCTATGGAACTACCATTCGATTGTGTGGCCCTATCGATGCAATAGCTGCCGCTCAAGTTTCGATGAATCCAGAAGCAATAACTGCTTTCACAACCGGGTTTCCTATCGAATGGCATCAACTAGCGCAAGTTTCGTTTACAACCGAATCACAAAGAGAAAATGAAACTAATGACGAAAACATCAATAATTTGAGTGTTACAGAAAAATGTAACACGCCGAAACGAAAGAAAATCGATAAATCAAAACGCGCTCGTTCTAATCCAATAACTCACGTTCAGATGACTGCGGAGCCTCGATGTACTTTTGAGCCATCATCGAAGCGACGACGTGTCTCGAACCAAATACGAACAAATTCTGGAAACATATCACCTGAAAAGAAGAGTGATGAAGAGAATGATAGCGAAGCTCTTGAAGGAGATCCCACTGAAAACAAGATAGCTATGAATAATCAAACTTCTAGAAAGTACGTGCGTCGAAATCGGAAGTCCTTCACTGTCGTCCCGACATTATATAGGTCATCCCAGTCGACGGTAGGGGATGATGACTCAATGCATCCGGGAAACGTGGATTTGGATGGAGCTAGTGCACGAGATATGGTATATGCAGCACGGAATATTCTAACAGGGAACGTGAAGAGCAAAAATAATGACGTTCGGTTGGGGTTTCCAGCATCACTTGACGATTCTCCTCAAACTTTAGTTGATGATGAAACAGAAACAGAAAGAGATGAGTCGGTCGAACCTGGTATTATTCCACCAAGTGCACTTGCCGCGCGTGAAGTTATAGTGAGAGCCAATACCCCTGGCTTGCCTTTCACAGATTCTTTGTAGGTTTGATTAGCCGTAGCCCATCAGTGATTGTATCGCCATTGGTTTCTGGGAAGTGCAGCTGGGAATAAGCACAAGCTTGGGACATAACATGAACATAAATGACTTGAAGATCTTACTGTTCTGACTGTGATGTGCCTCGTGGCTTGTCCATGCTCTCGATTCGATGCATTGTTCACTGCCATGGATGTACTGTACCGTACAGTACTGTGTACCGGTACAGTTGTCAGTCCAGTATTTGCGAACCTAGAACGAACTCCCCATACAAAAATCATGCCAACTCATTGGCTGGTGCATTGAAATATAACCCTAAAGTTTTTTTAAATCAATGCATTCTTCGCGCTCCATACCTCAAAACCTGTGTTGCTGAGGGAGGTACACAGTTGTCTGAGTGGCGCTATGCCGCCCACTGCCGGCGCGAGTGTAACTGAAGTGACTGTAGCACAGTGGTTTGTCACTGGTGTGCAAAACTCTGGGAGCAAGGAGCGAGGTCCGTTGCGAGTTTACGGCATTCCCCATGGTGCCAACAAGCAACGACAACGAAATCTTTGGCGTTCCGGCTCAATTGTGCGTCGAATATCTTCAACCGTGTTGGAAACTCGCTTTGGAACGCGAATCAAACTGCATGGGCCGATTGACACAGTCGCCGCTTCCGGAATGTCGATGACACAAGATGCTATAAATGCATTTGCCGAGGGGTTCCCGCCGCGATGGCGCTCCATTGCACAAAATGCATTTACTGTTGCTCCTCGTTCTGCGCGTAATACATATGGTGAGTCTGCGTTGGTGCCCGCGGCTTCTCAAGATGTGTTGACGAATGCACCGATGAAATCTGAAAATAGAGCTCCGAAGCGTGCACGTTCTACACCGCGTATTCAAATGGTTACTGTTCCGTTGTCAGAATTTAAGCCGAATGCGAAAAAGCGGAGAGCGACCGAACCCTCATCATTAGCCGCAAGCCACCCTGTGACTACAAGATTACGACGCCGTGCACCAACGACGCTACCAAACCAGAAGAAACCTAAGCAAGCTATGAAACCTAAGAAGAACCATGAGATTCATTCTATGGAAGTAGAAAATATTCAGAACGCGAAGAAGCCCAAGCAATCAACCAAAGCTATAAAGCTGCATGAGATTCAGCTCGTCCAAATGGGTGATGTGGAAGGCGCAAAGAAATCTGAGCAAACAATAAAAGCTTCAAAACCGCTTGAGGTTCAGCCCACCGAAATGAGTGATGTGGAAGGCGTTAAGAAACCTGAACAAGTAACAAAAGCTGCGAAACTACCTGAGATTCAGCTCATCGAAATGGGTGATGTGGAGGGTTCAAAGAAGCCTATGCAAACAACGAAAGCTGTGAAACTGCCTGAGATTCAGCCCATCGAAATGGGTGATGTGGAGGGTGCAAAGAAATCTCATCGAACAACAAAAGCTGTGAAGTTGTCTGAGATTCAGCCTATCGAAACGGATTATAGGGAAAGCGCAAAGAAATCTCAGCAGACAACGAAAGTTACGAAGCAGCCTGAGATTCAGCCCATCAAATTGGGTGATGTGGAGGGCAAGAGGAAACCTGTGAAAGCCACAAAAACTACAAATCCGCCTGGAACTCAGGAAATTGAAAAAGATAATGCCGAGAACAGGACCGAAAAACATGAAACTAGGAAAGAGACAGAAAAGGAAACTGGTGCTGAGGCTATCGACTTGGTCACACCGCCAGCGACACCACCTGATAAACATGTTTCGCAGAAAGAGAATCGTGCACGACCGAAATCTAAATCCAGGTTTAGTGTTGATTCTCTGTTAGCTCGCAGAGAACGGGAAGTTGAAAATGGTGAACCGGCGCATCCTGCTCCGAAAAGAAACTATCGAAAGACGAAAAATGCAGCAGACGTTTACGATTTCCCGGAACCTACACCGGTTATTCTTAAAATAGAACCTTCTAAATCTGAGCCAGTGGCCGAGACGAAGACAAGGAACAATAAGAAGAAAAAGACAGAAAAACATATAGGGGTTAAGGCTGCTGCGAAAAAGTCGGTACTGAAGAAGAAAAAGGTGACAATTTTGAACAACGCTCCTCGTTCTACTAGGAAAGTGAAGAAATCCATAATTTCATTCAAGGATCAATTAGTAGAGGTCGAAGAAGTTCCGCCTGCACCGAGGCGTGCTAGTCGTCGTGCGGCTCGATTGGCTAAAGCTGCCCTTGCCGCAACTTTAGTTGAGACTCCGAAAAAAGCATCCGAAATTCCCACAAGTAAGGCTGATATAGCGGCACCTTCGAGCTGTGACGAAAAGACATCAGTTTGCAATCCCACCGAATGGACAGATGAACAAGTAGATGCTTACGAGCGGATGCGGGATACTGTGCCAGGTGATACTGATCGATATTGGGCGAAAGTGGCGGCAGGTGTGCCAGGACGTACGGAGGAGGAGTGCAGTGGACGATTTTGGGATTCAGCGAAGACCCCAGAGAAGCGAAAGAATATGGCCTCCAAATCATCGAAGCAGGCTGGAAAAAGCACTCCTGAAGTGGCTGCCAAGTATGCGGAAGATGGGGTAACAAAAGCGCATACCAAGACCGCGAAGTTTGCACAGAACATGCGTCGTATCGTTGCAGCCAACGCAAGGGAAGTCTTGGAAAGTGGAGAAAATGTATTTGTACCCCATCGTGTCGAAGGTTACTCGCCAGCGACTCCGAAGTGTTTCGACTGGGGTGATGGCCCTGTGACTCCAGGGACAGAGGCTAGAGAAAGATTACGACAATTGGAAGCCCCGAAACTGGAAACACCAGAACCATTCAGACGTGGAGCAACAGCGATTAGTGTGGCGGACCGTATTGCAGCGCAATTCAAGAAACAGTTTGGTCATTTGACTGGGGTTGGTAGTATCGCTGATACAGACGGGGATGTGGATAACATGGGAGGGCGCACTGGGACAATGAATGATGACGGATTAGATATGGCGGATGTGCTTCGTGGGACTCCAAGAAACGAAGATAATGATGAACATACGCCTAGGTTACATCGACGGAGTGATTATGAAGACGTTGACTCGAATGCATCGGAATCGGAAGAAGATAAGATCATCTGAAGACAGCGATAGGGTAGGAACAAGGAAACAAAAGTGTTTATTCGTCCTTCTCGATTGCCACGAAAATATCCTGTCGTCGCAACTGCTGAGCATAAAACTCGGCGTGCTCCTCGCACACCACGCAGACAACGGAAGAGCCGGTGTTTTGTGCCTCGTGGAAACACTTCCGGGCGTCGCCGCGTTGAAGACCAACAGTTTTTTCCAGTTGAGTTACCACGTGCGCTTCGTCGTACTCGTCGTCGCCTAGCAAAATAACTTTGTACATCGGGACTTCGTCGGCTTGAGTTTTGCGACGTGGACGAGCTTTCGCACTGCCCTTATCTGCTTCTGGTTCGGGAGCGGATGGAGCGGAAGATTTGCCTACCTCTTTCTTAATCGATGTTTTCGGACGACCGATTTTTGGCGAAGCTAGTTGCATACGTGGGGTGACACATGGTAATGCAGCTGTTGGCCGACGTGGTGAGAGAAGTGAGTTCCCAGTGAATGAGCTGCGTGCAAGTGCTGTTCCCCCCGGTGAAGCGAAGCAGGGAGTGCTTTTCGGTGCCATAGGGGACGACTAGGTGATGTTAGGAAGGTCGTCGGTCGGATGGTTCGGAGGTCAAAAGCACAATCTCCCACCGTGAAATTTGGCATTTGAACAGTGGCTCAGGTATGATTGATCAGTCCTTTTTGTTTGATCGGTGTACAGTACAATAACCAAATTACTACAGCAATAAAGCCATGTGACACCTAACAGTTAATTTTTTGTGTGCACTTGGTAAGAAGATTATGCGATACGGCGGGCGACGCACGCTGTGCTGGTTAGTTAACGTGCCTAAATCGTTTCGGAGGGCGAGGTTGACAAGAAGTGTGTCGATGTGTGGGTATGAGAATGATGGTTCTGTAGGTCGTTATTCTGTCGCTCCAATGATGGACGTCACAGACAAACACTTCCGCTACCTTGCACGGCTCATTTCTACACGCGCTACTTTGTGGACTGAGATGGTCGTTGACAGAACTGTTATTCACAATGAGGTAGCACGTGAACTTGAATTGTGTCTACCACCACATTCAAATCCGACTGTGTTACAGCTCGGTGGAAGTGAACCGGAAACTCTTGCTGTAGCGTGTCAGTTTGCTGCGAAACATGATTATATTGAGGTTAATCTGAACTGTGGTTGTCCGAGTCCAAAAGTTGCGGGGAAAGGGTGTTTTGGAGCAGCGCTCATGAAAGAACCGAAAAATGTTGCGGTAATGTTACAAAGCATGCGCGATGCGTTACCGAAACATATGGAGGTGTCAGTGAAACATCGGTTGGGCGTGGACGATTGCGCCGATTATGAAGATACTCGCGAGTTTGTGAAAACTGTATCAGAAATAGCGGATGTAACTCATTTTGTGGTGCATGCGAGAGCGGCGTTGTTGAATGGAATCAATCCGAAACAAAATCGCGAGGTACCGCCATTGAAACATGAGAATGTGTTCAGACTTGTGGATGAGTTTCCACATTTGCGCTTTTCTATCAACGGCGGGATTCGCGACGTGAAGCATGCAAAGGAGTTATTGAATATGGGTGTGGCTGGTGTGATGGTGGGTAGAGCAGTGCGTGATAACCCGTGGCATGCATTAGCGGATGTGGATAATGTGATTTATGGTGTACAGAGGGTCACGTCGAGACGCGAAGTGATGAAAAAGTATTGCGACTATGCGGATGAGGAATGGACAAATAGTGGGTGTCCGCAAAGAGTACTAGTGAAACCAATGCTTAACTTGTTTCATGGAGAACCAAACGGAAAACTATTTCGAAGAAGATGTGATGAGTTGTTGCGTGATAAGAGCAATTCGGTTTCTGATATTTTGCTGGGTGCCATGGCGGTGTTGAGTGATAAGGTTTTGGATTCGGTACCAACGAGTCTTAAGGCGAGGAGCAACGAGCGCAAGTTTGATGCGCAAATGCAGAAGAAACCAACTGTGTTGATACGATAGCGCTACAGATTGTATTGTATCTATTTTTGTTGTTGAACTATGTGGCAGCTTAACCAAGGCAAGTGTGTATGAAGTCCCGTCATCTTGTGATTGATGGAAAGCGGAACCAATTCATGGGTTGAGAAATCATCATCTGTTGTTGTCTCGGTTCAGTTTGACGGAGAATGGAATTTGGTGTACCGTATTGATGTTGATTATTTTGTTTTTTGCGATTTGCACTCCAACTTCATTAAGATGGAACTGCTAAACATTTCCATACAAAAACATCTCGACGTACTTGGGCTGAACGGGAACGCAAAAGTGATTTCATGATCTTGGTGCAGTTCGTTTAGAGCAAATTAACGAATATGAGTCATTCATTTCTACCCGACAAGGCAGAAGTCTTCTTGAAATAACACATTTTTAGTCGTTGGTGCAATAGGTTCCCCTGTCTGGTGTCGATACCATAAACCGAAATATTGTCATTCTCTAAGTAATACTAACGTGCACATTGTAACGTATACAGACTGCATCAAGTTTAGAAAATAAGCCACAAGAGGTTGAAACAGCCGGCAACTTACCAGAATAAGATTTTGTAGCCTCAAGGATAAATTGTTGCTCTCACACTTTCACGTTGATTCACTGTTACTACAGAAAAGTAATGAAGAAAAGCAGTGTAATAGAGACACAGGTAAATACGACAAGTGGAGAAACGAGCGTGAACTAATGG
>JAAUYH010120060.1_pt1 | contig 17897 bp, 17 predicted proteins | sample 7278061 | NCBI WGS metagenome assembly JAAUYH01 (sample SAMN14350203, study PRJNA611818) | marine sediment metagenome | isolation source: surface marine sediment (0.6m) | place: French Polynesia: Moorea | collected 2018-08 | reverse complement strand
TAAAAGCTGGAAGGAAAGACTTGTAACAGCTTGATTAAAGTTGAGAGATAATTTGATTCGGTCATCAGGATCATTTTTACTATTATTAAACCCAAGAGACAAGTAACCCGTGTGATTTCCAAGTTTGTCACTATCGTAGCTGACAAAATCTTCACCACCATAAGGGACAAAGCTACCGCCATCGGTGATAATACTCCAATCTACAGTTACAGCTACACCATTCCCCAGATTAAATTGTGAACCTGGAGCTACAGCACTCTCGTCTGATAAGTTCTGATTTTCCCAGACTAAAGCTTCATTTATTATCATGGGTATTGGTAGTGTGGAGTCACTATCGAAAGTAATGATTTGAATGCGATCGCTAACATCCGCTTTATAGTAATCTTTGATAGTAATGGAACCGTTTTGAGCAAAATCAAAAATAAGGTCATCACCAGTAGCTACAATAGTAAAGTCTGAAACTTTGTAACCCGATAAATCCAGAGTATCTTCATTATCAGAAGCAACGATAACATCTTCACCAGTTGAGTTACTTAAACTGTAGCCACCAAAAATATTAGTTCCTTCATTAGCAATAATGTAATCGTCACTGCTGGAGTTAATGACATTTTCAATAGTCATATTGTAAGCAATCCAAGTACCAGTAGAAGTAGCGGAGTAGTTTTGTCCACTCTCATCACCACGAGCTTCATAGGAAGTTGACTGATAGGCATTTTGAGAAGTAATCACGCCTCCTTCCCGTAAATCGAAACGATAACCAGAACTATCAAAGTCTAGTTGGGAAAAATTAAAAGTATCTGTACCGCCACTATCCCAAAGTGTTTGTTTAGCATCAAAGTTTTTATTGCCAAAAAACTCATCCTCAACGGTATATCCATCAATATCAGAAAAGTTATAGATAGTATTACCTTCGTTATAACTTGCAGCACCATATATGTACTGCAATGCTCTGATGTCATAAGCCATTGGTGTAATTAACCCAGAATAATCATCGGTATATCTGAGGCGGTTATAAGACATCACCGTATTGTTGCTGTTGTCTTCAGCATAAGGTAAAAATTCTCCTGATTGATTACCAGTGCTAGAGCCGTTGTAGTTACCTGGATGTTTGAGGCTTAGAGCATGGAGAGTTTCATGAATTAGAGTTTCATAACGATAAGCTCCTGGTCCTGCTTCAAAGTCTTCAGTCTTGTCAGGATTGAAATGAATGTCACCAGCTTTAGGAGAATCAGGATACTTGTAAGGAGATTTAGTATAGGCAGTAGAAGGATCATCAGAAAACATATAGCGAATTTGACCATAGTTATTTCCTGCATCAGATACTTCGACGAAGTCAACATCAATAATATTTTCCAGGCTTTCTAGTATGTCTCGGAGATAATTTTTCATTGTCTCCGTTATGGGTGTAACATTATCTTCGCTTCCGTAGTAACTTCCACCATCAAAAAAGCTATAAGTAATGGTGTTACTAGTCCATTTAGCAGGATATATTAGAGAGTCAATGCTATTGTTTCCCGAATAGGAGATACTAGTTACCTCTGATGAAGCAGCAGCCAATAGGGGTGTATTGCTATCTAAAAAATTATTACTTGTATTAACAGATTCAAAATCAGGAACAATCTCACCACAACAATAAGGACAATCACAGCTAGATGAAGCTACAGAAGTTTGTAATTCTTCTTGAGAAGTTCCAACCCAACCAAAACCCTTATTAAGCTTAGAATTGCTACTGATGATATCTTTAATATCCCAAGACTTATCAGATTCCAGGTCGGTGTTAAGCAATTGGTCTGCATTTAACTGCTCAAATATCTTGTTACTGGAATCTATACTACTGCTACTCATTAAATTCTTTTTCTTATTGAGTTTTTTTAGGACAAATACCGTAATGATAATGTTCTAAAGGTGAAAAACTAGTAATTAAAAAGTGAGGAAAGATGAAACCAAAGGGAACTAAGTGCCAAAATTTCAGCCAAAAGACATGAGAAGCTCAACAGAAAGAAAAAACTATGACTCAATTAAAATCCTCTTTTGCTCTACTACCAGACGTTAAAATGGACGCAGCTTATCTGGCTCAAAGTTGTCTAGGGTTTTACCTCTATGTTTAATGTTGTGAAAAAAAATATCTCTAGAATTGGACAAAAGTTGTTGGTACTATTGCTTATTCTGGCTTTGATTTGGGGTTTGACTCCCAATGTCGCAACAGCAGACAGTGATACCTCCATTCAACCCTATTTATCACGGTTGAGCGATCGCATTACCGAATTTCGTCTCTCTAATGGGATGAAATTTATTGTCCTAGAAAATCACGAAGCACCAGTAATTTCTTTTGTTACCTATGCCAATGTAGGAGGAGTGGATGAACCTGATGGAAAAACAGGAGTAGCCCATTTTTTAGAGCATTTAGCATTTAAAGGGACAAAAAGTATTGGTAGTAACAATTATGCCTTAGAAAAGCGTTTTTTAGACCGTTTAGACCAGTTATTTGCTGAAATAAAAACCGCAAAAGCAGCAGGAGATGAAGCAAAGGTTGCTAAGTTAACCAAAGAGTTTAATCAAGTTAAGTCCCAAGCGAATAGTTTTGTTAAACAAAATCACTATGGACAAATAGTAGATACTGCTGGAGGAGTGGGGTTAAATGCTGCTACTTCTGCTGACTATACCAGCTACTTTTATAGTTTTCCTGCTAACAAATTAGAATTGTGGATGTCTCTAGAGTCAGAAAGATTCCTAGAGCCAGTATTTCGGCAATTTTATCAAGAAAAGCAAGTAATTCTGGAAGAAAGACGCTTACGCACTGATAATTCTCCTATTGGTAAGACTATTGAGATATTGCTCGATACTGCTTTTACTAGCCATCCCTACAAACGTCCTACCATTGGCTATGATGAAGACATCCGTAACTTAACCAGAGATGATGTACGGCAATTTTTTAATATTTACTATACTCCTTATAATCTCACAATTGCGATCGCAGGAGATGTTAATCCCAAACAGGTAAAAAAACTGGCTAAAGCCTATTTTGGACGCTTCCCCAAAAAGCCAAAACCTCCTGAAGTAACAACTATAGAACCAACTCAAACCGAAACTAGAGAAGTAACTGTTAATCTACCCACTCAACCTTGGTATCTCGAAGGTTATCATATTCCTGCTCTGACTCATCCTGACTATCCCGTATATGAAGTAATAGCAGATATCCTCAGCAATGGTAGAACTTCTCGCTTATATCAATCTCTCGTAGAAAAGCAACAAATAGCCCTATCAGCACAAGGTTTTAGTGGTTTTCCTGGCGATAAATATCCCAACCTGATGCTATTCTATGCCCTCACTGCACCAGGACATAATATCGAAGAAGTTGGGACTGCATTAAGAGAACAAATTGAACTGCTCACAACCCAACCAGTGACCAAAGCGGAATTAAATCGAGTTAAAACCCAAATTAAAGCTAGTTTGCTCAAAACTCTTGATTCTAATCCAGGTATGGCAAGACTACTAGCAGAATATGAAGCTAAAACTGGTAGCTGGCGCAATATTTTTCGAGATTTAGAAGCAATTTCTGCTGTCACTGAGGAAGATATCCAACGAGTAGCCCAATCTACTTTTATCCCAGAAAATCGTACTATTGCCAAACTTTTATCAGTTAATAATTGAAATAATCGAAATGAAACACGGAATAATTGAAGCAATATGGCTTAAGCGAGCCAAGCGCGGACCAATGGACGCAGTGGAAGCAGCAGAAATGATCGTAGGAAAGGGATTAGTAGGAAACGCCAACCAGAGTGGTCGAAGACAAGTCACAATTATTGATGCAGCAGTATGGGAGCTAGTCATGGAAGAACTGGGAGCTACCATAGAACCATCCGCACGACGGGCTAATATTATGGTACGGGGAGTGAATCTGGTGAATAGTCGCAAGCGGATTCTGCAACTCGGCGACTGTCGGGTAAGAATTTTCAACGAGACAAAGCCTTGTGAACGAATGGACGAGGTTTTACCAGGTTTGAAGAAAGCATTGTATGATAACTGGGGCGGTGGGGCTTTCGGTCAAGTAATTAATGGTGGTATAGTTCGAGTCGGTGCAGTTGCTACATGGGAAGAAACTGTTTAATTTTTCCCAAATCCTATTAAGTCGATCTGTATCGCCAAGCATGCTATTGGAGGAAAAAAAGCGATCGCTTTCCTCATAAATTCACTATGATTTTATGTCATAGATTATGTTCGGCTGTTGACAAGATGCAACATCAACAATGTGGTTCAGACAGCAAAATTCATAGTGTTTAAATGAACCAGGATAGTCACTTGTAGCTGACGGGGTGACAACACAGTCAAAGGTACGGCAGGGCGGGCTTTTTACACGATAACCTGCTGAAAAGATAAATTCATTTATCTTTATTTCATAACGAGGCAAAAGAATAGCGTAAAAAATATAATTAGCAACAGCGATCGCCTATTTAATAACCAAGACTTCCGATTAGAAAAAAATGGCTTTATGGCGGTTACAGAAGCCGACACTTTAAATGTAGAAAACGACACCCAAAAACATCTTACAATAGTTAAAAACCATGAATTTTCTATGTCTGAAACTAATCATAAAGCCATAGAAACTATAGTATAATTAGCATAAAAGCACAACATTAATGTTTATCTTGCTAACAGCCCGATATACGAAGAACTATATCAAAATCCTACATTTCAATCTTATTACAATCAAGTACAAAAAGATTTACAAAATATTAGTGATCGCAGTACCAAGCTCCATCGTATCATGACAAAACCTATGACCTTTAGCAAAGAAGAAATGGAAAATGTCGATCATTTAATTGTTCCCGCAGCAGAATCTTATACTAAGCAATTAGCAAGAGAAATTAAGCAACTACAAAATAAATAATTAAAAATTACTTGATTTCCCCTACTAACTACCAACTACTAACCACTAACCCCCTCAATCAACTAACTATTTATTCTATGCAGGAACACCCAAGGTAGTGAGATAAATAACCGCTTCTGCTTCAGGAATACCTAATACTTGATTGACAAGGTCATCGAAAAAGCCCCCAATACCACTTACACCCAAACCTAAACGGATAGCAGCTAAATTTAATCTTTGTCCCAAATGTCCCGCATCTAGATGGAGATAGCGATAAGCGCGATCGCCGTATTTACTAATAGCCTGTTGCAGATCGGCGGTCTGAAACACAATAGCACTAGCATTTCTACCCAAATCCTGACCCAGACAGAGATAATGCAGTTCTTTACGGAAGTTTTTAAAGCGAATTTGCCTCAATTCTTGGGCTTTGGGCGCATAGTAATAACAGCCTTCTTCCAAACCACTAACCCCTGAAACAGCGATAAAAGTTTCAATCAATTCTAGGGCAAAATAATCAGGAAAAGGGTCTAAACCTTGAGCCAAATAAGCTTCTGGTTGATAAGTAAAGTTGAGTAATGCTATTAGCTGCTCTAAAGTAATTTCCGCACCACTGTAAGCACGAGTCGAACGCCTTTCCAGAATGGTATTTTCTAATTCCGAGAAATTTTCTCCCCAATCAATAAATTTAGTACTGGCGGTAGAAATTTTAGTGCAGAAAGGGAAATTATATTTATCCTCTAAATAATAGGTTTCTGAACTAGGCTCAGTAGGAGGTTGAAAACTATCTATTTTAGTTGCTTGGTGTAAGTAGCCTAAAAGTTCCCCATCAGCAAGGGAAGGATAATCTGTATCAGTATTTGAAGGTAAACTGTGATAGTAAGACAATTCTGGTCGAGAATCATAATCAAGTAAATCAATTAGGGGAATAACTGCGATCGCTCCTTCTTCTGCTTCATCCAGATAGAGTAACTTATTAATAGCTGTATCATTAAACCCCCCCAAAAAGAAAGTTTGATAACTATTAATAGCTGCTGAGAGTTCTACATTACCCAAAAGATGTCCTGTATCTAGACATATACGTCGATAAGCTCGGTCTTCGTAACGCCAAGCAGAGCGATAAAATACTGCGGTACTAACAAGAGCCATTTCTGCTTCCACCAAAATTTCATTATCAAAACAAGCAGCTTGTAAATCTTCCCAAACTCGATCTTGCCAAAAATGAATCAGAGAATGACTCTGTACCTGATAGTTATATAATCCCGCTCTTAGCCAAGGAGTACCACGAGAGATTAGATAAATTTCCGCAGGATATAACCCTCCAGCAGAAGGTGCAGCACGCAAATAGATTGGTTCGCCATAAATGGTAGTTACTTGAGCCGTTAAGCCGTAGCTGCAAAGGAGCAAAAGAGATAATCTTAACCATTTGTCACTGTCGGGGGTTTCAACTGCTTCTTGTTTTGCTGATAGATAGGGCTTCAGGTCGATAACTTGACCGATTTTATATTCTTTAAAAGGTTGAGGTTGATTTGCCCAATCGAGACTTTTGCCTTTTTGAGCAATAGTTTCTGGAGCATATTTAGTTCTTTGATGATAGTGAGTTGCAATTGATTCTGGAAACTGAGACATATAAATTGAGGTTTACTAAAGTGACATCCTCCGTCAGTAAACTGAAGGCTTCTCCATCTCGTGATTGAGCATTACTGCGGGAGTCCCTCTTATCTAGATACATAGCAGCAGGGACATCTCACGGTATGAAGTCAACCTCAAAATCCATGTCCTCTACTATGCACCCCGACAGCCTGACATCGAAGCCTGTTCCTCAGGAGAGGAAACCTCCCCAGGGTTGCTTCTCAATTTGACAGTCAAGACGAGGGCGTTCCCTTGCACCTTCGCAGAGCCCAGAGTCCCTGGGTACTAACGTATTTTGGAAATACTCAAATCTCCTTGTACGTTTGGAATTTTACTGACACGACGTGCATTTTCCGTGTCGAACCCCATATTCCAAGTTGTCAAGGTTCTGATATATGGGATTACAGCAATTTATAGCTAGACTTTGCATATAGCAGTATCATACAACGGGAGAGAGTACTTGTTCCATAAAGATTTTTTCATCTCTATGGGTTCAAAAATACAAACCGACAAACTCTGACAGAAGGAGACAAAAAAAATTAGCTAATCTCGCAGAAGCCCCAGACCGTATTTCGTAGAAATCGGTGGTGGAAAGGGGCTTAAAAACAAAATTCATCGGTTGCATATCTCATCCTAGGTATGATAAAGCCCCTTCCACGGATGAATGCTCCTCAAGGTTTGTGATATAATATCTTACAGTAAAATGAATTTGCTCTAATGCTGAAAGTAGTTAAAGTAAGATTGTATCCAAACAAGCAACAGCAACAAGCCTGTCATCAAGCTTTTGGCAATTGTCGCTGGCTTTGGAATACATTTCTTAATTTGATGAATCAAACTTATATTGACACAGGAAAAGGCTTATCTGGTTATGAAGTCAAAAAGCAAATACCACAACTCAAGAAAGAGCATGAATGGTTAAAACTAACTTATTCTCAATGCTTACAACAGGTTTGCTTAAATCTTGGGGTTGCCTTTAATAACTTCTTTGAAAGACGGGCTAAATATCCTCGCTTTAAATCAAAACATGGCAAACAATCAATACAGTATCCGCAAAATGTGAAGCTCCTAGATAATTGTTTGAGGTTGCCAATGATTGGAGATGTTAAGGCAGTATTTCATAGAGAGATAGAAGGCAAAATCAAAACTGTAACTATATCTAAAAATAGATCGGGTCAATACTTTGCTTCTATTTTATTTGACGACGATAAAGATAAACCAGAAGTCAACACTGAGGGTAAAGCTATAGGAATCGATCTGGGTTTATCTCATTTTGCAATAACAAGTGATGGTAGTAAGTTTGATAATCCTAGATGGATAGATAAGCATGAGCGTAATTTAAAAATCAAACAACAGAAATTATCAAGGAAACAGAAAGGTAGTAATAACAAAAATAAATCAAGACGTGTTTTAGCTAAAGTACATAATAAAATAGCTAATTGTCGCGCTGATTTTCATCACAAGCTATCACGCAGGATAGTTAACGAAAACCAAGTTATTGTAGTTGAAAATCTAGCAGTAGCAAATATGGTTAAAAACCATAAACTAGCAAAAGCTATCTCTCAAGTGGGGTGGGGACAATTTTGCACCATGCTCAAATATAAAGCAGAGCAAGAAGGGAAAATATATCAAGAAGTAGATAGATTTTTTCCTAGCTCCAAAACTTGTAATATTTGTCTCAATCAAGTAGATAGTTTACCTCTAGAAATTAGAAAATGGAATTGCGACAATTGCGGTACTAAAAATATAGAGGTCGCTGCGCTCGTGCCGCTTCGCGGGGCGTGATGTTAATGCAGCAAGAAACATCCGCGATGAAGGACTGCGAATTTTGACCTCTGGTACGGGGGATAAAGCCTATCGCCAAACTGTAAGACGTAGTAATAGAGGACGTAAGAAATCTACTACTATGCTAGTTTCTGGGTAGGAAGCCTACATCCGTATGCTTCTGCATCGGTGTAGGTAGTTCACGTCAAAAATTGATTAACTTAATTAGTCGGGCTTCTGCCAAGGATTATACCTTTGTGCGTAATAATCTAAAATTTCCTCGATACGTTCTTTATTTCTAGACCCTAAGTTGATGTCGTATTGTAGCCAAAGAGACTTAATTTGACTTTGATTGTAGTCGAAAGCCTCATCCATAGGCTGATCTGTCAAGCCTACTGATACTCCCTCTATCTGTCGCAGATGAGCCATTACTTCTCGATACACAGCTAAAGGTAGTTGAGAACAAGTTAATTCTTTACGAGTTGTGGATGACACCAGTTAATTTATCCTGTTAAATACACCAATTTCTATTATTTCAGCTTTTAGTCTCCCTTTTTGCGCTAAAAAATGCGTAAGATAGGTTCAGTGGATCAACTAGAATAATTTTTTGGGATCGTTATAAACTGATAGCTACTAGAAATACTAATAATGAACGAAATTGCTACAAAAGATAAAATTGTGACTAACCTCAAAACTGTTTCCGACACTAAAAGAGCCTTTTATAGCCATCACACTAGACCAATTAATTCCGTCTATAGAAGAGTTATAGAAGAATTGTTGGTAGAGATGCACTTACTATCAGTTAATAGTGATTTTAAAAGCGATCCCATTTACTATCTAGGGGTTGTAACCTCTTTTGAACGCTTGATGCAAGGCTATCAACCAGAAAAAGATAAAGTCTCTATTTTTAATGCACTATGTTGCTCTATTGATCAAGACCCAGATGTTTATAACGCGCAAGCACACAGTTTACTCTCTATTGCCAAACACAAATCTTCAGAAGATTTAATTGCTTGGTTGAGTAACCCTACTCCTATAGAGGGAGCAGAAAATATTATCGAGTCTATTCAAGCTATCTCGAATAATAACAATTTTAAATATAGTCGTCCTTTTGCGATCGGTCTATACACCCTTTTGGAAGAAACTAACGCTGAATTACTCAAAGATAACGATAAACGCAATGAAATTGTGGGAATTTTCGCCGAAAACTTGGGTCTTCCAGGGGAAAAAATGAAAAAAGACCTGGAAATTTATCGCAGTAACTTAGAGAAAATGGATCAGTTGCTCAAAGTGATTGAAGATGTTTTAGAGGCTTCTCGCAAACAAAGAGAAAAACGCGCTCAAGAAAAACAAGAAAAACAAGAAAAAGCAGAAAGCTAAAATCATATCGGAACATCGGGATAGATAGCTGTCCCAAAATTGTTCAGAAAATGTTGAGAAAATTCTGTATCTATACTCTATAGAGGCGGATGCTTCATCCGCCAAACAAGTACATCAAATACTAAAAATCTTTGCGATAAGTCCCACTCTGACTTTAGCCACAGTACAAATCTGCTAAAACAAAATTAGAGCTTTAGTCTTGTAGCATATTTGCTATACTTTTGCTGTACAATCTTAGACATTCTGTCTAGGTTGCTTGGGGGACTGAAACAATGTATTATTAAACTTAGGCGAAAACCAAGCTAAATTAAAGTATGGCTTCAGAACCAGGCTAAACCGCTAAACATAGTAGCCTTAAGGGTAGCTGAGAAAGTGTCAGCTTTAAATGCTAAAAAGCAAGTGGCAAGTGAAGTACTGAGATTGAAAAATAGATTTTATAGGGAAGGCTATTCCCGATTTTAAGCCTGTGGACTAGTTAGTGCCGACACTGCTAGGTTGAATCAGGAAGTGACAACTAGTTAATCTGGCTTGTCTAGGTTTGTCTAGGAATCATATAGCAGTCAGATATTTTATGAGGTAAGAGCATGAAGAACGCCTCTATTTCTGGGATGACTAATGAAGACTGGTTTAATCAGGGAAAAGCAGATGCTTGGGAAGGAAGACCCAAAAAATCCCCAGAACACGATCCTGAAGCTGCCAGTATGTATGATTTAGGTTATTGTGAAGGAGAAATTAAAGCATCTCCGACTAGCTGTAAAACTAGACTTGTAACCAAACAATAAAATCAACAATTACCTTGATCGACTGTAAAAAAAGCTTCTTTTGCTGCTGCTTGTTCTGCTGCTTTTTTAGAATGACCTATCCCTTGACCCAGACAGCGATCGCGTAACCACACTTTAGCCATAAAACGAGATTCGGGAGAAGTAGGTTTAGGATTCTCTTTGACTCTATATTGGGGAAGAATTTTATGTTTGCGCTGAGTCCATTCTTGTAGTGCATCTTTATAATTGTATCGAGCAGGGTCTTGTCTAACTTTTTCCGCTTTGACTTTTAACGCTTCATCTAACCAAGGGCGGACTAATTCCATATTGTTAGTGCTAAGATACAATGCTCCTAACACTGCTTCAAAAGCATCTGCTAACCAAGATTGCCTTCCGCTTGCGTTTCTTTTAGCATTAATACCGATCAGAAGATAAGATTCGATACTATAACTATCTGCCAACTCTGCTAAGAAGCGATCGCTGACAATTATAGAACGAATTGCTGCAAATTCTCCCACTGGTTCATCAGGATAAGTTTCTCTTAGTAGTTCTGCTGCAACTAACCTAACTACTGCATCTCCTACAAACTCTAATTTTTCGTAGTTCCTAGTAGCAGAAATGCTAGGGTGAGTCAAAGCCAAATCTAATAATGACCAATCAACATCTGCGCTTTCTGGTAAGCCCAATTTTCTAATTAGTTGTTGTAGCTGTCTTTTGCGTCGTGGGTCTTCAAACATTGAAATTTTAAAATGAGGAGATAGAGAGAGTTGGAACGTAAGCCGGATTCTGTTGTAGGAACAGAATGTATATTCTACTACACATTTTTCCTAGGGTGGTTATCTATCTACGATGATTGTTACCAAACACCTCTAGCGGTTCACTAAAAACGGGACGGGAAAAAGATCAACCCTTGTCCCTCCGACCTTGCTCCCCACCGGGGTTTACCGAGCCAACACCTCTCGATGTTGCTGGTGCGCTCTTACCGCACCTTTGCACCCTTACCCTCTTCAGTTATCAGTTACCAGCGAGCAGTTTTCGATCACTGTTTACTGTTTACTGATTAATGACTAAGGCGGTATTTTTCTGTGGCACTATCCTCACAGTCACCTGCACTGGGCGTTATCCAGCAAGTTCGATCTTTCGGGAGTCCGGACTTTCCTCAGTCTTTGCAACCTAAGTAACAAAGAATGCAACCACCTCGCCTACTCACTCTATCTATAGTTTATTTTAGTATAAGAGCTAAACAAAAATTGGAGCATTGGGGTCTTCCCAATGGTATAAAGCTAATGACTAGAGATTCGGAACTTACTTCTTTTTCTCCTCTATCGCCAAAGGTAAAGCAGGTTTCTTCCACTTTGACTATTTTGGGCAATATTGGGTTTTGGATGCAGTTAGTTTTGGGTATTGTCTCTTTGATGCTGCTATTTTTTGCCAGTCCCCTTTTAGGCAGTCAGAATGATCCTAATCAAAGTAGAAACTTAGCTCTTTTTTGCGCCACTGTGGGAGTCCTCACTTTGGCAATGAGTATCTTTTTCTTTTTCCGTCGTTATATTTCTATTGGACAATCCTTACAGCAATCTGATTCTCGCGCATCGCGAACTAGAGATGTTCGAGATCGCCCAAATCGGAAATATACTATCAGGTTAATTAAATTAGGACTAATTACTAATCTTGTAGGAATGTTTATCTCGATTATCGGAGCAGAAGCTTTTGCTGGACTATTATACAGTAAAGCTTCTCAAATACCTCCTGGTGCTGCGGTTTATAACACTAATCAACTTATTGAACCAGTAGAAATCATGGCTTTAATTGCCAATGTTCACACAATTTTTTCTCATTTTGTTGGGATTTTAATGGGTCTTATTTTGTTAGATAGACTTAGTAAATAACCTATATTAATCAACAAAATATAGCAGTAAAATTGATATTGAGTTGAAGAAAAACTAATAGCTAATAGCCAATAGCTAATATCTAGTTTAAGATCGACAAAGTTAATCCACATCAGATGTAATTTATCAATATGCAACGAACTCGTCTGAACAATCTAGCTACTATGGCAGGGGAAAAACTAGACTTACTATTTAGTAATTCTTGGCGGAGAATTGCCTTGAGTTTTATTAGCATACTGATGGGTTTTTTTATGGGGTCAGCAATTGTTACCACCGCAGGACAAGACTCAGCTTGGGATGTTACTGGGGCTGCTACGCTATTCTTTTTTACAGAAATAGTGAGTAAATTGGTCTATGGTCGTCAGCAATCAAATAATCGTCGGCAATCAAATTCTACTAGGGCTGGAGAATTCTTATTAGTTACCGTTTTAAATTTGTTTAAAATTGGTATGACTTATAGTCTGTTCCTAGAAGCATTTAAGTTAGGTTCTTAAGCATCATGCGTAAACTAGATAAAACTACAATCAAGATTTTACAGAATTGGACTCAAGGCAAAAAACCAACAGAAGTAGAACAAGAAGAATTAGTAGCTAGAGAACTAGCAGACGTTGCTCAGTCTAATGCTTTTGAGATTAATAAAGACAATTGCGAAAAACTAATCGAAGCGCGATCGCAGCTTTTTTGTTCTGTTTATAAAGATGTTTCTGAGTGGTGTCATAGTCAGGCAATTCAAGATGAAACAGAGATTTTAACCTTACTATGGAATTTGTGGCTACCTTTAGCAGTAAATCTAGCAGAAACTCGTCAACAACTGGGGAGAACTCCCATACAAGGTATATTGGGAGGACAGGGAACAGGTAAAACTACTTTAGCTCTTATTTTACGATTACTTTTAAGTCATCTTGGTTACACCACCGCTAATATTTCTCTAGATGACCTTTATAAAACCTACGCAGAACGATATAAACTCAAAAAAAACGACCCGAGATTGATTTGGCGTGGTCCCCCTGGTACTCATGATGTTTATTTAGGAATTAAGGTTTTAGAACAGTGTCTTCAAGGGAAATCTGATGAGCAAATTCTCATTCCTCGGTTTGATAAATCCCTTTTTAATGGGGCTGGCGATCGCGTTAAACCAGAGCCAATACCAAAAGCAGATATAGTGTTATTTGAAGGTTGGTTTGTAGGAGTGCGCCCGATAAATAATAATGCGTTCGATACTCCCATTCCACCAATAGAGACAATTGAAGATATCCAGTTTGCCAAAGACAATAATGAAAGACTTAAAACCTATCTTCCTCTGTGGGAGAAATTAGACCGTCTTTTGGTGCTGTATCCCAAAGATTATCGCTACAGCAAACAGTGGCGCAAAGAAGCAGAACACAAGATGATCGCACTAGGGAAAACAGGGATGAGCGATCATAAAATAGAAGAGTTCGTGGATTATTTTTGGCGTTCTCTCCATCCAGAATTATTCATTAGTCCTCTGATCCAAAATCCTGACTTAGTAGATTTAGTGATTGAAATTAAAGGCGATCGCACTTATGGGGACATTTATAAGCCAGGGAGTGACAACTCCACACACTGACTTTTAACAAGAGAGCGTGTGGGCTTGCTTTTACTAGAAGCCTTTGTCATTAGCTTTAGTTCTATTATTGCTTTTAGAACTACTTAATTTTGTGCAGACATTGAGACTGTTGTAATTCCCTGATGTTGGCATTTCCTGTGCAAAACAGCACAATTCTGATTTCTGCTAACAACAACTGCACCAATTCTTCTAAAGCTTCAGGAGATTGGGATGCTGCTTGGAGAAAGGGGAAAGCCAAGCCAGCCAAGTCTGCACCCAAAGCAATAGTTTTAGCTACTTCTAAACCATTCCGCAAGCCCCCAGAAGCAATTAAAGGCAAGTCAGGATAGACATCCCTAATCCCTGTAATGCATTCTGCGGTAGGAATACCCCAATCAGCAAAAGTTTGACCCAACCTTCTTTGTATAATGTTTTCTGCCCTCTCACCTTCGACTTTTGCCCAAGAAGTACCACCAGCACCAGCCACATCTATAGCTGTTACCCCTGCTGCAATTAGTTTGCGAGCCATACTAGGAGAAATACCATTACCAACTTCTTTAGCAATTACAGGAACACAAAGCTTATTACATAAATCATTGATCTTATCCAACAAGCCTTTAAATTTAATATCCCCTCTGGGTTGGATAGCTTCTTGTAAAGGATTGAGATGCAAAATTAAAGCATCAGCTTCTAAGATTTCTACTGCTTTTAAACATTGCTTTGCACCGTAAGTATAATTTAATTGGATTGCTCCGATATTGGCAAATAATAAAGCATCAGGAGCAATATCCCTAATGGCAAAACTGTAAGCTGTCTCAGGTTTTTCAATAGCGATGCGTTGTGAACCCACACCCATTGCCAAACGATGATTTTGAGCAACTTCTGCTAGACGATAGTTAATTTGTTTTGCCTGTTCTGTTCCCCCAGTCATGGAGGAAATCAAGAGGGGTGCATTTAGTTTTTTCCCCAGAAAACTAGTACTTAGATCCACTGACTCTAAATCTAATTCTGGTAAACAGCAATGAGTAAAACGATATTTGTCTAACCCATTAGTCAAGTTACGAAACTGCACATCCTCTTCCAGACATATACGCAAGTGATCCGCTTTGCGTGTCTGGGTGTTAACCATGAGTTTCTCTACCTAATGAACAATAAAACTCATTATCAATTATCGATTGTTAATTATCAATCACTTTTTCCATCCACTGTATCACCTGCTTACCCAAACTAACCTGGTTCAAGCGGTCAATTTCCCTGATTCCTGTAGGACTGGTAACATTAACTTCTGTGAGATAGCCACCAATAACATCTATCCCAACGAAGTATAAACCGTCTTCAAGTAGTTTCGGAGCTACAGTTTTACATATTTCTTGTTCTCGCTCTGTAATTTCTACTTGAGCTACTCTACCCCCTACTGCCATATTGCCACGAAATTCATTACCAGTAGGAATTCTATTAAGCGCACCAATAGGTTCACCATCTAACAGAATAATCCGCTTATCTCCTTCTTTGGCTGCTGGTAAATACTCTTGTACCATTACAGGCTCTTTACCTTGTCTAGTGCTGATTTCAATCAAAGAATTAAAATTGCGATCGCCAGCCCTTAAAAATAAAATTCCTTCTCCTCCTTTCCCTCCCAAGGGTTTGAGTACCGCAGACTGTTTTTTTGTCAGAAAATCCCCAATTACAACTTTATCCTGACTAACTATAGTTTCAGGAATTACCGAAGTAAATTGTAAAACATACATTTTCTCGTTAGCATTTCTCAATCCTTGGGGAGAATTAACCACTAGAGTTTGTTTCGGGTCGATTAAATCTAAAATATAGGTGGCATAGAGATAGGGAACATCCACAGGTGGATCAATCCGCATCCACACTGCATCCATCTCTTCCAAACAGGTTAAGACTCCCTGAGAAACTTCGTACCAATTAGCATCAGCTTTCCAGATACCATCAACTAATTCTACAGGCTTTAGTTTAACCTCTTGCAAAACCCCCCAAGCTTTCCCATCAATCACACTTAACTGATTAGCTTCAGTAATCCACACCTGATGTCCTAGAATCTGGGCAGATTCCATTATTGCTACACTAGTATCGTGTCCAGGATCGAGTTGTGCAATCGGATCGATAATAAATGCTAATTTCATAAAGTAATTACTGATATTTACTTGATACCTAGGATCGAGTCTAATTCTCCTTGGCGTTCTAAGCTATAAATATCATCACATCCTCCCAGATGGCGATCGCTAACAAAGATTTGAGGCAAACTCCTTTTTCCATTAGCTCTCTCTGCCATTTTTTCTCTGGCTACTTCATCCCCATCAATAGCATACTCAATATATTCTACCCCTTTCTTATCTAGTAAAGCTTTAGCACGAATACAAAAAGGGCAATATTCCCAGGTGTAAATTTCTACTGTTGCTGACATAAATCTCGGAAATGTTAACTATTGTTACCAATATTCAGTTTATCTTGAAATAGCCTCAAGAAAAACCAAACGATTCTAGGGATTGGGGGACTTGGGGATTGGGGAATAGGGATTGGGAGAAATTGATTCAAAGTTTATTTTTGCAACAAGTATCTTAAAAAATTTACAACAATTGCAAATAATTTTAACTAGTGATCCTGGGTAGCTCCCCATAGTAATAACCAGTTTTTTCTCAAGCTAAAACCAGGCAAATTCAACAACTGAGATATTTTTGTATGAGTCCAATATCTCATTTTAAGAGTAAAAGAAACACAAAATCTTTCTTTAGTTTATTGAGAATAATTTTTAATTAGTTTAAGTTAGAAAATATCTCAATTCAATTTTGCTGTTGATTATGGCGATCGCATCTAACCTCACCACAACTACTGCTACTGCACCACGAAAGGGTAAAAAACTACCTTTATGGTATCGTCCGACCTTAGCTCCAGAACATGGAGTTTTCTTAGTATTATTAGGGTCTTTTGTCACTGGTGCAGCCTTAGCACAACATTGGACAAACGAGACCACTATTGCTTTAGTGGCTGCTTTTTTTACCTTGCAAGTTGAGCATCCTTATGTAGTTCAAATTAAATTGCGAAAAAACTGGAAACCTCGGTTTCTGCTTTGGGGAGGGGTCTATAGTGCGATCGCTATTTACCTAGCAATCTTGCTTTGGCTTCAGTCTCCAGTCTTAATCTGGATTTATGCTTTAGTGATAATTGGTTTTATTGCGGATGGAATTGCGGTGTTACAAAGAAGGCACAAGTCAATTGCTAACGAAATTGTGAGTTTTGCAGTTATCTGTTTGGCTACACCCCTAGCTTATGGTGCAACTACAGGGAGTCTTTCACCAGAAGCAATGGCAATGTGGATTTTAAATACTTTGTTTTTTAGCAGTGCTATATTTACGATTAAGCTCAGAAGAAAAAGAACTCGCTCTTTGCAACTAGGGTTAATTTATCACGGAATTGCGACTCTGATGGTTTTTGGACTCTACAGCCTTAAGTTTTTATCACTAGTTACAGCCTTGTCTTTTGCTGTAGTTTTAGTCAAGTTTGGTGTTATTACTTGTGTCTTAGATTGGTATCGCAAAACCAGATTTCAATTTGTGGCTATTTTTGAGACGCGCTTTGCCCTACTGTATATTGCGATCGCATCTGTAAGTGTTCTCCCTGCTCACTTACCGCCTCAATAAGTTAGGAGACGGTACAGTGATTTTGGGTTTTGGCGATCGCTTTTAACTTCTTGTCCAAAGAAGTCCCTCGATTTATCGACGGGATGAATTTGGACGCAGGGTTTATGGGTTCAAGGGTTGTATAATGACTCTTAAGATAGAGCGAGAAATTAAGAGATGTAGCCGTAGTCAGCGAACTCTCCGCCGTATAAATTCTAGAGACTACTATCCTAAATATAGGGATAATCAAGACTCGCAAGGTGAGTACTGTAGCCTTGCAGTGGTAAAAGCAAGAGTCTTGTAACTAAAAAGATATACTCCTTGGGAAGCAGGGAGTCTGCCTGGGTAGCAGCTAGACTGCTACGAGAGTACAGGGCTTTCTTCGGAATAGCCAAACCTCTG
>JAAUYH010098685.1_pt1 | contig 17898 bp, 8 predicted proteins | sample 7278061 | NCBI WGS metagenome assembly JAAUYH01 (sample SAMN14350203, study PRJNA611818) | marine sediment metagenome | isolation source: surface marine sediment (0.6m) | place: French Polynesia: Moorea | collected 2018-08 | reverse complement strand
TGAAATAGACGGTATATTAAATGATGATGCCTGGGAACTGGTTTCCTGGACAGGAGATTATATTGAATGGCAGCCCGATGAGAATACACCACCCAGCCAGCAAACCAGTTTCAAGATACTTTACGATAAGAGCTTTCTCTATGTGGCCTTTCGATGCTACGATACCGAGCCGGATAAAATAGAACGCAGATTGTCAAGAAGAGATGGATTCTCAGGCGATTGGGTAGAACTGAATATCGATAGCTACTATGACAAGAGGACTTCCTTCTCTTTTACCATAACAGCAGCCGGGGTTAAAGGCGATGAACTGGTGTCTGATAACGGAAATAACTGGGATTCGAGCTGGAATCCCATATGGTATGCCAAAACCAATACGGACGCCGAGGGTTGGACGGCCGAAATGAAGATACCCCTCAGCCAGATAAAGTTCAGCAGTGCAGCAAACCAGGTGTGGGGTCTCCAGTCTACCAGGCGGTTTTTCAGAGAAGAAGAACGCTCGTTGTGGCAGCGGGTCCCCAGAGATGCACCCGGTTGGGTAAGTGAATTTGGTGAACTGCACGGCCTCAAGAATCTCACCCCTCAGAAACAATTAGAGATACAGCCCTATACGGTAGCCCAGGTAGAGACCTTTGAACCGGAGGAGGACAACCCGTTCCGTGATGGTACCGAGGGGAAAATACCGGCAGGGATTGATGCGAAAATTGGGATCACCAATGATCTTACGCTGGATCTTACCATCAATCCGGATTTCGGACAGGTAGAAGCAGATCCGTCAGCCATTGCCCTGGATGGTTTCCAGATCTTCTTTCGCGAACAGAGGCCATTCTTCATCGAGAATAAGAATATCTTTAATTATCCGGTCTCCCGATCACAGGCCGGAAACACATTTGGTTTTGACAATGTATTTTATTCCAGAAGAATTGGCAGGGATCCCCAGGGATCCATAGATCTGCAGGATGGTGAATACTCAGATGTGCCGGATAACACCACCATCCTGGGAGCCTCCAAATTCAGCGGTAAAACAAAAGACGGATGGTCTATAGGCGTATTGGAGAGTGTAACAGCCCGTGAACACGCCATCATTGATCACGAAGGCGAACGCCGCAAGGAAGTGGTAGAACCCCTCACCAATTATTTTGTGGGCAGGTTACAAAAGGACTTTAATGACAGAAACACTTTTATCGGAGGGATCTTTACCGCGACGAACCGGGAAAGGCTTCCTGAATCTGTAGATTTTCTTCACAAACAAGCCTATACAGGGGGATTGGATTTTAAACATCAGTGGAACAACCGCGACTGGTATGTGGGTGGAAACTTTATATGGAGTCATGTAAGAGGGACGGAAGATGCTATCAAAGCAACCCAGGAATCCATTACCCATCTTTTTCAGCGCGTCGATGCGACACACGTGGCTGTAGACAGTAGTAGGACATCCCTGACCGGTACCAGCGGAAACTTTCAGCTGGGGAAGGTGGGAAACGGCCACTGGAAGTTTGAGACCGGAGCTACCTGGAGATCCCCTGAACTGGAGTTGAACGATATAGGTTTTCAACGATTAGCTGATGACATCAGGCATTACACATGGATTGGATATCGCACTTTAAAACCTGACAAGGTATTCAGAACGGTAGGTATCAATTACAATCACTGGAGTGTATGGGATTTTGGCGGTAATCACAATGGTTTGCGTTTTAATACAAATTCCTGGGCAAATTTTAAGAATAACTGGTTTGCCAACATCGGACTGAGCTATGAACCGGTACAGTACGATATTTTTGCTTTGCGTGGCGGCCCGAGATTGAGATTGTCAAGGGAGCTGAGTTTTTGGAACGGTTTTGATACCGACAACAGGAAAAAGCTCAGTTTCGGACTCTTTCATAATGGAGCACGTACCACAGATGCTTCCTATTCAAGATATCGTATAGAATTCGGACTCAATTATCAACCCACCAATGCCTTACGTATATCTGCCTGGCCACAGTGGAGTTTGAACAACGATAAACTTCAGTTTATAGATAATTTGGAGGCCAATGGGGATCCAAGGTACTTAAACGGTACCATTGAACAACGCACCCTGAGCATGTCATTTCGTTTGAATTATACGATTAACCCCAACCTCAGTATCCAATACTGGGGACAACCGTTTATCTCACAAGGAAGATATAGCGATTTCAAACATGTTAGTGATCCATTAGCCCGTGAATTCACCAACAGGTTCACGCTTTATTCGGGAGATCAGATCTCCCTGGTAGATGATACCTATTTTGTGGATGAGGATCTGAATGGCCAATCTGAGTTCAGCTTTGGCGACCCTGATTTTTCCTTTGTTCAGTTCAGGTCTAATTTGGTGATTCGATGGGAATATATTCCCGGTTCTGAGATCTTCCTGGTATGGTCGCAGGACATCAATCAAAGCGGCGACCCGTCTCAGTCACTTTTTACCGGTTTACAAGACAATCTTTTTAACGGTGAAAGACCTACGAATATCTTCCTGATCAAGGCTACCTACCGCTTTGTTTTCTAGCCGCTATCGGGTGTTTATACATAATATACTTGCCTTTTTAACGTTTACACCCTTAGTAACGAACGAAACCCAAATATGATGAAACGAAATCTCTTAATGCTATTTGTAGCTACGGCTTTGATCTTTTCATGTTCTTCGGATAAGGACGATGACAACGCAGATCCTGGTGATATTGTTGGCACCTGGGACTTGACGGCCCTTGAGATCGATGAGACAACGGCTACTGACGACCAGGAATTTGCAGCAGAAATCCTCGATTTTCTCAGTGCAACAGACTGCTACATCCTCACCTATACTTTTAATGCAGATGGGAGTGTGATCGAAGAGAACTCAGGGAGCTACCTTGAGATCAATGTGAATCAGGGAGGTACCGGATTGGATATCCCTTGCCCCACTGAACAGGATACAGACGTTGATGAATACACCTTTGATGGTACTATGTTAACCTACATTGACGAAGAAGGTGAAACTACTATTGAAGTAGATGTTAGTGGCAATACTATTAGAATTGGCGCTACCGATCTGGATTTTGAAAGTTTTGACGACGGAGGTACTCTTGTATTTACCAGACGTTAGATAACACTACTTAATAATAAACCCTCCGAATTTTCGGGGGGTTTTTTCATTTACATTCGCTTGATAACCTTGATCAAGATGGTTAATGTGCTTCCAGCCAATTGTCTCCCAAGCCCAGGTCTACTACCAATGGTACGGCTAGTTCATAGGCATTTTCCATCTCGTTCTTGATTACGGTTTTTAACTCTTCTAATTCGGGTTTATATACATCAAAAACCAGTTCGTCATGAACCTGCAATAACATCCTGGTCTTGTAATTTCCTTGTTCCAACTTATCGTGTATGTGGATCATGGCCACCTTGATAATATCAGCAGCACTACCCTGAATAGGCGCATTGACGGCGTTTCGTTCAGCTGCCCCCCGAACTACCGCGTTGCCGGCATTAATATCTTTTAAATAGCGTCTTCTGCCCATCACCGTCTGTACATAGCCGTTTTCCCGGGCAAATTCAATTTGTTCACCGATGTAGCTTCGCAGTTTTGGGTAGGTCTTATAATACGTATCAATGAGTTCCTTGGCCTCTGTTCTCGACAGGTCGGTCTGATTGCTAAGTCCAAAAGCTGAAACACCGTAAATAATTCCAAAATTGACCGTTTTGGCATTGCCTCTTTGTTCCCTGCTAACTTCCTCAAGAGGAACATTGAATACCTTGGAGGCTGTAGATGCGTGAATATCCTCTCCTTTTTTAAATGCCTCGATCATATTGCTCTCCTCACTCAGGGCCGCAATGATCCTCAATTCAATTTGCGAGTAGTCCGCGGCCAGTAAAGTATAGTCCTTATCTCTTGGGATGAACGCCTTACGTACCTGCCTGCCTCTTTCCGTACGGATCGGGATGTTTTGAAGATTGGGATTATTACTGCTAAGCCTGCCTGTTGCTGCCACAGTCTGCATATAATCCGTATGTACTCTTCCCGTACTGGGTTCCACCTGTACTGGTAAAGCATCAACGTAAGTGCTTTTAAGTTTTGCAAGTCCACGGTATTCCAACACATCCCGTATGATCTGGTGATCCTTTGCCAGGTAGGAAAGAACATCCTCTGCCGTAGAATACTGCCCGGTACGTGTTTTCTTGGGTTTGTCTACCAATTTGAGTTTCTCGAAGAGAATTTCACCCAGTTGTTTAGGAGAGGCGATATTGAATTCTTCTCCCGCTTCCTCGTATATTTTCTTTTCCAGATCACGTATATCGCCATCCAATTCCTGTGATAGGGATTGCAGAAATTCCGTGTCCAGATTAATGCCTTCCAATTCCATATCAGCCAACACTTTTAACAAGGGGATCTCGATCTCTTTAAAAAGCTCCACCGTATTGGCTTCTTCGAGTTCTTTTCTTAAATGTTCAGCTAGTTGGAAAGTGATATCGGCATCTTCAACGGCATATTCAGTCTGCTTTTCCAGTGGTACATCCCGCATACTCAGTTGCCCTTTACCCTTCTTGCCGATCAGGCTGGTAATCGAAATAGGCGTATAATTCAGGTAGGTTTCCGAAAGTACATCCATATTGTGCCTCATATCCGGATTGATAAGATAATGTGCCAACATGGTATCGAAAAGAGGACCTGCCACCGGAATATTATACTTGCGCAGTACTTTGATATCGTATTTGAGATTCTGACCTATTTTCTCGATGGATTCCGATTCAAAAAAAGGTCGTAAGTCCTCCAGAATAAGCTGTGTTTCCTCACGGTTTTCCGGGCAAGGGATATAAAATCCTTTCCCGCTTTCCCAGGAGAAGGCGATACCCACTAATTCTGCTTCCAATGGGTTGATTGATGTTGTTTCTGTGTCGAAACATACTGAGGATTGTTTCAGTAAATTTTGCAAGAAGAGCTTCATCGCCATGCCAGGTGATACGCTCTGGTATACATGCGGTACATCTTCAATAGTTTTTCTTCCTGAAACTTCTTTTATAGTAGCTGCATCCCCGTTTGAGCCGAAGAGAGAAAACTGACCACTACCGGCCACGGCTGAATCCTTAGAAACCACCGGTGCAGCCGTTTCACTTTCTTTTGGCCGCTCCGTCTCAGGTGAAAATATTTTTAAGAACTGTTCTTTCAACCTTCTGAACTCCAATTCCTCAAAGATCTGCTGTACCTTTTCACCATCTGGCACGGACATTTGGTAGTCATCTTCATTAAAACTGACATCGCAGGTAACGCAGATGGTGGCTAATTTTTTGGAGAGTATGCCCAGTTCAGCGTTCTCTTCTACCTTTTCACGCATTTTACCTTTTAGCTGATCCGTATTGGCGAGCAATTCCTCCAAGGTGCCGAATTCGGCTATAAACTTTTTAGCGGTTTTATCCCCTACGCCAGGGAGCCCCGGTATATTATCACTCGCATCACCCATCATCCCTAGATAATCAATGACTTGTTCTGGCCGCTCTACACCAAATCGTTGCTGTACTTCTGGAATTCCCCAGATTTCAATGCCATTTCCCATCCTGGCCGGGCGGTACATAAAAATGTTTTCGGAAACCAACTGGCCAAAATCCTTGTCGGGGGTTACCATATATACCTTATAGCCCTCTTTTTCGGCCTGTTTTGCCAGGGTTCCAATAATATCATCGGCTTCCAACCCTGACATTTCCACCACGGGAATATGCATGGCTTTGAGAATATCCTGGATGACGGGAACGGCAACACGAATGGCATCAGGGGTCTCATCCCTGTTGGCTTTGTAGTCGGCAAAAAGTGCGGTACGTTCCGTACTGCCATCCTTGTCAAAACAGACTGCTAAATGATCTGGTTTTTCCCTTTTTATCACATCGAATAGAGAATTGACAAATCCCATAATGGCCGAAGTATCCATCCCTTTGGAGTTGATCCTGGGATTTTTGATCAGGGCATAATATCCTCTAAAAATCAAGGCGTATGCATCTAACAGAAAAAGGCGCTTTTGTTCTGACATGGATATAAACTTGCTAATTCTCAAAACTACAAAGATTATATGCTTTAATAAAGCGATACAGGTGGAATATCTGGCTCCCGGCAGGCATTGTCGATCCCAATACTTTTCATGGGTTCTTTGCGTCCAGAATCTTGCAGCTTGAATCTATACAGAAATACTAATATCCTAGAAGTTTACTGGAGTTAGTGGCGCTAAAAAACCGTTAAATTAATGTAAGTAGCTAAGCCAAATAATGTTAAAGAAATATATTTGTAAAATTGTAAAAAGAGATAATGCTGCGTTGGATTGTTTTTATTATCATTTATGTGATCCTGGGATTCTATGCATTGCAGGCCTTGAAAACAGCCACCAGATTTCCATGGGTTTATTACGCTTTCATGGCCTTATCGCTTCTTGTACTGGGTAATTTTATCTATCAGTTTACCTGGGGAGGAGAAGCAGGCCGGGTTCTCAGCAGGCCGAAGAGTTATGCATTTGGTTTCCTGATCGCTATTCTCACCTTTAATATTATCACCATAATTTTTCTTTTTTCCGAGGATATATTCCGCTTTATGACTGCAGTTTATTCCAGATTTTTTGGTACATCAGAGGAATTCGGACTACCAACGCGGCGGAGATTTCTGAGTCTGGTGGCCATGGGAATTGCAGCGGTTCCTTTCAGTGCATTGCTCTACGGAATGTACCGCGGTAAATATAATTTTAAGGTATTGAAATACAAGCTGGAATTTGACGATTTACCCGAAGCTTTTGACGGTTACCAGATCACACAGATCTCGGATATACACAGCGGAAGTTTCGACAACAGGAATAAAATAGAATACGCCGTTAAGCTGATCAACCAGCAAAAGAGCGATGTTATCTTCTTCACAGGTGACATGGTGAATAACAAGGCTGATGAGATGAAACCCTGGACCGGTTTGTTCTCTCAACTGGAGGCGACAGACGGTAAATACTCCATTTTGGGGAATCACGATTATGGGGATTATATTAGCTGGCCTACCGAAGAATTGAAGCGCGATAATCTTGAAGAATTGAAGAATATGCAGCGCCACATGGGTTTTGATCTCTTGCTGAATGAGAGTCGATACCTGGAAAGAGGATCAGACAAACTGGCCCTGATAGGAGTGGAGAACTGGGGTAGAGGCGGATTCAAAAAAGCAGGTGACCTTGTGAAAGCAACTGCCGCAATAAATCATGAGGATTTTAAAATCCTGCTCAGTCATGATCCTTCGCACTGGGAGGAAAAGGTAGTCCCTGACGGCATGCACTACCACCTCACACTCAGTGGTCATACGCATGGGATGCAGTTCGGAATAGAGATCCCGGGCATTGTAAAATGGAGTCCGGTAAAGTGGCGATACAAGTACTGGGCAGGGCTTTATGAAGAAATGGGTCAGTTCATCAATGTAAACCGGGGATTTGGTTTTATAGGTTATCCCGGAAGAGTCGGAATTTGGCCCGAGATCACCGTTATAACACTAAAAAGAAAGGCAATTGCCTAATACCTTAGTACCATTGATCTACAATTTCAGTAGTACGAGGATTTTTTTAACAAATTTTCTTACTTTTGGTCCATAACCCAATGATTTACATATGTCTAAATTCGGTGAACTTATAGATCTTAATATTCCCGTGCTCTTGGACTTTTATGCTGAATGGAACGAACAATCTACTTCAATGCATCCGGTTCTAAGAGATGTTGCCGCTGCGCTTGGCGATAAAGGCAAGGTGATCAAGATCGATGTAGACAAAAACAAAGAACTTTCCCAGGCGCTTCGTATTAAAGGTCTTCCTACCCTTATGATCTATAAAAAGGGTGAAATGGTATGGAGGCAAAGCGGAGAACAGGACGCCAATACGCTTATCGGTATCCTCAACGAATATCTATAACAGACCTTTAAGAACTAATCCACACTGTCTTGGTTGACCACACTATCTGCGGTCCCTGAGCTTTCTGCTTGGACACTATCGGATAAAGGAACCGTGTCTATCAGATCCGGATCAGTCATATCAACATCCTCCTCCAGGAAATCGTCCTGATAAAAATGCCTGAACTTGTCGATATATTCATTAAAGAGGAGGGTCTCATTTTCTGAAATATCCCGACTGTCGTGTTCTATCACGATGTCTATGATCCTGCGATAGGCTTCCATATCGGAAATTATATCATCAATATTGTCGTATTGTTCGTCCAGCGGTGTTCCTGAATAGTATTCAAGGCGTTCCTGGTAGATCGTTTTCAGCTCTTCAAATACTGATCGCGCCTTGTCCGAAGCGCCTACTTTGTAGTATCCATCAACAAATGGCTCTACAAAAGTGTAGTAACCAAAATGCTTTACAGGAATATTATTCATGGCCAGATCGATGATATCGCGGGCCTTGTCAATCTTGTTCTCTTCAATCAACACTTCGGTAAGCCTGGCCAGATTACTCCTGAAAGAAAGACCCTGGGTTCTGGTCTGTGGATCGTGATAGATTTCGTCACTGCCAGAATTCCCCCATTCCCAACCCATAACAATGTCGTACATGAGGTCAGAATCGATTCGGCCCAGTTCAAAGGCGCTTCTGTTCTTAGTCTTGATCGGGACGAGTTTATAGGCCAGCCCATCGAGTTGTAAATAGTCTTTCATCCAGATGTATTCAGCTGCGTCAAAACTTCCGCCCGAAAAGTAAATAGGTCGCTTCCAATCGTTGTTGGCCATAATATCGAGCATCATGATCCGGTTTTTTGGAAGAGCGCTTTTCGGAAGGTCGATGTCGATATAGTCCACGATCAGATCGGCGTCTTTTTGCTTTACGATTCCTGAGGCAAGTACATTTTCCTTATTCACCGGGATCCTGATCTTATTGGTTGGATAATACACCAGGTCCAGAGTGCTTTCAGGATATTCGCTCAGATCTCCACCTTGTCTTTCCAGGATATAACGGAATTTGGTCTGAGGTTTGTCGCTGGCCACCCAGTTGATAAAGTCCTTAACATCCCATCTTTTTTCCGTGATCCCCTGGTAGTAGATCACATCCCGGTTTCCGTATCGGTAGAGCTCATGAGTGAGTTGGGAAGGAATAGGATCACTTTTGTAAGCCTTCCTTTTCATCTGATCCACATACCAGTCTGTAGCGAATAAGCTGGTGCAGATTATGCGAACGTCGGTTCTATGATTTTCGATTTCCTGGGCATACCAGAGTGGGAAGGTGTCATTGTCTCCTATGGTAAACAACATGGAACCTACATCCTCCTGGCATGAATCCAGATAGGCTTTAGCAGAAGCCCTGGCCGTGTAGCGATCGGACCTGTCGTGGTCATCCCAGTTTTGAGCAGCCATCAATACCGGTACGGCCAGTAAACAGATAACTGTGATCAAAGGGGCCCATATTTTCGGTTGGATCCATTTCTTAAACTCGTCATATAGTGCATATACCCCTAATCCGATCCAAATGGTGAATACATAGAAGGACCCCACTAGTGAATAGTCCCTTTCGCGGGGCTGGAATATATAAGGATTTGTATAGAACTGGATAGCGAGACCGGTGAACAGGAAAAATACAACAAGCACCCAAAACTGCTTGGGATTTCGGGATAATTGGAATACCAGACCTATGATCCCTAAAATAAGCGGCAGAAAGAAATAGGTATTCCTGCCTTTATTGTCCAAAACATCAGATGGAAGATTATCCTGACTTCCCAGGAAAATCTGATCGATGAATTTTATACCACTGAGCCATTCACCATTGCCATTGTATTTACCTTGAATATCATCTTTTTTGCCTACAAAATTCCAGAGGAAATAACGCCAGTACATATAACCAAACTGGAATTTGAACATGTATTCGATATTGTCCCAAACGGAAGGTGGCTCAACCTCTATATAATCACTGAATTGTCTCAGGAAACTTATATATTGTTCTTCATCGATCTCACCTCTTTCATAGCCTGCTTGTAATTCTGTAACGGCCCTGCGCAATTCTTCATTGGATGTCTTCAGTCTGAAATCCAGGGGACCAAAGAACCTCATATAGTTCTCGGCATGCTGACCAGACCACATCCGGGGCAGTATTCCTCTGTGTTCCGGGTTGGGGCCCTGAAGTGCATCTTCGTAGCGGTTAACAACGATATACTTTCCTAAGGCAAGATCCTTTTCATATTTTGGTTTATCGTCCTTATCCTCACCGGGGGAAGCAAACATATCGGAATAATAGGTGCCGTAGATGGGGCTGTCCACACCAGGATACTGCTCGCGATTGTAATAAGCGAGGAGTGATCGCGCATCAGCCGGGTTATTTTCGTTGACCACTACATTGGCATTTGCACGAATAGGCAACATCAACCAGGAAGAAAACCCTAGGAATAGGAACAGTCCGCAAAGTACTACCGTATTGGCGATACGATAATTGTTCCTTCGGGTATATCTCAGGCCGTAATAAAAAGCGGCGGCAAAGAGAAGCCCCATGATAATCGTGCCCGAATTAAAAGGCAGACCGATACTGTTAATAAAGAACACCTCACTCCAGCCGAAGAGTTTCAGTACGTAGGTAAGTGAGAACTTATAAACCAACATCAGAATACCAATGACAATGATATTGGCCAGGAGGAAATTCTTAACGGTGGTAGTCTTATATCTTTTAAAATAATACAACAGCCCAATGGAAGGTATGGCGAGAAAGCCCATAAACTGGACTCCAAAGGTGAGGCCAATAACAAAACAGATAAGGATGAGCCATTTATGTCCCCTGGGATGATCCAGATTGTCCGTCCATTTTAGGCCCAGCCAGAGCTGCAGGGCCATGATACAACTCGCCATGGCGTATACCTCTGTTTCCACTGCGTTGAACCAAAAACTGTCGGAAAAGGTAAAGGCGAGAGCGCCGACCAAACCACTTCCAAGAACGGCTATTGCCTGGTTATTGGTAAATGATTCACCTTTAGTAATTAATTTCCTTGTGAGATTGGTAATGGTCCAGAAAGTGAATAAGACTGCAAAGGCACTTGACGCGCTGGACACGTAATTCACCATCCGTGCTATTTGGTCGGCTTCCATGGCAAACATGGAAAAAAAGGCGCCGATCATCTGTAAGAGTGGAGCTCCTGGTGGGTGTGCTACCTGCAGTTTGGCTGAGGTTGTGATATATTCACCGGCATCCCAAAAACTTCCTGTGGGTTCAACGGTGATTCCGAATACAATGAGTGCTATAAAAAAAACGACCCATCCGAAGATGGTGTCCCACTTTTCGAAGTTCTTTGAAAACATGTAAGTCGCGCTTTACAGGTCGGGGCGAATTTACTAATTAATATAGATATCCCTCCATATTTTTGTCAAACCTTTAACAGCAGTTAAGGGCCTTTTAATTTTAACGGAATGTCCGTAAATTTATTTGTGCATAAGGAAGTTTGTCTTAAATTTGCACGCCCGTCCGCCAAGCAGCAGCGGGTTCTTTAGTGGTAATGGCCTATGGTGTAATTGGCAACACAGCTGATTTTGGTTCAGTCGTTCTAGGTTCGAGTCCTAGTAGGCCAACAAAGAGCTTAATTTGAATCCCGATACTTCCATATATCGGGATTTTTCATTTATTGGTTGATAGTTGATAGTTGATAGTTGATAGTTGGTGGTTGATGGTTAAATGTAAATGGAGGTCGGAAGTCAGAAGACGGAGGACTGAAGACGGTAAACGGTAAACGGTAAACGGTTGATGGTAGACGGTAGACGGTATAAGGGAGATGTAAAATGGAAAGGTAATACTTTAATATATTCACTGCACAGTACTAAAAACCGCCCACTGCCAACTGCTTACTGCAACTTCAAACTCAGAACCCAGAACCCAAAACCAAGAACCCAAAAACCCTGACGAAGCATAACTTGTCAGCCTGCCTTGCCGAAGCCATTCGGCCTTCGTAGCTGTGCTACTAGCGCCTCCGCTAAAGCTTCAGCGGCACGCGGGCGGCGAAGTAGGCAGGCGCAGGCAGGGATCTTCGACCTCAAACCCAAAACATCAAACCCGAAACCCTGAACCTTGAACCTTGAACCTCGAACCCTAGTGATAATGATCCTCACTTCCTGGTAACGGATCAGCACCTTGGTCCGGATCCTCCTGAATTGGCGTATCCGGTCTTGGAAGTATATCAAGCGCATCTTCCTCGCCCTGCTCCAATTCAACGGCCGGGGCTGTTTCCATCATATCCGGTATTACCTGTTCGGCCAGGGCCTTGGTCTTGCGTTTATCTTTGATCATCGCCCAGGTCATGATAAGACTGGTACCTATGATTACGAAGAGGAGGACTCCTTGTTCAAAAGTTGCCACCTGAGCTTCCACCGGAATTGCGTAGAAGAGCAGTACCGTGATCAGACCTCGTGGTGCGATAAAGAGCTGAGGTAAAATGTCTTTTCCTATAAAGAGTCTGAGCAGGCCATATCGAATCCCATAGATACTGATCAGGATCAGCAGACTTACCAGGGCCACATTCAGGCTTAAGAGTGTTGAAAGTACGATCGTTATCCCAAAAACAACAAAGAAAAATGTGCGGACCACAAAAGCGGTTTCTAAGGTCACTATATGCAATTCGTGGTAGATCTGATGTGCGGCGTCTTCTTTGAGAAAGTGGCGCAACTTTCCTCCGAAGAAGAGCTTCATGTTGGCGATGACTAGGCCAAAAATGAGAATGATGATCAGTGATGAAAGATGAAATTTCTTGCCGATAGCATAGAGCAATAGTAATACAGCAATCAATAGAAATAATTTAGCCTGACTTTTAATTTCCTGGAAGATCAATATAATGGCATAGCTAGCAACTACGGCAATGATTATAGTAAGCACAATATTCCCGGCAAATTCCAGGGCAACAGATCCCTCAGCGGGTTCAAGCCTGCCCACCAGGAAATAGAACATGATGATGCCCATGATATCTGAGAATGTACTTTCGTAGATATGAAATTCTTTTTTCTCTTCGGCCAAACCACTTACACTGGGAATGATGATCGCGCTGGAGAGTATTGACAAAGGTGTGGCGTACAACCAGGCAGACAGCATATTCATTTCCGGGATTAAATAATAAATGATCTGCGCCGCTACCCAGGCAGAGGCGAGCAAGCCTATTAAAGCCACAGCCATAGATTTCAGGATAGGCCAGACCTTGTCTTTTTTCAATTCCAACTCCAGGGCCGCTTCCAGTACGATCATGATCAATCCGATTATACCGAGAACCTCAAGGGCAGGAAAAAAAATTCACGTCCTCCGCCGTAAGGTATTTTAAAACATATTGAAGAATAATACCTAGTAAGATCAGCAGTAAAACGGAAGGGATGTTTGTTCGTTTGGCAATACCATTAAAAAGAAAAGACAGTATGAGTATAGCTGAGATTTCTATTATGATATTATAAGAGGAGAAAATATCCATGGAGATTGGTGTTGGTTTTTGTCCTTGATTGGTGAGGAGCTTAAAAATAGTATATAATAGTTTAACGAATAACTGATCCGGCTATTATTCAGGTCGGGCTAATATCTTGAATAAGAGAAAAAGTTGTATATTTGCGCCACTGAAAGAATAGTAACGTATTCATGAGGGGACAATTAGTCCCCTCTTTTATTACTGAAATTTATGCTGCAGGAAAAAGTTGAGGGATTATTGAAGGAGGTGCTCAAGGAGAAGGAATCCCTGTTTCTTATAGACTGTTCAGTGAGCCCTGATAACAGCATTAAGATTGTGCTGGACGGAGATCACGGAGTAAATTTGAAGGACTGTGTTGATGTAAGCAGAGCACTGGAGAATAGCCTGGACCTGGAAGAGCTTGATTTTGCTTTGGAAGTGACTTCAGCCGGGGCCACCTCCCCTCTAATAATACCCAGGCAGTACAGAAAGAATATTGGCAGGAAATTGAGTGTAAAAACCCCTGCAGAGCATTATGAGGGGAATCTCACGGCTGCCACTACGGACACCATTACATTGGAATGGAAGAGCAGAGAACCTAAACCTGTCGGAAAAGGCAAGGTGACGATTCAGAATAAAAAGGATATCCCGATTTCTGAAATAAAGGAAGCAAAAGTTGTATTAAAATTCTAACGTAAGATCAAAAATGGAAAATATTGCGTTGATCGAATCTTTTTCGGAATTTAAAGATGATAAATTCATCGACCGTGTTACCCTTATGGCCATCTTGGAGGATGTTTTCAGGAATGCCCTGAAAAAGAAATTTGGCTCGGACGAAAACTTTGATATCATCATCAATCCTGATAAAGGAGACCTGGAGATCTGGCGAAACCGCATCGTTGTAGAAGACGGTGAAGTAGAAGATCCCCTGGAAGAGATATCACTGAGTGAAGCGCGAAAGATCGAACCGGATTTTGAAGTGGGAGAAGATGTTTCTGAAGAAGTAAAGCTGGCCCATCTGGGTAGAAGGGCCATCCTGGCACTTCGTCAGAATCTGATCTCAAAGATCCACGAGCACGACAATACAACTATTTACAAGCAATTCAAGGATCTGGAAGGGGAGATTTACACAGCTGAAGTACATCATATACGTCACAAAGCGATCATATTGCTCGACGATGAGGGCAACGAGATCATCCTTCCAAAAGATAAGCAGATACCTTCTGATTTTTTCAGAAAGGGCGACAATGTTCGAGGTATCATTGAAAGCGTAGAATTGAAGGGTAATAAGCCTATGATCATCATGTCCAGAACTTCGCCTATATTCCTGGAGCAACTCTTTTTCCAGGAAATACCGGAAGTTTTTGATGGCCTCATCTCTATCAAGAAGGCGGTGAGGATCCCAGGTGAAAAAGCTAAGGTGGCTGTGGATTCTTATGATGACAGGATTGACCCCGTAGGTGCCTGTGTGGGTATGAAGGGATCGCGAATTCACGGTATCGTAAGAGAATTGGGCAACGAAAATATAGACGTGATCAACTGGACCAATAATCCTCAGCTGATGGTGACCCGTGCGCTGAGTCCGGCCCGGGTGACATCCGTGAAACTTGATGATGATAAGATGACCGCCCAGGTGATCCTAAAACCGGAAGAAGTCTCCAAAGCTATCGGACGTGGAGGTCATAATATCAGGCTGGCAGGTCAGTTAACCGGATATGAGATCGATGTCTTCAGAGAGGGCATTGAAGAAGATGTAGAATTGGCAGAGTTCTCCGATGAAATTGAAGGATGGATCATTGACGAATTCAAAAAGATCGGTCTGGATACAGCCAGAAGTGTGCTGGAACAGGAAGTTGATGACCTTGTGAAACGTACAGATCTGGAGGAAGAAACAGTTTCAGATGTAATGAGAATACTCAAGGAAGAGTTTGAAGATTAAGCTATATATTAGCGGCAAATAAAAGTAGGCAACCAGTATTTATGGTAGAAAGTGCAACAATAAGATTAAATAAGGTCTTGAGAGAACTAAATATCTCATTGGATAGGGCCGTAGAATACCTCGCTTCCAAAGGACATGAAGTGGTGGCGAGACCTACGACCAAAATCTCTAATGAGGTATATCAGGTATTGCTCGATGAGTTTCAGACCGATATGAGCAAGAAAGTTGCATCAAAGGAGGTTGGTGAAGAAAAACGTAAGGAGAAAGAAGCCATCAGGTTGCAGCTCGAGAAGGAGCAGGAAGAAAAAAGGATCGCTCGTGAACAAAGAGCGGCTTCGCGTGAAGTAGTAAAAGCAAAGGTAGAGTTAACCGGCCCTAAAAAGGTTGGCAAAATCGATCTGGAGACCAAAAAGGAAACTAAGCCCGCTGCTAAGAAGGTGGCGGAAGCTCCTGTTGAAAAGCCGAAAGTCAAGGAAGAAAAAGCCGCACCGCCCAAAGAGGAACCCAAAGCACCTGAAGTGGAGACCATTACCACTCAGTACAAGAAGCTTTCCGGTCCGAAAATCATGGGCGATAAGATCGATTTAACCAAATTCGAGAAGCCTAAGAAAAAGAAAGAACCTCAGCCAAAAGCTGAAGACACCGACCGTAAAAAACGCAGAAAGCGAATTGTGAGTGGCGGCACTCCAGGTACTGTCAGAGGAAGAGCAGGAGGTAAAAAAGGACAGCGATTCCCATCTGTTCCCAAGGTGGAACCTACAGAAGAAGAAGTTCAGAAACAGGTAAGAGAAACCCTGGAGAAATTACAGGGGAAATCTAAAAAAGGGAAAGCGGCCAAATACCGAAGGGAAAAAAGAGATATCCACAGACAGCAGACCGAAAAGGATCTCGAGCAACTGGAACTTGAAAGCAAAATTCTAAAAGTTACTGAATTCGTAACTGTAGGTGAGGTGGCTACCATGATGGATGTTCCAACCACAGATATTATTTCCGCCTGTATGTCACTGGGCATCATGGTTACTATGAACCAGCGATTAGATGCTGAAACACTCAGTATCGTTGCAGAAGAATTCGGATACCAGGTGGAGTTTGTAACTGCGGATCTGGAAGAAGCCATAGACGAAGACCTGGATGCACCCGAAGATCTGAAAGCGAGGGCTCCTATAGTAACAGTGATGGGTCACGTGGATCACGGTAAAACTTCACTCCTCGACTATATCAGGCAGGAGAATGTAATTGCAGGAGAAAGCGGTGGCATCACCCAGCATATTGGTGCATATGGTGTAACACTTTCCAACGGTCAGAAGATCACCTTCCTGGATACACCGGGTCACGAAGCGTTTACGGCTATGCGTGCCAGAGGTGCACAGGTGACGGATATCGCGATTATTGTTATTGCTGCAGATGATGATATCATGCCTCAGACCAAGGAGGCCATCAGTCACGCTCAGGCAGCCGGAGTGCCCATCGTCTTTGCGATAAATAAAATAGACAGGCCTGAGGCCAACCCGGACAAGATCAAAGAAGGATTGGCCAATATGAATCTTCTTGTAGAGGATTGGGGTGGTAAAATTCAGTCGCACGACATTTCTGCCAAGACCGGTGATGGTGTAAAGGAACTTTTGGAAAAAGTACTGCTTGAGGCCGAATTGCTGGAGTTAAAAGCCAATCCTGATAAAATGGCCAACGGTACAGTGGTTGAAGCCTTCCTCGATAAGGGTAGAGGTTATGTATCTACTATACTGGTGCAGGGTGGAACGCTAAATATTGGCGACTACGTCTTGGCCGGAACTTGTAGTGGTAAGGTAAAGGCTATGCATGACGAACGCGGTAAGAATGTAAAAAAGGCAAGTCCTTCCACTCCGATTTCAATTTTGGGACTAGACGGGGCACCACAGGCAGGAGATAAGTTCAGGGTTCTGGAAGACGAGAAGGAAGCCAAGCAAATCGCTGCCAAAAGAAGTCAGTTACTGCGTGAACAAACAGTAAGAACACAGCGCCATATTACACTGGATGAGATTGGCAGAAGGATAGCGCTGGGCGAGTTTAAGGAATTGAACATTATCCTCAAAGGAGATGTTGATGGTTCTGTGGAAGCTCTTACGGATTCCTTCCAAAAACTCTCAACCGACGAGATCCAGGTCAATATTATCCATAAAGGCGTTGGGGCCATTACAGAGTCCGATGTGTTGTTGGCATCTGCCTCAGACGCTATTGTCATTGGGTTCAACGTAAGACCTATGGGCAACGCCAGGGATATAGCGGAAAAGGAGGAAATAGATATTCGTCTTTACTCCATTATCTACGATGCTATCAACGATCTTAAAGATGCCATGGAAGGAATGCTGTCTCCGGAAATCAAAGAGGAGATCTCCGGTACGGCCGAGATCCGGGAGACCTTTAAGATCTCCAAGGTGGGTACTATTGCGGGATGCATGGTAACCAGCGGTAAGATCTTTAGAAATTCTCAGATAAGGTTGATAAGGGACGGCGTTGTAATATTTACTGGCGAATTGGCTTCACTCAAGCGCTTTAAGGACGATGTGAAAGAAGTGGCTAAAGGCTATGATTGCGGTCTTCAAATTAAG
>JAAUYH010219331.1_pt1 | contig 17914 bp, 20 predicted proteins | sample 7278061 | NCBI WGS metagenome assembly JAAUYH01 (sample SAMN14350203, study PRJNA611818) | marine sediment metagenome | isolation source: surface marine sediment (0.6m) | place: French Polynesia: Moorea | collected 2018-08 | reverse complement strand
CGTTTGGAACCGCCCAGGACCTTGATGCACTGAACGCGGCGGGCGCCGCTGTTGTCAGCAACATCCAGATTGGTCTGCATCTGGATCATGTTGGTTTCTCCCGACTTCCGGTGCCGCCTTGCAAGGACATTGACACCGGGGTTTCGTTCTAACCGGGTGTGACGGCCTTACTCGGCAATCACCTCCCAGCGTTTCGTTTTGGAGCGCGGAGGGCACTCCTGAATACGCACGGTGTCGCCGACCTTGAACGAGTTGTTCTCGTCATGCGCGCGGTACTTCTTCGACTTCCGAACGGTCTTTTGCAGCAGCGGATGCTTGAAGCGGCGTTCGACACTGACCGTCACGGTCTGGGCGTTGGCGTCCGAGGTGACGGTGCCTTGCAGAATTCTCTTAGGCATCGGCGGCGGCTCCTGCAGCTTTTTCGTTCAGAATGGTTTTCACACGGGCCACGTCACGGCGCACTTCGCGCATACGGGCAGTGTTTTCCAGCTGGTTCGTCGCCTGCTGGAAGCGGAGGTTGAACGCCTCCTTCTTAAGATTGGTCAACTCATCGCGGAGCTGATCGGGAGTTTTCTCCCGCAGTTCATTGGCATCCATGCCAGTCTTCCTTTCAACATCACCGGAGGGCCGCCGTGTGGGCGTCACCCATGGGTCCGGTGGAGATCATCAGGTGAAGGCCGTCGTTTAGGGGGGATTCGCGGGCAAAGCAAGGGATTTGTTTTTGCTCTGCAGATTACCTCGTTTCACCAGAGTTCACCGGCTCAAGTCATCGAGCGTCGGCATCACAAGGCGTTCCACAATCTGCCCTTTGGCTACGTCCACGAACAAAAGCTGATCATCGCCATCGTTGGTGACACGAAAGATCTCTGTGCTCGCGTCAAATGCCGATACTTGTAACGCCGAAGATGCGTCGTCCAGAATCCGCAACAACCCGGTGCCATCGGGCTTAATCCAATAAAGATGCCCAGTGTCACTTGCCGATAATCTTTGATCATTTGTCGTGTCTTCGGTGACAAGACGAAACAGCGTGGCAACCTGTTTTCCTTCTTGGTTGTCGGGTGCCTTTTCACGAACAATGTCGCGTTCCCAAACAATCAAACCATTCGTGTTCTCTAGCAACCAACGCGTCTCTTTCGTTTCCGGATCCAGAAACCCTCGATTGACGACATTGTTGTAGGTGCGCTTCCCCGAGCCTGAACTTATGTATCCGCCGCTGTCATATGTTTGGGGTCGAAGCACCGCGAACTCGATCAGTCCGGTTTGTCGATTGAACGAGGGGTCGCCAATTTCCAGCGTTTCTTCCAAAGTCTCGTCTACCGGATCAATGTTCACTGTCGCCGGAGCCCGCGTATCCCGAAAAAAGGTGCGCGTCGCATCGCGCACCAACATAACCAAGGCAAGCGCGATAACACCCGCCAAGGCCAAAGCATTGAACCGCCAAACCCATTTGAAAAAACCTGTGTCCATAGAACTCACCGAATTCGAAAACCGAGCGCCGCGCTTCACCACGTTAACTCTATCCCGCATTAAGGTTAACGTCCCTACCCCAAAATAGATCCAACCTCTTCATCTTGCGCAAAATACGCTGATCCCGACACCACACACCATCGTGCCGAATTCGCCATTGTTGTGCCACGCCCAGATGCTAGAAACACCCCATGTCGCGATTGGCCGGTCTTGTCCTTTGTCTCATTTTGGCTGGCACCACTGCCAGCGCAAAGATCGATCTGTATCAGGGGCTCGTCCAGCCCGAACAGATCCCCGCGCCGGTCAAGCGCAGCGACAGGGTCTTTCTGGATGTTCCGCAGGTGGCGCAGGGCAAGGAGCCCTGGTGCGTGCCGGCCTCGGTTTCCATGGCGCTGGCCTATTACGGGCAGGACATCTCCCCAGCGCGACTGAAAGACCTGGCCGAGGGGCACAAACACGTCAGCCAGCGCAATATCTGGGTCACGTCGTGGCTGGATATGAAGGAGGGGCTGAGGCGCATCGGGGCCAAGTGGAAGATCAAGCACTACCCGAAGACGGAAGGCGGCTTTCGAAAGGGGCTGCGCGACATCAAGCGCTCGCTTCGGCGCGGGCGTCCCGTTCTGATCGATGTTGATCTGCTGACGGGCCATACGTTCGTCATCACCGGGTATGACGACGAGCAGAAGATCGTCTATATCCGCGATCCCCTGCTGAAGGACGGGCGCATTCGGATTCTGTCGTATTGGACCTTGTACCAGAACTGGCACAATCGCAGGCTGGCGCGCACACGGAGCGCGTTCTTCACATCACCCTGACGCCAGAAGGCCATAAGCGGCCTTGGTCAATCGCGGAAGATCTCCCCGAAAACATGATGGGCCAGCCGTTCGCGGTTCAGGCCGTGTTCCGCCAGTTCCGCATCTGACAGCGCCTGAAGCGCGGCCAGTTCGTGCAGGCGTCGCTCGCTTTGCGCGCTTAACGTCTGGGCGACCTGAACGGACTTGAGCAATTCGGAAAGCGTCTGGCCAAGCCGATCGAAGACGCTCGTTGTCGCATGTGTCGTGTATGCCATTTGGAAACCTCGTTGGGGTGACGGCTTCCTCCCTTATCCATCAGATAGAGGTGACGCGTGGCGGGAACCACTTCGAAAAAAGGAAAGCCGCTTTGTCCCCGCCGCATAGCAAAGTCCCTGAAAATTCGCCTCAAATCCGCAGAACCGCCCCACTGGAGCCGCAATCCGCCGGCATTCTGCCAGCGTTGTTTACGAGTAAGGCCCCGCATGGAACGGCTGTTTGCAAGTACCGAGTTGTACGCGTTGGAAGACAACGCACTGGCTATCGAAAACGCCATCGAAACCCTGAAGGGCCGGCTTCAGGGCGCGCCGCTTGGCGTTGCCAGCGATGTCCTGAAGCGCTGCGACCCCGAGACCCATGCGGAGCTGATCGATTGGCTGTCTGACCGCTGTGACGGCGCGCGCTGGCGCCGCCTGCCGAAGGCTTGGTCGCCAAAGCGCGATCTTAGCACATGGATGCTGTATCAGGCGGCTGATCTGACCTGCCCGGAGTCCCCGCCGTTCTGAGGGCTTGGAGTCGTCCAAAATCGGACATAATTCGTCACCGACTTGGCACCAATGCACCCATTTCACGTCACGTAGTCCATCTAGCTGCAAGGTGTTGAAGCTTTGGAGACTGAAATGCGTTACTTGATCCTTACAATTATTGCTGTTGTTTTGGCCGCTTGTTCCGGCGGCGAACCCATTACCGACTATGAAAAGCGCTCGGTTTTCTACACTTGGGTCGATGCTCGCGAGATCTCTGGAAACCGCATGACCGGATTCCAGATCCGTAACCTCTCGGCTCCGAGTGACGAACGGTACTACGGCATGGGCTGGGAGAAGCTCGGCACCGGTTACCTCGTCTGGCACAATGGCGTAACACCGGGCCGGTACGAGTTTTCCAAGATGTGGATGATGTCCTGTGCAGGGCCGCTCTGTACGAACACCATCAACGAGTATTCTTTCGGCCCCTTGGGTTCCGCTGTTGGCACGACCCGCGTTTCACAGCCTGGCAAAGCTGTTTTCGCAGGCTGCTATGCGTTTAAACGTACCAAGCGGGGGTTCTTCCGTCCCGGCGAGTTCGAGACGCGGAAAGCCCCCTGCGGAGCATCCAAGGCGCAGATGCTTCGAACCATGATGCCGTTCGCCAAGCATCCCATGACCAAGCAGATCATCCAGAACGCGATGTAAGAAAAAGGACCCCGCCTTGAAGGGCGGGGTCAGGTTCCGGGTCGTGGACGGCCACGAGGCACCGGGCGGTAAGCTGTTCTCTTGGGGGGTAAACTCTACATTTCCGATCTGATTTGTTGGCGGAAGACGTCGATCGGCACGTTTTTTCCATCGATCTTCGTGTGCCAGTATGTCCAGCCGTTGCAACTGGGCGCGCCTTCCAGTGCTGCACCAACCTGATGGATCGATCCTTTGATATCGTCGGCCACAAGCGTGCCGTCGGCACGCACCTTGGCGGCCTTGCCGCGCGGGCTGACCAGTGTCTCGCCCGGGCGTAGCATGCCGCGTTCTACCAACTGGCCAAAGGGTACGCGCGGTTCGGCCCGCTTCGAGGTCGAGACCTCCAGCGCCGATTTGTCGAACTTCCGAACCTTGTCCAAGCGGCGTTTGGCCACTTCGCGATAAGCCGCTTCGCGCTCGATCCCGATGAATGACCGTCCCAGCATCTTGGCGACAGCCCCGGTCGTGCCGGTGCCAAAGAACGGGTCCAGCACCACGTCACCCGGGTTGGTGGTGCCGAGGATCACGCGATGCAACAGGCTTTCGGGCTTTTGGGTCGGGTGGGCCTTGTCGCCCTTGGCGTCTTTCAGGCGTTCGTGGCCCGTGCAGATCGGCAGGACCCAGTCCGAGCGCATCTGGATACCCTCGTTCAACGCCTTCAGCGCCTCGTAGTTGAAGGTGTACTTCGCGCCTTCGGACTTCGACGCCCAGATCAGCGTTTCATGCGCATTGGTCAGCCGTTTGCCGCGAAAGTTCGGCATCGGATTGGACTTGCGCCACACCACGTCGTTCAGAATCCAGAAGCCCTGATTCTGCAACTCCGCGCCCAGACGAAAAACGTTGTGATAGGAACCGATCACCCAGATGGCCCCGTCCGGCTTCAGAAGCCGTTTTGCAGCCGCAAGCCAGTTCCGCGTAAAACGGTCATACGCGCCGAACGATCCGAACTGATCCCACGCGTCATCTACCGCATCGACCTTGGAGTTGTCGGGACGGTGCAGTTCGCCCTTTAGCTGCAAGTTGTAGGGCGGATCGGCAAAGATCAGGTCGACAGAGGCTTCGGGCAATGCCTGCATCGCCTCGACGCAATCGCCGTCCAAAATCGTATCCAAGGGAAGCGTTTTCACGCGAGTCTTGGTCACCGGTTCTGCCTCTGTCCCGTGGGCAATTCGTTCGCCCTTCCTTGTGGACAAACATGAGTCAGACACGATTCGCCGTCAAATTCTTTTTTGAATCAGTAGGTTACAAATTTCACTTGTCACAACATATTGTGGACCGTCTTGAACGAACGCCTATGATGTGGGGTCACCCCAAGGCGCTCCAGGGCGTCGCGATGCACTTTTGTCGGATAGCCTGCGTTCTGGTCCCATCCATAGCCCGGGAACTGTTGCGCCAAATCCACCATGATCCTGTCGCGCGTCACTTTGGCCACGATAGAGGCCGCCGCGATGGACAGGCTGCGACTATCGCCCTTGACCAACGCCGTGGCGCTACAGGAAATGCCCTTCGGGATCATATTACCGTCGATCAGGGCGTGGTCGATAGACCCAAGCCCAGACAAAGCGCGCTGCATCGCCAGATGCGAGGCGTAGAGGATGTTGAGATCGTCGATCTCTTCCACGGTGGCGTGGGCAACGGACACCTTTGCTGTGGCAATGATTTGATCGAACAGCTTCTCGCGGGCCTTCAGAGTGAGTTTCTTCGAGTCATCCAGGCCCTCCGGCAAGCGCTTACGATCCAGAATGACCGCTGCCGCTGTGACCGGCCCCGCCAGCGGACCGCGCCCCACCTCATCGACCCCAGCGATCACGACGTGACCGCGCTTCAGGCATAGGTCTTCTTCAGTCCAATCGGGCATGGCCTCCCCCTGCCCGCAATTTCCGCAGGGATCAAGCCGGGCCACGAAAAAGCGGCGGCTCCCAACACCCGGAAACCGCCGCTCACCCCAAGAGACTGACACCTGTCACTCGTTACAAACCTTCCACTCGGTAGTCTCGGGCCAGGGGGACACCCTGGCCCACCGGCACGGGCGATGGAGATGTGCGGGATCCCCGCGCCGGTATCCCATTTCATTCAACGCCGAGCGACCTTCCAGCCGTCTCGCGCCAGGCATCGCGCGCCGTACACCGTGCGAAGGCCCCGGTCTGTCCGCACAAGACGCTCGCACCGGTCAGGAAGCCTGTTGGCATAAACGTAGTTTCGGTTCAGGCACCGCTCGCCGTAGACAAAGCGGTCACCGCGATCGGTATCGAGAATGCGCAAGCAACGATCCGGCAGCGGTTTCTTGCGCGCGGGACGGGTATTGCGAAGTGCCCGGTTCTGATCTGGCCGACGCAGATCGCCGCGAATGATGCGCCGGTCGCCTTCAATCGTATCGAAGCGCGAGGTCCTCGATGTCGTCACGGTATTCCGGCGACGATCTTTGCGGTCATCAATGATCTTTGCGGTGATGCCAAGAACCGCCAGACCGGCCAGAACCTTGGCAAGGTCTTCGTTTGCCGAGGCCGATACCGGTGTCATGGCAAGCGACATCGCTGTGACACCTGTTAGCGCGAGTTTTGTGATACTGAACATCAGTGCGTACCCCCATATGATACTTTGGTTTCAAGGACGCGGGGCCGCGGCCTCGCTGAACGTGACATCAATGTGGGCGGGGGCCGTGCTGACGCTCAATATCGCCCAGGTGATATCGGATAACAGACCCGCGCTATCGGGATGTTATTGATTTTCGAGAGATCGGGTCGCAGTGTGACGCACATGAAAAAGCGTCTGTTTCTTTCGACCTTGGTGACCGTTCTGGCTATTTCCACATCAGCCAGCGCAGCCTGCTATGCCGACTACAAGGCCAAGCAGGAGAATCCGCTGAAGCTTCACTATGGCGTCATCAAAGTCGACATTTCCCCCTGCACCATGTCAGACAATGTGAGATCAATCGTTGCGAAACGATTGAGCTCTGCCGGCTGGCAGCTTCTGCAGGTTGGGTCCGTGTTCGATGACAGCGGACTTGGGAAAAGGAAACAGGATGCAGGCCAATTCTTCCTCCGCTTCTGAGGCAAAGGCCGTCGGCACCAGGCTGGTCACAATCGGAATTGTCGCAGTTGTTCTGATCCTCGGTCTGGCAGGAGCCTTTCTGCTGTTGAATTTGCCGGATGCGAACGCGTTCAATGCGCGGGTCGAACGGCTGTTCGTCGAAAACGACGACCTGACCAGCGCGGCCGAGATCAAGCTTCTGGAGATTCTGGCCCAATCCGGCACCGCATTTTCAGAGGTCCTGACCGGCTACCGGCTTGTGATCTTCGTTCTGATGCTGTTCGCCACGGGGCTTCTGGTCGCCTGTCTCGTGTTCGTTGTGACCATCGTGTTGCTGAACCGGCGGATCGGCGCAATCGAGCGACAAGGGATCCAGGTTTCTAGCCTTTCGATCAACCGGGAAGAAAAAGTCGTGACGCTGAACGATATGGACTTCACCCTGACCGGCGCCGCGATCGAAACGCTGTCGGTTCTGGCCGAAGCGCGGATGGACGGAGATGTTTTGTCGGGTGCCGAGATCGAGGCGATGATTTCCGGAAAGGACGCCAGCGAATGCGAAGAGGCCTCGGGCGCGACCCGCATCAAGCGGTTGCGCGATGCCTTGGGCAACCAGATGGTCGCGGAACTGCTGATAAAGACAGTCGCGCGTCAAGGGTATGTGCTGGCCATCGATCAGAACGCCATCGAGGTGCGATGAGCCGACAATGCGAGGGGTTTTACCCCTCGCGCTCCCAAGGCCAACCGTCAGGTTGGCATGTGCCCCACTCGATACCGGATTTCGCGCTGCGGGAACGGGATTTCTATTCCCGCGTTTTTCAACGCGTTCCAGATTAGGAAGCGCACTTCCGACGTGTACTTATTCTTGCCGTCATCGATCCCTTCGACCCAGAACTCGACGTTGAAATCGACGCCCGAGTCTCCAAAGCCCGCCAGTTCGCAGTCGGGACCTTCGGGGTCCTGCAGGACCCCGGGGTGTTTCGAGACCGCGTCGACGATGATGTCGGGCACCTTGTTGATGTCGGTATCGTACGAGACCGAGAACCCGACCTCGTAGCGGTTGCCCGACCCGGCGTCCGACCAGTTGACGATGCGGGAAGTGATGAAATCCTCGTTTGGAACGACGATCCACTTGCCATCGAAGGTCTCGAGGATGGTGGCCCGCGCGCCAAGTTTGACGATTGTGCCGCTTTCCCCGCCATCAAGCTCGACGAAGTCGCCGACGGTCGCCTGGCCTTCCAGCAAAAGGATGATGCCGCTGATGAAATTCGACGCGATTTTCTGCAAGCCGAAACCAAGACCGACACCGACTGCACCGCCGAATATGGCAAGCGCCGAAAGGTTCAGACCCATGACATTCAGCAGCACCAAGCCGACAGCGGCAAAAACCCCAAACTCGAACGCCTTCGCCGCCAACTCGCGGGTTGGCGGACGGATGGTTTCCTGCGATCGGATATAGGTCGTGCCCGTATCCGCTGACCAACGGCCCAACCAGAAGAGAACCGAGCCCGCGACGACCGCTCGAAATATCGCCAGGAGCGAGAACGAGATGTTGCCGAAGGAAGCACGCGTTCCCTCCAAAAAGGCCATAAGCGGATCCAGAAGGCCAAAAACATAGATGGCCGCTATCGGTATCGCGATGTATTTTCCCAGGGTCTGCAGGAAGGGGTCGCTGATCATATGCCGCACCGCCTGGCGCACGGCGAGGAAGACGAAGATGCGTTTACCGAACGCAATGACGGCGCCCGAACCGAAAAGCGACCGTGTGACTTGCTCGCCAGCCGCTGTGAACGCATAGGCCAGAAGCGGCAAGAGCAGTGGCAGGAACATCAGAACAAACCGGCGCGCCCGGGCGAACGGGGTTTCGTCCGCCTCAGCGGGCGTCAAAAGTCGGGAAAGACGCGGGCGCATCGAGGCGTTCACCAGAACCGCTAGCAGGTAGGCGGCGATCAATAACCCGAATTGCGCATAGGCGGCAGGCGAGGTGATCCAATCCAGCGCAACATCGCGCCCGGTTTCCGCGTAGGTCTGCAGCGTTTCTATCATGGGGCCCCCGTTGGATTTCAGCTTGTGAACAACGTTCGAAAAATGATGCCACCCGCACTTTTTTCCCATTAGTACCCAATAACCCCAACCCCTAAATTCAAAGGTGCCGGGTCGCTCACTCATCCCTGTGCGGGTCGGCTCCCTCGGTCGGGCGAATGCGACCCCAGCAACCGGCCGAGGGATTAGACCGTGTCTTGTGTATCTGTGTGCCTTAACCAGTGTGTGCCTGTGCGAGTGCAGCCTGAACGGGCGTATCGAGTTTGCGCCGTTTCGGTGCCTTTACGAGGCCGGTCTGTCCGAGGGGGCACGACCGGCCACCGCAGGTGTGGCATTTTTTGCTCAGTTCAGTGGTTTTGATCCTGCAGGTGCAATTTCATGTCCATCAGGACCTGTTGCAGGGCATTGGTTTCATCCAGCAATCGTCGCGCCTCGTTCAAGGAAATGACCCCATCTGCGATTGAATGGTTGTACTCAGCCATCAAATTCGCAAACCGCTGCGACAACAGGATGACATCCGTGTTCAGCCCTCCTGGACGATCGTCACGATCCCCTTCGTATTCAAGCTTCAACTGCTGTAGTTCGGCCAAAGATTTGGTGACGAAAGGCACGCTCGCTTCAAGCTCGAGCTCGACCAGCACGTTCACCGGAATGAACCGGTCAGAGTTTTCGTCCATCAGTGACGCGTAGCGTCCCAATGTCGCTTTCGATTTGCCAGACACTTCGCACGCTTTTGCGTATCCAAGGTCTTTGATCAGCGCCTCGGTGTGGCGTTTCAGGTATTCACCACGCACATGGCTCGGATCTTTGGCCATTCATTGTCCCCCGAAGTAATTTTAGGCGACCCCACCTTTGTGGATAACGCAATAGTTCATCCTTGCCTATCCGGAACAAGTTTACGCAAGGTCACCCTTCTCGTGCGTGCGGTTGCAGAGATGGCGGCCCCGATAGGAGTCGAACCTATGACCTACCGCTTAGGAGGCGGTTGCTCTATCCGCTGAGCTACGGGGCCGCTTTTGATGTTGTCACGTGTTCAGCACGATATATCAAGCCGCTTGCATAAGAACCCGTTAGCGGTAACTCTACGTGAATACTGGCCTGGAGAGGGGCATGGAAGACGACGACAAAGTCATCTCGATTAACAAGAACGCGGCGAAACCGAAGCGTCCGCTGACGCTGAAGGACGTCTCCATCGCTTCGGGTGTGTCGGAAATGACGGTCAGCCGTGTGTTGCGGAACCGTGGGGATGTCTCGGACGCGACCCGCAAGAAGGTGCTTCAGGCGGCAAAGTCGCTTGGCTATGTTCCCAACAAGATCGCCGGTGCGCTTGCTTCCAGCCATGTGAACCTTGTGGCCGTGATTATTCCTTCCCTGTCCAACATGGTCTTTCCGGATGTCCTGACCGGTATTTCCGAAGTGCTTGACGACACGCCCCTGCAGGCCGTCGTCGGCGTCACCGATTATTCACCCGATCGCGAAGAGCGTGTCTTGTTCGAAATGCTCTCGTGGCGTCCAAGCGGAATCATTCTTGCGGGTTTGGAACATTCGGATGCCTCTCGAAAAATGTTGGACGCATCCGGCATTCCGACCGTCGAGATCATGGACACGGACGGCGAGGCCGTGGATGCCGTCGTGGGCATCAGTCACCGGCGCGCGGGGCGCGAGATGGCAAGACACATCGTCAAGAACGGCTATCGTCAGATCGGTTTTCTGGGCACCAAGATGCCTATGGATCACCGGGCCCGGAAGCGGTTCGAGGGATTCACGGAAGCCCTCGCGCGGGAAGGTATCGAAGTTGTCGATCAGGAATTCTACGATGGCGGTTCCTCTTTGGCCAAAGGTCGCGAGATGACGGCGCGCATCTTGGCCCGCAGCCCTGATCTCGATTTCCTCTATTATTCGAACGACATGATCGGAGCCGGCGGGCTTTTGCATTTGCAGGACGCCAAAATAGACGTTCCAGGCCAGATTGGTCTGGCCGGATTTAACGGATCGGAAATGCTGAAAGGGTTCTCACTTCGCCTTGCGACCATGGACGCAGGACGCAGGGATATTGGTCGGGAAGCGGCACGGATCATCGCTGGTCGCAGCGATGGCTCGATCACCGAGACTGGCCAGAGGGTGGAACTGGCCCCCAAACTACAGATGGGCGATACGTTAAAACGTCGCTAAAGTCCTAGGCAGATTTCCGCTGACACTCCGCCATTGCGATCATTCGGTAAGAACTTGTCAACGCCTCACACCGTAGCGTTCAGGCACGCACGGGGGTGCGGGTGGACATTACGGTTCTGCTGCAGGTCTGTTTCGCAGCTCATTGACTAGTGTGTCCCCCTTTCGGTGGAGAGAGTGGACAGTGTGTACATTATGTGAATGCACGCAGCCCTGGAGCGAGGACTGCATTTTTGACGTGGCTGCCCCATCAGAAGATGGCGGCGATGGCGAAGGCGCTGTTACATCGATGCCCGTATATACGTACGACCAGATCGCGACGCAGTTGACCAATGGGTACTGGGGCGGCAGCGCCAGATCGTTCGACGTGTCCGTCGGGGATACGCTTTTCGTCGACATTACCGGGCTCACCTCGGCGGGACAGGCGATGGCATTGCAGGCGCTGGATGCGTGGTCGATCGTTTCGGGCCTGAACTTTGCACAGGTGAACGCCGACACACCGCCCAACAATACGATCGTGGAAACCACCGACGCACCTTATGGCCCTTCGTTGGACTATATCATTCAGGTCGGCGACGACTTCGTCGGTAACCTCGGCGGCGCCGGTGAACGCGATACGGTTGCGGTCTTTCTGACCCAGGGCGAAACTGTCACCATCACGCATGAGGGCGAAGGCAGCAGCAACCCGCTGGCCGATCCCTATCTGTTCCTGCTGAATGACGCCGGCTCCATTCTGGCACAGAACGACGACGCCAATGGCACGAATGCGGCGCTGACCTATCAGGCGACATATACCGGCTACCATTACATCCAGGCCGCGGCTTTCAACGACGCGGGATCCGGTGACTTCCGCCTGTCCGTCCGGCAAGATGGCACTGTCGCAGACATCGTTTTCGACGACGAGAACTCGGGCGCCTATGCCTCAAGTTCGGTCTGGAACGGGACGATCCAGTCAGCGTTCATCAACGTGGACGACAACTGGGCCGGAGGCCAGAACCGCACCGACGGCTACTTCTTTCAGACCTACATTCACGAAATCGGGCATGCGCTTGGTTTGGGGCATGCGGGAAACTACAACGGCAGCGCCACATACGGTGTCGACAACCTTTACGACAATGACAGCTGGCAAGCATCGGTCATGTCGTATTTCCATCAGACCGAGAACCCGACAATCGACGCGGACTTCGCCTATGTGATCGGGCCGCAGGTGGCCGATATCCTCGCAATTCACTCACTTTATGGCACACCCACCTCGGCCAACTCCGGCGACACGGTGTACGGCGAAGGCGGGAACACCGGTACCTACCTGGACGGTGCATTCGATCTTTCAAACCCCGTCTCGTTCACCGTTTTCGACACGGACGGGGTCGATGTCTTCGACTTCTCCGGAACGTCGGCTCATCAGGTATTGGACCTTAGGGAAGAGATGTTTTCCGACGTCGATGGGCGTGACGGCAACCTGGGCATTGCCCGTGGAACGGTGATCGAACACGGCCGCACCGGCGGGGGTAACGACCGGATCATCGGCAATGATGCCGGAAACGAGCTTGTTGCCGGGTTCGGCAGTGACACTGTCGACGGCGGCGGCGGACGCGATGCGATCCTTGGCGGTTCGGGCAACGACGATCTTTCGGGCGGGGCAGGCGCAGACCTGATCGAAGGCGGCACGGGCGACAACCTGATCAACGGCGACGGTGGCGGTGACCTTTTGATCGGCGACGATGTCACACTTGCGATGTTGACGATGCTTTATCCTACGTGGACGCCACCTGCGAATGCCCAGACGCTTCTGAACGACGGCGACTATTGGACGCTTTGGGAAGACATCGTTGACGATCAGGGGATTGCCTGAACGTCAGGCAATCCAATCGTCACCATAGAGGATGTCGCCGCCATCGCCGCCGAACAATAGGTCATCACCCGCTCCACCGCTCAACGTGTCGCTAGACGCATCGCCATAGAGCGTATCGTTGCCCGCGTTGCCCAGAAGCGTATCCAACCCAACACCACCGAACAGACTGTCATCCCCGGCTTGGCCTGCAAGACTGTCGTCGCCCGCCAGCCCATAGATCGTGTCGCCCCCCGCGCCACCGTTCAGCACATCTGAGCCAGTGCCGCCAGTGATCTCGCGCCCCACAAGCAGAAACGGCGGACGGTCAAGGTTCAGGAGGGCGTCATTCGTCAAATCCCCTGCAGTGAGAGGTGCGAAGTCCGATGTTGACAGATCGATCACCTCGGACCCGAAGCTGATCTGAGCGCCCGTTGCATTGGGTGTGATGGTCAATTGCGAGACATCATAGAGAAAGTCGAATGCCGACAGGTCCAATCGATCGACCCCGCGCTGAAAGTCGGAAATCGCGTCCGCGCTTCCGTCTGCAGTGAGGACAAACAGATCGGCACCCGACCCCCCTGTCATGGTGTCGCTGCCCGCACCATCCAACAGAATATCATCACCCGCTTGCCCCAGCAGGTTTTCTCCCACGTCAGACCCGATGATCTGGTCATCCAAGGTCGTGCCTTGTGCGGTCGTTCCCAGGCCGTCCGCCAAAATGACGCTTCCAACCTGACCCAGATCGTACACAAGCCGTGTCAGACCCGGCTCGACCTCGGACCCAGCATAGATTTGCAGTGCCCCACCCAGGACCTGCATCGACAAAGCACCGATCTGGTCAAGCGGCACGGTTTCGTCTTGGGCTACGCTGTCGAGATGGATAAGCCGACCACCCGCAAGAATGGTGAAAAGGGAAAGGCCGCCCTCACCCCCGCCCACCGCGACATAGGCGAAGTCGCCCGACGCGGCCGCCGTCACGCTGGTCGCATCAGCGAAACGCGTTGCGTCGGAGTCCAGCACATGGTCCGCCAAGCGTGGCTCGCCACCTTCGACGCGAACAATCGAAAGCGACGATGTCCCGAAAGACGCGATGGCAAGATAGGCATGCCCCAAGGCCGATACCACTGCGATGTCGGCGGGATCATTGATTGGTAAGCCTTCGACGGTGCCCAGCGCGCCGGATTGCTCGACCCCAACCGAAGTCACACGCGCCAGATTGAGCCCATCATCGCTTGCCGACACGGTCGCCATGTACCGGTCACCTGACATCTCGAACGTGGCACTTGCCGTCACATCTGCAAGGTAGCGGTCCGCAGTGTCGGCGAGGCTGGATGTCAGGGAAAAGCCCGATCCGCCATCGGCATAGTGCAACAAGCCGCCGCTGAAGCCGCCTGTGAGCAGAACTGGCACGCCGCCGACGTCCATGGATTGAGGTGCGCGCAATGTTCCGAAAGGGCTGAGTGTCACTTGCGCACCAAGCTCGCCGGTTCCGGAAAGCGAAACACCCTGCCCAGCAGTGGGAGAGAGACCGGCAAGTGTCAGATAGTCGGTGACACCCGGCAGCACGCCAAGCGACGGAACCGAGCCAGCGGCAAAGGTGCCCTGAAGCTGCAAACTGTCTTCATAGGTCAGTGCGCCGCTGGCACTGACATCCAGTTCCAGTAAGCGGGCCTCGCTGCGGTCAAGCGCATAAAGAACACGCCGCCCGCCCGTTTCCAGAACAAACAAATCCACGAGCCCCGAGGTCACCCCCAGAGTCGTGCCTGTCAGGATTTCTTCGACCGTCAATGCGGCCATCAAACCGCTCCCCAAGAACAATCCTGTCTTGGCGGTGCAAAGTTAATTTTCGGTTTCGGCTTAGGCTTTCTGGCGGATCTGCGCCAATGTTTGCCTTGGTGTGATGGCCTCGACGCCAACGTTCAGGTCCAGAACTGCGCCGGTGGGGGAGGCAAGAGCGCGTTCGAACGCGTCGGCAAATTCGGCTGTCGTTTCGACGCGCTCGCCATGAAACCCATACGCCCGCGCGAGGGTGGTGAAATCGGGGTTCTGAAGCTCGGTCGCCGAAATGCGGCCCGGGTAGTTCCGTTCCTGATGCATGCGGATGGTCCCATAGCTTCCGTTGTTCAGGATCAGCACGACCGGCGTCGCACCCGCCTGCATTGCCGTGCCAAGTTCGGGGCAATTCATCTGAAAGTCGCCGTCGCCGGCGAAACAGATCACCTGACGTTCGGGATGGGCGATCTTGGCCGCTATCGCCGCAGGCAAGCCATAGCCCATGGCTCCGGATTGCGGCGCCAGCAACCTGTGGTAACGGCCATAGCGGAAGTATTTGTTGTTCCAGATGGAAAAGTTGCCCGCGCCGTTCGTCAGGATGGCATCGCTCGCCACTGTCTGCTGCAAGTGCCGCATCACCTCGACCATATCGACCGCGCTTGGTTGATCCGGCAGATCAAAGGTCGCCTCGTATCCGGCCCGTGCCTCTGCCATCCACGTCGGCTTACCTTGAACGTTCAGGTCGGCAAGCGCCTGGCAAAACGCGTTCTGGTCCGCCTGTATCGCGATATCGGGGCGATAGATCTTGCCGATCTCGCGATCTGATCGGTGCACATGGATCAAAGTCTGATCCATCTCGGGCAAACCGAACAGGCGATGATTGTCCGTCGTCATCTCGCCGAAACGAACGCCGATCGCCAGGATCGCATCGCTACGCGCCATAGTCTGGCGCACTTCCGGCAAGATGCCGACGCCCGCTTCACCGGCGTAGCTGGCAAGGGTGTTGTCGTACAAATCCTGATAGCGAAACGCGGCCACGACCGGGATTTGGCTGGCTTCCGCAAACTGTTCCAGCGCGCGGCTACCGTTTTCGGCCCACCCGCCGCCGCCCATCAGGATCAAGGGGCGTTCGGCTTCCGACAGCACCTGGTGAACACGCGCCAATTGGTCGGCGCTCGCGTGTGCCACCGGTGCTACAAATGGTTTCGTCAAGGCGGGCGCACTTGTCGGCGCGCTGATTACGTCCTCCGGCAACGCGACCACGACCGGCCCGGGCCGCCCCGACAAGGCCGTCGCCCAGGCGCGCGAGACGATTTCGGGGATGCGGTCGACATGGGCGATCTCGGTCACCCATTTGGCCACCGTGCCGAACATTGCGCGGTAGTCGACTTCCTGAAACACCTCGCGGTCCCGCATGTCCGTGCCGATTTGGCCGATGAACAGAATCATCGGCGCACTATCCTGCATCGCGGTATGTACCCCGATCGAAGCATTCGTGGCCCCTGGCCCACGCGTCACAAAACAAAGGCCCGGCGTCCCGGTCAATTTGCCATAGGCCGCCGCCATGAACCCGGCGCCACCTTCGTTGCGGCAGAGCGTGAAATCCAACGCGCCCTTCGTGTCATGCAACGCATCCAAAACGGCCAGATAGCTTTCGCCCGGCACACCGAACCCATGGCGTGCGCCAAGCGTCTTCAGACATTCCACCAGCATCTGACCGCCGTGTCGCATTCGTGACCTCCGCTTTCGTGGTGTTATGCTATGCTGCACCGGACGGAGCAATGTCGCGAGAACCGGATGCCAGAGGAAAAAGTCACGTGCCGCACGCCGAATGCCGACGGCACCACACGCATCCCGCGTTGGAAGTTTGACGCGATCCGCACCGCTATCCTGCACGCCATCGATGAAGCAGGGCCCGAAGGGCTATCGTTCAAACAGATCAACGACGAAGTGAAAGCGCGCCTGTCGGATTACGAACTGGATAGGCTCGGTTCGGTCGGATGGCATGCCACAAGCGTCAAGCTAGAGATGGAAGTGGCCGGTGATATTGCCCGTGTCGTCGGGGTGACACCTCAGAGGATAGTCAGGGCAGCGTGACCTAACACATTGAAAAACAGTCCTTCACGGCCCATGTCACTCACGGGGACGTAACAATGGGACAGGGTTATGGACCAGGTACTTGACGCGCTTGGCGGCGGCGGGATTGCAACGCTTCTGCTCGCCATCTTCATCATCATCTGCATTTACAAGGGCGTGCGGATCGTGCCGCAGTCCGAAAAACATGTGGTCGAGCGGTTCGGACGCCTGCGCACCGTTCTTGGGCCCGGCATCAACTTCATCGTTCCGTTTCTGGATCGGGTCGCGCATCAAATCTCGATCCTCGAACGCCAGCTTCCGAACGCCTCGCAAGACGCGATTACGGCGGACAACGTGCTGGTTCAGGTCGAAACCAGCGTATTCTACCGGATAACCGAGCCGGAAAAGACGGTTTACCGCATCCGTGACGTCGATGCCGCCATTGCCACAACCGTCGCCGGCATCGTCCGGGCCGAGATCGGCAAGATGGAACTGGACGAGGTGCAGTCGAACCGTTCGGTTCTGATTCAGACGATCAAGGCCAGCGTCGAGGACGCGGTCGATGCCTGGGGCATCGAAGTGACGCGGGCCGAGATTCTGGACGTGAACCTCGATCAGGCCACGCGCGACGCGATGTTGCAGCAGCTGAACGCCGAACGCGAACGCCGCGCGCAAGTGACGCGGGCCGAAGGCGAACGGCGCGCGGTGGAACTGCAGGCCGACGCCGAGCTTTACGCGGCCGAGCAGGCCGCAAAAGCGCGCCGCGTTGAAGCGGATGCCGAGGCCTATGCCACCGGCGTCGTTGCCCGCGCAATCCAGGACAACGGTTTGGAGGCCGCACAATATCAAGTGGCGCTGAAGCAGGTGGAATCATTGAACGCGCTAGGCAATTCGCAGGGCTCCAGCACCGTTGTTGTACCAGCCAACGCGCTCGAAGCCTTCGGCAACGCCTTCAACATGCTCAAAGGGAGGTCATAACCCATGTGGTGGTCCCTCTGGTGGGTCTGGATGGTCGGCGCGCTGTTGCTCGCCATCCTCGAAGTCGTCGCGCCCGCACAGATCTTTCTCGGATTCGCCGTCGGCGCGGCCGGTGTCGGATTGGCGTTGCTACTTGGCGTGCCGGGCCTGGCGACCTCGGTGCCGCTGATGCTGCTTGTCTTTGCGGTGATCTCGCTTCTGGCGTGGCTGGCACTCCGCCCGATATTGGGCATCCGAAAGGGTCAGGTGAAGCACTTCGAACACGACAT
>JAAUYH010041999.1_pt1 | contig 17924 bp, 18 predicted proteins | sample 7278061 | NCBI WGS metagenome assembly JAAUYH01 (sample SAMN14350203, study PRJNA611818) | marine sediment metagenome | isolation source: surface marine sediment (0.6m) | place: French Polynesia: Moorea | collected 2018-08 | reverse complement strand
TTGACAACACTCTGTCTTAGGAGAGGTCCTTATATGTTGCTGTGTTCTCGAGCTCTTTCATACTACATAAAATGACCTTGACAGAGCTTTCTATAACTTACATAAAACTATACAAAGTTGACAACAGTCTGTCTTAGGAGAGGTCCTTAGTAGTGTAGTGGACAAGCTTATAGCCCAGGCAGAGAGATCATTACCAAACTCACGTGAGATCTCGTGAGACTAACATGTGACCTTCATTCTAACCAATCACCATAAAACTTAAAATGAAATGACCAATAAGAAAACAGGTTAAAATAGGTCAAAGTTGAATTATTACTGCGCATGACACCCATAATTCCATACTGGAAGTAGAACTCTTCTATTTTCGCATTATCATTTATTTCATCATCCAATCAAAGCTGGATGATTCAGACTTTACCTCTAAACTCTCGTTCATGTCTCAATGTTTGAGCTTTTACGAGATTTCATATATTAGCTATAGTATATGACTCTGCTATACACACCATTATAGTTGACTCTGTTACACACACCATTCTATTGTCATTTTCTTATTAATTAATGTATTGTTATAAATTTCAGTAGCTGATATTATGAATATTAATTACATAACTATAATGAATTCAGTAATGAGATTAATTATGAATATAAAAATTGAATTTGATTTTTCTAAAGATTTACATTACATTACATTACATTACATTAAATTAAATTAAATTAAATTAAATTAAATAGATAAAGAATAAGAGAAATATATAATTATTTGTTTTATAATGCGGTGTAATAATAATAATATTATTATTAATTCAAGGAAAAGAAAAAGTAAAAATTTAATTATTTTCTTAAAATATATATCTGTTTTACTGTACTGGTAAATGTGATTAATTACAGATGCAGTATGGGGTCCTGAACACTAGTGGAATGGATGGGGTACAATGGACGTGTGGTATTCCATTCTGTCAACTAGTTATTATTGAATTCCATATGTATAACCCTATGACCACCTTTCACAGTTGGAAGAAATAGAAAGATTAATTTATTGATCGATGTACCATTGTTTAATCATAATAAAGATAGAAATCAATACTATTATTCCTATTTTTGTTGTTTTTTACTTGTTTTATTTTTGTTTTGTTTTGCAATGTTAAATTATTTATTTTAATTCATCAATTAGGAAAAGAGAGAAAAAAAATAACAGAATTTAAACTAGGAAAAGTGGTGAAGGAGTGGGATAGGTGATGGAGGTGGATCCTTTGATATTTTGCTGAATCATTCTCTATATTAGTAATACTGTATTATATTCTGTCATATCTCTGTAAAGACTGTCAATCATATTGATAATGAGTGTGATGTGTATGGGTTGATCTTCTTTCAAATTAGTGATCATTACAAGGAATAGTGCAGATGTGATGATGGTATTAGTGTGATAATGTAGTGAGATATATCTACTACAAAAAGTTTGAGTTCTGGGTTATATATTTTTCAATCATGGATATTAATGTACCAAGAAACGTGATTGGGATTGATGGACTCATAGGATGCAACAGGTCAGCTGTTGTCCAGATATTGAAAGAGAGCAATAGCAGTTATTATATTGTTGAGGAACCTATTGCAGAATTTTGTAAGTTGACCACAAATAACCACAGAACAATTTCACCAGTAGACTTGTTTTACAAGAATGATGTGGACGCTTTTGCATTGCAAATGCATATATTGAAATGTTGGGAGAAAAAAATGGAAAAGGTGCAAAGAGATATGATAGAACTCGGTGCTTATTATAATGCATTGATTTACAGCAGATCACCTTTGAGTTTGAAAGTGTTTGCTCAAACACTTCATAAGATGAACAAAATAGGCAACCTTGGATGGGAGATGTTTAAGCTAGAGTTTGATGAGTTTCTAACAAAATATGATCAACTGATTCCAACTTTCACTGTCTATTTTGACACTCCTATCGCCAACTGTTTGGCACGACAAAAGAGAAAAGCTAGATTGGCTGAAACAAGATATCAGCCAATGGAACAATATTTGAAAGAATTGAGAAAATCTGCAACTCATATTTATGAAGACAATTTAGACTTACAATTCAGAAAAGTTAGCACATTGAATATTTTAGATAGAGTTGACGCTGTTAAACAGTATATCAAGTAATAGCAAAGAAATATAGAGGGGAAGGGAGGGAAAGGATTTGCTTTCAGTTTTATATCCTATTTTTTTCATTTCCACCATTTATTAATATAATTCTATTTTATGGTAGGAGAATAATAGATTGATGCAGGATGGTGTGAGTGATCAAGCTTGCTGTGTAGAGGGCAGTCACACGTTTTGACATGCGCAAATTAATTTATTATATTTCATATTAGGGAAATGGAATACCATAAGAGAAAGTGGGAGGGCAATATATTGACATCTGACATGCGCATCTCAATTAAATTGGGAAATGGGAGGGTAAATTGAGTGTGTGCTTATGAATTGATAAAAACAGTGGGAAAGGATGATTCGCCCTCACTTCTCGTTAACACCTGAAGAGAACATCACCAACATGGACCAGAAAGATATATACACCGAAATCAGTAATCCTCCAAGGAGGTCTTTAGACTCTCTGACCAGAGTCACTAACAATGTGTCTATTTTCAATGGCCGTTCAGCTAATCTCATCATCAGGCGCCAGTTACAAAATGGAACCACAAGAACTTTTCATGTGGAACCCACTGTCTTAGCTTTCCTTGTCCAACAGAGGGAGAGGATTATGAGTAGTTTCCGAGATGGGGAAGATTTTGTCATCAAGAGGAGAAATGTTGCCATCCTATATTTTAGCAGAAATGGAAATGGAGCAGAGACCTGGATGGCTGTAAGGCCCACTGAAGGACCGGCCTTCAACCTGAGAAGGAGTGAATATACAGGGCTAATGGGCTTGATGCCCTATATTAACAGTGCTATATTAGAAGTGAGTATTAATAATATTCCTACACTAAAATATATACTGTATTGTATTATTTTTTTATTCAATATGGATTTGATGTGTTATATCATCATCACAATTCTAGATATGAGTATTAATATTCTAATTTGATAATGAAAAATATGTATTATGTTGTATTATTTTCAATCATAACAAATTGGTATAAATGTTGGTGTATTAAAAACAATTATATGTGATTACCAAATGTATGTGAAATGGAATATAAGTGTGCTAATATGCGGATATTTGATTTATCTTTGCAGACACCAATTGAGAATGATCAGCCAGAGATGGAGGGGGCAATGGCTCCCCCTGCTTCACCAACACAGGCAGAAGCCCTTGATCTCAGCAAGCCCACAGCATCAGTTTCACCATCAATTTCTTACAACAACAATGCACAGATGGCTAGACCATGCGCACTAGCTGCCCAGTGTGAAACCAGCAACGACTTGGATAGGATGGTAGAGGCTGCCAGCCGTGCAGCCACCCTCCCGAGAGCTAATCATGCTGCGAGACCTGATGAAGCAGCTGTGAGACCGGGAACACCCATACCAAAACCACAAGGAGTAAAAAGAAGATATGATGATATTATGCAGTCACCAACTAATGCCCAACAAGCTGACGTGAAAAGGAAGAGATCAGATGTTGAGACTGGAGAAAATGTAAGTTTATTTTTAATAAAATCAGATAATTGATAATAATTATTTTTTATGATCTAGAAATGAAATGAAATGAAATGAAAACACATAAGTACAAATGTATTAATTTTTTGTTCCACATTACTACAATAACTTATTATACATCAAAGACAGAGAGTGTATGAAGTGGATATATACAGATAATCTTAATCCATATTTTGACCACTTTGTGTCTTGAAAATTGTAATGAAATATTAATCATTGGTGTACAATATTATATTTTTCAGATGCATGTTGTTAGAGAGGAAGTGGTCCAATCAACCTCCCCTGATGATAGTGAAGATATGGAACAGGAATCCTGCAGTGTCAGCAGTATGAATGTGGAGCTAGATTCCGAAGCTGAGGAATTTAATAACTAATATGCAAATATATGGATATATAAAGTGACAGACAGTCAATTAAATATAGTATAATATGGCATACAATAATATAATCTGGTATGGACAATATGCATATGATTGCAATGGATAACAGGAAAAGCAGGAAAAATGGTAAATATATTCATTATATAAACCTGAAATGGGATATAAAACTGATTATGATAGTAGAATTGGAAGCAGGAATTGTAAAATAGAAATGAGGGTTAGTATGTAGTAACATAGACAGAAAATTAGTGATGAAAGTTATAAGGTAAAAACTGAATTGACTTCAATTGCATATGCATCTAGCTATGCTTATCTTCACTAAATTCAGATTTTTTATTGTCTTCAGTTTTTTCCTCAATCATAACTTTAAAGTATAGATACAACATTGAAATTAAGTTCAAAAACTTTTATTTTTTATAAATATAGAATACATACAGAACATTCCGTATATAGCTAGGATATTTCATTTGACATGTGTAAAAATTTGAAAATGAAAAATGAAAATCAATTCTTATGCATTACATATTTTATCATGACATAAGTATTGGTTTTCTTTTTCAAATCCAGATTTTTATATATAATAATAATGTTATTCATTTTGGTAAAATATGTGCAAGATTCTGAAAAATGAAAATGAATTCTTATACCTTATTGAATTTACCATAACATAAGTATTGGTTTTCATTTCCATACTCTTACATATAATACCACTATTCATTGTACATATTTCATTTGTTTGCTGTGGTTTTGTAATATATATGCAAGATTTGAAAATGAAAATGAAAATGAATTCTTATATATTATTGAATTTAGCATAACATAAGTATTGGTTTTCATTTCTACATTCTTACATATAATATATCTATTCATTGTATATATTTCATTTGTTTGCTGTGGTTTTGTAATATGTATGCAAGAATTTAAAAATGGAATCATATGCATTGGCTATAAAACTAATGCAGTAATGAATAACCAACTCACTGAGAGTTAAAACTTTCAGACAGAATGATTAGCACACATGTATGACTGTACACAGAATATGCATAGTCTCCAACCTGAACCCTTTACACACAGATGCTAGCACTGCACGGTCTGTGAGCAATACCGGGCTACTGTTTCTACTCCCCATAGCTAATCATAATTAATTCCTGTCAATATCTGTCATCGATTTTATCATGATATAAGTAATGGTTCACATTTTCAAATTCTTGCATATAATATAATCATCCATTCATTGTACATATTTCATTTGTTTGCTGTGGTTTTTTATAAGTTATAGCATATCAATCAGTATTTATTTTCCTACAATTTGATGAAGGTTTTTTGATGTAAAATGGGTAAACTACATGTCTACAATTATCATGGGAAGGCTGGAATAAATTGATTGATTGATGATTATATTATTTTATATGATATTATATTTCTAGTTTTCATGTCATAAGCTGGTTTGAAGTGGTGTGTGTGTGTGGTTAGTGGGAGGGGAAATAATATCTAAATTATTATCTCTTACATATAATGTAAATATTATTTTCACTTTGTTAGATTTTGATTGCTGTGAAATGTAGTAACTTAGAAAAAAATTATATTTTTACTTTGTATGGAATAGAAAATATGATAATGAATTGAGGATATAATCAAATTTATGGAACAGGTAATGAATTTGGGAATATGTTCACTGATTAATTCATATCTATAATGATGTAGATCAGATTACATTCCATGCTGATATGAAATGTAAAACTTAGAAATTTAGTTAAGATATAGTTAATGATAAAGCTTGAAGATATAAAAGCTGCTTGTCAATATGGCTGTGATTTAATATAAAGTAGAATGGTTAAAATATGGGAAACTGGTATAAATGTGTTGATCTCCATTTTCTATGAAAAATCAGTTCACAGGTATTGTGAATGTGTTGATCACCATTTCAATATTTTACCATGTAGTTATATATATATATTTATTTATATTTGTGTGTGTGTGTGTGTGAATTCAAAATGTGACAAAAACTTGATGGTTTATCTAAACCTGTCAATACTGTTATAATTTAATATAAAGTAGAATGGGTAAAATATGCAAAACTATCATAAATGTATTGATCCTCATTTTCTGTGAAAAAAATCAATTCACAGGTATTGATCAACATTTCAATATTTTACCATGTAACTATATATATCTGTGTGTGAATAAAACTAAGTACGAATTCAAAATGTAATAAAACTTGTTGTTTTATCTAAGCCTGCTTAGATTACATAATAAAAACTGAATTAAACTAATAACATGAAAACATAACAATGTGAACTAAGACCGGTTTAAAAAAACATATCATAACATTCTAAATTTACTAAGTTTAACTCCCCCATTTTAATTGTAGCAAAATAATGTGGTCAAAGATTTGAAAATATACAATATTAGCTTTACCATTTCCTAATTTATGTGTTTCTGATTCAAAATTATGATCCATACATAATAAACCAGCATCTTACAGTGAATTAACTATTCATTATTAAAATTATCTTATACCATCTCAACTTTGATTCAAAAGTTTTATTATTTGATATCAAATATATGATTATATGATTATCATATATCTATCTCCACTGTCATATCATTCCACAGTTTTTTTAAAATCATGACCCTAATTCTCATTCATATTGCTTGGTTCTGCTCACATTCAAATAGGTGTATACATAATCCAACTTCCAATCAAATAGGTGCATGAATAGTCAATTATAACCATGATGCATAACCTCACTTCCATTCATGTCTGTGAATATCCATATATTGATATAATCCTTTTCACTAGCAACAAACACATCATTCCATTGTTTTTGAAAAATCAGAATGTATGAGTCCCTTCACATTCAAAACAGGTGTGTAAATATTTGAATACAACTGTATTGCATAATCCTATTTCCATTCAAATAGATATGTATGTGTGTGAATATCCAATTATAACTGTAATGGTGATACATTTTCCTGTACCCATCCATATATATGTTTCACACATGAATCAATTTACTCCATATACAGTGGTATACCCATTCCATAGTTTTGGGAATCCATTCAGCTGTGTGAATGTCCAAATACAACTACTTCATGTATGGGATAATGTATTCCATATAGAGTGTAATATGAGTATTCCATAGTTTGTCATCACAATATATTCCATAGTTTGTCATCACAATAATCATTTTCACTAATTCATTACAGTAATGAATTATCTGCTACTTCTTCTTGTCCCACTTTTTTATCAGTTTCTGTAACAAAACATAAAAATAGTAAGTCATCATGTTGTCTTTTCCCACCAAAAGTACATAAAAATGAAATAACTGTCACCAAGATTATGAAAAACAGTAAACATATGCCAATGATTCTAATTTCAATCCTATTCAACTGTTTTCCATGTTGTTCCCATTTAGAATTAAAATGGAAATAATGGATTATATCTGTGCCATTCCATAAGTTTGAACTCTGGTTTACATCCATAATCACCAGATCTCCAATATTTTCTGTGGTATTATTCCCATTTTTCATTATTTTGGTGGAATCAGAATTGATCTGATTTTTTAAAGTAGACATCATAACTGTTGTTCCATTATCCATTTCATTTTCCATATTTTGCATGCCTGATGTATAATCAATATTTTGTGTTGTCATATTTTCGGATTCCACTGATTGTGAAAATACAAATTCTGTATTATTTTCTATTTTAATTCCATTATTCCTCATCTCATCTTCCAAACATTTCATATCATGAATAAATACAATTTGTGGGTATGGTTGAATGTCATTACATATTAAAAACCTGTTTCCAGTCAAAATAACCATTTCCAGCTTTAGAAATGTATCTAAATCTGTTAGTGAATATATATTTGTGTTAACCAAGGACAATCTTCTGATCTCTCTTCTCCAATATTCACTAAAGTGTAAATGACGAATTCCTTCTCCATTACATTTTATCCATTTCTCATTTGGAAGGCATAAACAATTCAAACAAGATGTAGAAACTGTATTTAAAGACAGGAACAAAAATACAAAATGTAAAACCAACCCCATCTTGATAGTGTATGCCTACAATGGGAAAGAGTGTGCTAGATAGAGGTAGATGCCCCCATTAGTTAGAAAATAAATCAACTAGTAATATAAACACATTCTATGTCACTATCCTTAATGGGTTGATATCTTACATCTGTTGGAATGATTGTACTTACTTTCACATACTCTATTCATTCTTTTAGGGGTACTTGTCATTCTTTTTGGAGTGCTTGCTGCTTTTACTACAGGCAATCTTGACTCATCCAACATCACAGTGATATCAGGATACTCAGGCTGGAAAATACATCAACCAATACACATTAATTATCACATATTCACTTATACAACTGGAATGAATTAGGAGAATAATGTGTATTGATATCTATGCACAGTTAATTTTCTAACACATTAAATAAATAAATAAATAAATAAATACCTTCTTCTTGCAACTGTGGGACAGAAATGAGAAGATGCTTCTGTAGCTACCAGGCAAAATCCTAACAAATGGTTTTATGTTGTGATTTATTTTACTTGAGAAGAGGGCAGTAGCCACCACACCGATAAATAACATCGCCTTGAGTCCAATATCGAAAATAAATGTCCAATCATATTCATTCCTATCATTTTCCAAGAAATTTTGTAATGCTGGATAGAATCTGTCCCCATATGCAGTATCTGACACAGGTTCACTTCTACTTTTAGATGACAGCTTGTCAGATTTTTCCTTCATCTGTTGTTTGAAAATAGATAGTTCATCAATTGCTCCTGCACATTTGTTAGATATAACGTCGATTTGGAAGGTGTACTCGTAGATTTCAATATCTTGACAGGAACTATCTGTCTTTATGAAGAGTTTGGTGTATTTTGATAGGAACTGGGCAGTGAAATCAAGCCTGTTTATACCCACTTCTTTTTGACAAATGATAAGTCCAAGCTCCTCTACACATTCACAACTCCCTTCATTACCTCCGCAAAGGAATGCATTAGCCGTGGTAAACCCAAATGTGAAGCAAAAGGCGATGACAAGTAACATCTTCATCTTGCCGATGGAATAAGGCGCCATTTTTTCACAATCTATTTCCGGTTTATTTATGTGCGCGCGCCGATCTCGCTGACGTAGTTATTTCCGGTTTACATATCTATTTTCAGCTCAGTGACGTAGGGATCCAACATACATAAGGCGGGAAAGCTAGGATCTGAATCAGACATTGTAAAGAAATTTACTTTTCGCTGAGATAATTAATTAAACCATGTTTCCTTTCGAAGTTGGGTCAAAGCTGGTCTTAGTAGGAAGTGCTTCAAGTGGAAAGACAAGCTGGACTATGAGATTAATAAAATTTAACAGTGAAATGTTTCCAGATGAACCACCAGAAAAAATAATGATTTGTTATTCAGTTTTTCAACCATTGTATGCTGAATTACAGAAATCAAATCCAAGCATTATTTTTAAAACTGGACTACCTAGTAAAGAAGAAATGATGGAACTAGGTGGAGATGATGAAAATAACATCAGACATTCCTTATTGGTGATAGATGATCTTATGTCTGATGTCTGTTCAAGTAAAGAGATAGAACAGTTATTTGTCACCTATGCTCATCACAGAAAAATTAGCTGTGTGTTTTTAACTCAAAATTTGTTTTATCAAGGCAAATGTTCACGAACAATATCATTAAATTCATGGTATTTTATTTTAATGAAAACTAGAAGGGATATGAAGCAGATAAGGCAATTAGCATCTCAAATCATGGGTGGGAGTAATATAACAGGATTTATGATGGCTTATGAAGATGTGATGAAAGAAAAATATGGATATTTATTAGTTGATGTCTCACCCCATGGACAGAGAAAGTATATGCTACGTACAAATATTTTCCCAGATGACCCTCCAACTATAACCTATGTCATTAGATAAAAATAGCTGCGCATAACAAGAGCTGAAGGTGGAGTGGGGGTATAAATATTTGCATCTGCCATAATGATATCACTTAGCTATGCAGCAATCAAATAATACAGATAGTTGGCGGTTGTGTGGAAAGAGAGTACCCAGAGGAGAAATTCTGTTTTTCTCACAAATCATTATATTATACATAATTATAATTTCATGTTTGATTAACTTAAGCTTTAATATTGGAAATCAGTCACTATTTATCTGTCTTTTAAGCAGTTCTGTTGGCTATATTTTACCAAATCCTTCAACATCAAAGCAGAAAGGAAAAAATAGAGAAATAAAATCTATAGAAGATTTTGTGGATCATAAAGGAAAAGAAATAGCCACTAAACCATAAATTGTGGTAATGTATGTTTCCAAAACTTTTCATTATGTTCATCTGTTAACTGATAAAAGAACTAGTGCACATCAAATGAAATGTTTGCTTGTTACTGCTAATGAAGATCAAATGAATGCAATTTCTGAAATAATATATAATATCTATTCCTATAACATTAAACTTGATACAAAGACACAGAAAAAAGTGAGACAAGTCTATAATTTATTAGAAACAATTTCTAATATTAACATAAACTACAAAAGAAGATTAACCTTGCTTAGAAATAATTTGAAACCAATTTCTAAATTGATCAGTATTGTATCCACACAGATCAGAAAAGCTATTCTCAGTATTGAGAAAAATAAAAATGGAAGCAAATAATTATGTTGATAAAATGGTGCTACTTCCCATCCAAAGGTATGAACAATTAATGAACTTTGAAAAAGATGGGCATGGTGATGTTAAAATGGAGATGGAGAAAATTGATGCAGAAGAAGATCCTGTTGATTTGATTCCACCAGGAATTCCAGAAACAGAATTGAGTGAAGTTGATGAGACTGTACCAGAAATTAAAACAGCAAAGAAACAGAAACAAAGCCAACACAGGAAGCAGAAAAAACGAATCACTGTATTATGGCAGAAATTACCAGTAAAATCAAAAACAAAAACAAAAACAAAATCAAAACTAAAAAACAGTCATTAGAAAAACAAGAAAAGATTATAGCATTGTACACTAACCCTGAATCAGCTGCAAGTTTTTCAAATCCTCATGTGATTCAGAAAAGCCTTACTGCTGACCAGAAAAAAGAAATTGGGAGTAAAAATAATATCACCAAAGCATTACAAGCAAATGAAACTTATACCACAACTAGAAAAGCTAATTGGAAATTTAAAAGACAGAAAGTCATTTCACCTTCCCTAAATTATGTGTGGGACTGTGACAGTAGTTATATGACTGAATACAATGAAGGGAATGAACCATATATTGGCTTTGTTGTTGCCATTGATATCCATTCTAGGTTTCTTAGAACATGTCTAATAAAAAGTGTTAGTAGTGAACAAATTGTGGGTTGTTTTTCAAAATGGTTTAAATCAGCAAAACCTTTACATGTGAGACATGATTTTGGGAGTGAATTCATAGCAAAGAAAACACAAGATTTTCTAAAAGCTAATAATGTGAAATCGTATAGCACTAGAAATTCAACAATAAAAAGTAATTATGCAGAACGTGTGATTTTGACAGTGAAAAGGCGGTTAGCTAGGTACATGGATTTTTACAATACCCGTGTGTGGACAACTGTATTGGAAAAAATAACAAAATCATACAATTCTACTTTTCACAGAAGTATACAAATGAGGCCTGATCAAGTAGATCGAAGTCATGAAGAAAAAATATGGACATTAAATTATATTTCTCCATATCTAAATAATAAAATAAAACCTCCATTCAATACAAAATATCGATTCAAAATTGGTGATGTTATTTCAATTTCAATATTAAGATCGAAATTCCATAGAGGATGGCACCAGAATTTTACAAATGAATTATTTATTATTGTTTCAAGATATAAGAAAGAAGGGATACCATTATATAGAATTAAAGATTTAAAAAATAGGGTCATAGACGGAGTTTTTTACCAGCAGGAAATTCAAAAGTCATTAATTGACTATGATTCATATTCATTCAAAATTGATAAAATTTTGAAAAAAAGAGGGAAATATAGTCTAGTATCCTGGAAAGGATGGCCCTCAGCTTTCAATAGCTATGTTCTGACTTCTACACTTCAAGATATCTAATAATTGAAAATATTCATTACACCTTTATCAACTATGTATAGCTGATAAATTTACTCAAATTCATTTCCCATTCATGTAAGTTGCAAGATTTCTGAAAATTAGTCATCACACAATATTAGCATATAGAATGGTATAGATCATTCTATTTCACCTCTAGGCCAAACCATAAGTGGGGGGTCTCACATATAATTTATATGCATCATATCATCTTAATCTCCAATATTGTGAAATATGTGTGAGTCATAAACACCATTGTCTAACAGCTGAAAATTTTCTCACTCATACACTGCTTAGTCATAAGGTTAAATAGCAGGAGGGGGTGGTTAATGCTGAATCATTGTCCTGTTGCATTATATTGCTACATCATTGTGAAATTCACACAAATATAGGTAAATAATGACGAATAATGGTAATGTTTTTCTATATCTCAGTTCAGAAGATTATAAAGAATTTCATGTGAATAATAAGTCTATTTCCTTTGTAACAGAATTAGCAAGTAATATAGAATTAAATGAAAATTGGGAATGTGCATTATTAGAATGTGTCTGCAAACTTTCACCAGGATTTAAATATGGTGATTACATTGATGTGGTCTCAGATATAATTCAACCTTCAGCAAAATATGATGGTGGAACATCACTATTAAGAAGATTTGTTCTAGGAAAACAGAATATTTCCAAAAAAAATTATACAATTTTAGATGAAAAACTAGTAGATGAAAGGTTTCTACCAGTCAGAAATTATTATGTAAAACAGATAAAAATTGAAATCAAAACCAATAGTAAAACAGGTCACATTGTGCTTGAACAAACTTCACCTTCTTTTATTGTTTTACAGTTAAGACAGAAATGAATGAATATACATCAACTGCCATGAATGTGGACTTATGGGCTAATCATTTTAAATTAATGGCTCAAGGTAAAATCAAACCCAACAAACACCATGTTTTTCTAGTAAACAAAACAGCTAGCCCTCCTACTACAGGTGAAGGTGCTGAAAAACCAATGCAATTAAAAATGGTAACACCAGCAGCTCAGGCTCTAGAGATTGCCACATCAGATATAAAAAATGCTGAAATAGCTCCAACAGATGCAGACCCAATCAGCCACTTCCCCAGTGAACATCAAAATAAGCAGCAACCATCAAAAAGGGTGACAGCAGTCAGGAAAAGATCAGCAAAAACTGTGCAAAATAAGGTTTCTAAACCAGAAAGTAAGAAAAAGAAGGTTGGAAAAACACCAAAACAGTGGCAACAATATTTAAATTTTTGATTAATTAATCCATAATGACAAGCTACTTCAACAAAGAAAGTCAAGAAGCGCATAGTGATAGACTGGCTTTATTCTATTTACCAGAAACTGATGTGGGTATAGAATCACTACAATTTCTAGAATATAGACCATCAGCACAAACTTATGATGGTTCATCAATTGAATTTTCGGTTTATAATAGCACTAGTTCTTATCTGGATCTTAAAAACATAAGATTATATATTAAATGTCAATTATTGTTAGGAAATGGGGATAAAATCCCTGATCCAATTATCACAAAAACTACAAAAAAGGTGCCAAAAAAAGGTGGAACAGAAGGTGAAACAGAAGATGTACCAATAACTGATATCACCTATCCTAATGAAACTAGAGTATCAGTATCCAATCTATTTGGAGCTTCACTTTTTAGACAAGTAGATGTTAAATTAAACCAACAAATTATTGGAGCTCATATAGGTACAAATTATCCATATAAAAGCTATTTTGATGTAATTATGGGGAATTTAGAACAGACAAAGAAAAATGAGTTAACTAACATGTTTTACAGAAAAGAATATTCACATAATATGGATATATTAGACCCATATTCTGACCCAAGAAGTCAAATCTATCACAGACAACAGTATGTAGAATCTAGCAAAATATTTGACATGGAATGTTTGCTTTTCTCAGACATGTTTCAAATAGACAGGTATTTGTTAAATAATGTGGATTTATCTGTAAAATTGTATAAAAATGAACCTAACTTCTGTCTGGTTTCTAGCAATGACAAGAATCCATCTTACAAAGTTAAAATCATTGACTCATATCTAAGAGTACCTCTAGTAAAACCATCAGCTTCTTTGTTGATTGCTCAGTCACAAATACTGAATGATCACCCAGCAATATACCCATACATGGGTTCAGTAATCAAAAGCTATTCTGTATCTAGAGGTGAAAGAGCTGTAGTAAAGTCGGATTTATTTAATGGTGATGTGCCATCTGAACTGATAATTGGGATGGTGTCTACAGAAAGTTATATGGGCAATTATAACACCAACCCATTTTTGTTTAAATCATTTAATTGTAATTACTTAGCATTTCAATTAGATGGACAGAACCTGCCATTTTCTCCACTAAACCCTAATTTTGATAGTGATGATGTTGCAGGTTCAAACATTGCTAGCACTTTTAGCACACTTTTCCTAGGGGATGACAAACCCAATATTAGCAGAAATGAATTCTTAGAAGGTTACTCAATATTTAAACTAGAAATAACCAAATCTAGAAAAGGTACTCTAACTCCACAAAAAAGAGGATTTACAAAACTAGAAATCCATTTTGAAAAAGAATTACCAGAACCAATAACAATACTGGTGTATGGAAAGTTCCAGTCTATGATAAAAATTGACAAGGCTCGCAATATTATTGTTTAAACTTTATTATCACATATATTATGATATTGTACAAGATATAGTAGTTAATACAATATATTATATTTTGCATGCTCACATCATGATTCTGTATAATGTATAACCACCAATTTTTTATAGTATTGATAATATAGAAATAAATGCATGACAAAAAATGAAAATGTGTTTATTTTATGTACTACACTGTAATGTAAAATATCAATCATACCATAACTCTTATGTTATTTCACCCCACTTATATTCTCAGTATGAAACCGAATATTAACACTTATTCACATTCTCTGGTTAATAACAAATTTTATGCTTCATTTCCATGCATTCCACCCATTCACCCATCACACCCTGTCACATACAATCATATGTCATAGTGATACTGTATTCCCTTATTAATTTTGTAAATAATAAATTCAGATCTATTCATTCATTCATTCATTCATACAGTTTTTTTGCTAGAAATAAATCACCACTATCATATTGAAATCAGATAATTCATATAAATTTCCCCCATAATGACAACTATATATACCTTTCCCCTTCATCTAATCATGAATCAGCAAAATGTGTTGATACTACCCACTGTGTGAGTTAGAAACATAATCACGATCTCATGCTGCCACCTGGTGAGAAAGGCGAGTCAGCTGTCAAAGTCAAGTAGCTACCATCACATTCACATTACCGCTTCACACCATTTACCATAAAACAGATAATATGTGTTCATTTAAATTATCACTATCTTATTTCATTCCAATTCCATTCAGATTTATAGTTATATCACTATTTATCTAGAAAATAGTCACGTTAGTGATGACATAGTGTAAAATTTTGGGGTATACATTACTGAACATTAACCTCAATCGGTCTCAGAATTATGGATAATGGCTGGGTGTGTACACCGTCATCCAAAAGTTGTCTTTTACAATAAAAATATCCGAATCCCATTTTATTTTGTTTATATGTGACAATTTTTTGGTTTTTAAACTGAAACCCTATATTACATGAACCTTCAGTTTTCTTTGTTTTCATCACCCTTCTATAAATATATAACGGTTTCTTTAATTTTCTTTTTGACACACCTTTACAACTTATTTTAAAATTATGGTTAACAACCCCAATTTTTGTTTCTTTCATGCTAGAAAGAATTTTAGAAAATCTTCTAAAACCTGATTTTCTATACCTATTCCCAATATGATGACCATATTTCATATAACAATTCTGTAATCCATTTTTCTTTTCTATTTTAAATGTTGCAGCAATATAACATTTTGAATTCAAAGATATCATTTCTTTGGAACTGTATTCTAATTTGAATAATGAAGGAACTCTAGAATCTTCTTGCTGGTGTTTATCACAACATCTGCGAGGTATGAACAGTTTATCTAGCGCAGCATAGTCAATATCATCATAGCAATTACCGTAAAGCAGATCATGGAATTCTTTCTGTCTTTCTGGTTTCACCATTTCTTCTAAATCTTGCTTACTTATTCCAAAATAAAAACTGTCTGTGTCCATTTCAAGTAATTCAAAAAATTTTCTGTCAAAAAAATAGTCTAGAAAATCATAGTAAAACTCTAGCATGCGTAATTTCGCTAACTGTAAAATAGTGAAACCAATCTGATATGGTACATCCATTTTTATTTCTTTTTTCTGTTTTTCTACCTCATAATACTCATATTCAGAATTTATTTCAATCAATTTTTTGAATCTGGTATCATTTACACAAAATGATGCATCTACTGAACCTTGCACAAATTGAATATCTTTATGTTTTTCTCTGTCTAAAAGTAAACTTCCGTACGCACTGTTTCCTAAGCATTTCTGTGTTTGAGCTAAAATTGATTTCTTTGGATCTAGTTGTGCAGCTTTTCGTGCATCAGTAACCCCTTTTGTAAATTTTTTAAAACATGCAGATGGTATGAATTCAATAGCTTCATATATTCTGCTGATTTCCATACCATGGTTTAAATACCACTGTGCAAGTTTTGAATGTAGTAAAATCTTTTCTGCTTTCATTCCACCGACTAATAACCTCCTACTTTTAATTTGTAAGTTATTTTCCTTCATATATTCTTTCATATGTTCACCAAAATATGATTCATCAACATCCACTGTGCAGAATAATGGAGACATTTCACAGAAATATTCATAAGGAGGTATCTGTCTCTCAAATATGTCATTCCACTGATCTGGACAAGATATGTCACATTCTATAAATCCGTAGAATTCACCATTTATTATAGCAGATTTGATATCTTCCATTGTCACACTTCCTTTATGCATGTTATAGAAATCTGGTCTCATTAGACTTTCAACAGTTTGTAATGCGGGGTCTCTTCTTTTCATATCCAAGTATTCACACTCCCATATCACCTGCATTGATGTACAATTGGCAGAAATAAATTCTTGTCTTTTCAGTGTCCTTTCATATCTCTGTTTCTTCAAAGCTGGATCCATATTCTTTGTCTTATCACAATCATGATGACCGTGCCAGTAACATCCCTTAAAATACAGAAAAGAAAACAGATATTTAGAATTATTTTTCATTACTAAAATCCCTAAAATATGAAATGAAAATAAAACATAAAAAATATGGTGAACGAATTATAACATGAAATATGTAAGCATTAGCAAAGATCTGAAACATGGAATAATAATTCACCTGTCAATATTGTGATCTAAACAGCAGAAATATTGTAGCAACTCATTTCATGAAAACTCATAGTGATAGCTTCCATAGCAACATCACGTATCTCCTGCACATCATTTTCATACACTGGTATATACTCCTTTCTGACTATTTGCTCGATCATAGACATATGCTCAGAATTAAATATAATATTTTGCAATATTCTTTCACCTGAACTAGCCTTCTGTATTATATCTAACATAGCACAGCAGTGAAAAAAAATATTCAGAATTTTCTCATGACTTTCCATCACATCTTCCATTGCTTCAGTATAATAAAAATCGCAAGTATATTCCCATTCCATGGACAAACAGAGATGTCCTTCCTGATTCTGTGGCATTTCCCCATTCTTACACTGTGGACACATTTTACATGTCATTCGTGAAATTTCTTCACTACAATATTCTGCTATACAACACATCATAGCTATTTCTTC
>JAAUYH010159938.1_pt1 | contig 17925 bp, 16 predicted proteins | sample 7278061 | NCBI WGS metagenome assembly JAAUYH01 (sample SAMN14350203, study PRJNA611818) | marine sediment metagenome | isolation source: surface marine sediment (0.6m) | place: French Polynesia: Moorea | collected 2018-08 | reverse complement strand
GTTTTCGCGAAGGACGCGAAAGCCGAGGAAGCTAAAGAAGCGGGCGCCGACGCCGTGGGTGCGGAAGACCTGATGGAAGCCATGCAGGGCGGTGACCTCAACTATGACCGCGTGATTGCCACACCGGACATGATGGGCGTTGTTGGCCGTCTCGGCAAGGTGCTGGGCCCCAAGGGACTGATGCCGAACCCGAAGCTCGGCACCGTCACCCCGAATGTCGCGCAGGCCGTGAAGGACGCCAAGGGCGGCCAGATCGAATATCGCGTCGAAAAGGCCGGCATCGTGCATAATGGCATTGGCAAGGCCAGCTTCAAGGAAGATGACCTGCGCAAGAATTTCGACGCGCTCGTCAGCGCCGTCGTCAAGGCCAAGCCGTCGGGTGCCAAGGGCAAATATGTCAAGATGGTCGGGCTTTCGATCACGATGGGTCCGGGCCTGAAGATCGATCTTGCGGAGATCGAAGGGGCGTAAGCCAAACTTGCCTCTCCCCATGGCAGAGGATTAGAACAAAGGGCTGGGAGCAATCCCGGCCCTTTTTCGTTGGAGACCATCATGCCCAAAGCCTCCTGCCTCTGCGGCACCGTCGAGATCAGCGTGGAGGGCGACCTGCCCGAGGGCGATGCCTGTCATTGCAGCCAGTGCCGCAAGCAGTCAGGCCATTACTGGGCGTCGGTCGATCTTCCCCAAAGCCAGGTGAGTATCAGTGGTGAAGACAATATCCGCTGGTACCAGTCGAGCGAAGAAGTCAGGCGCGGTTTCTGCCAGACCTGCGGATCGTTCCTGCTGTGGGACCCCATTCATCATGACAAGATCGCCATTGCGCTGGGCGCATTTGACGGGCCAACGCAGACCAGGCTGTTCAGCCACATCTTTGTCGCCGACAAGGGCGATTACTATAATATCGAGCCCGACGTGCTGCAACGCGACCAGTAGCGAGCCGAGCCGACCGCACTAACGCCCGTGGAAGCCATCCCATTCCGGCCGGGTGACTTCCCAGACCAGTGATGCGCGCTCAGTGCCATCCGGACGCACGCTCACAATTTCTCCCTTGCGCTTGAAACCGAGGCCATCCAGCAGCTTCGCCGTCCGGAAATTGTCCAGCGCCGCGGTCGCGCAGAGCAGTTCCAGTCCGAGTACATCGAACATCCAGTCAAAGCCCAGCCGCGCACCTTCTATTCCATGCCTTTGTCCCTGCCGCTGCTTGCCCACGGCACCGCCCAGCTCCCCGGCCGCCCATTGCGGCCAGACGATGATATCGACATATCCGCCAATGGCGCCGGCAGCGTCTACATTGAGGAACAGCAGCCCCTCGCCGCGCTCACGCTGTTCGAGATGGTCCTCGATAAATGCCCGGACCGATTCCAGCGTCAACGGCCGCGGCAGGGTATAGATGGGCCCGGAAATGTCGGGATCGCTTAGGAATTCATGGAATACCCCGGCATCATCGGGCGTGGCGAGCCTGGAATTGGTCTCGACAGTCGTGATCCCTTCGGCCTTGCGCACGGCAGCACGGATCTCCTCCTGCCTCGCTTCAGGATACTCGGTCCTTGTCAGAGGAATATCGGCCATGGTAGCGAACCAGCCGGCTTAGCGGTCAAATTCGATGTGCAGCTCGGGCAGGTTGCGCAGGATGAAACTCATCTCTGCCTGCGGTTCCGGCTGGTCGGGCGAAAGGCGGAAATTCTTGCCCATGTCGAGCAGCGCCTTCCAGCCCAGGCTCAGTTCCTGCCGCGACAGCGGCGCGCCGATACAGGCGTGGACACCGGCACCGAAGGAAAAATGCGCCCCGGCCTTCTTGCGGTCGAGCTTGCAGCTGTCAGCCTGCTCGAACTTCGCCTCGTCGCGATTGGCCGAGCCGTAGCGCAGGAATATGATCTCGCCCTGTTTGACCGGGCAGCCTTGAATCTCGGTATCCCTGGTCACCAGCCGCGGCAGTCCCTGGACCGGTGCTTCGAGGCGCAGCGATTCCTCGATGAACGTCTGCAATACGTCAGGGTCCCGTGCCACCCGCTCCTGGATATCGGGTTCCTTGCAGAGCAGAAGCATGCCCCAGCCAAAAGCGCTGGTCGTCGTTTCATGCCCGGCGACCAGGAACTGGTTGAGAATGCTCTGGATTTCGGGATGGTTGAGCAGGCGATCCTCATCCTCCAGCCTCGCATTGGCGAGAATCGAGATCATGTCGTCGGTCGGATTGCTCCGCCGTTCCTCGGTCAACCGGATGAGCAGATTCTGCAAATCCACCGCCGTCTGCGCCCGCTCGATCATCTGCTCGCCAGTCAGGGGCGTCAGCCGCAGGCCGCTGGCCGCAGCCGTGGCGCCTTTTTCAAACAAGGGGACATCTTCTTCGGGAATCCCGAGCCGCTGGCCGATAATGGTCAGCGGTACGGGAAAGGCGAACCCTTCCATGAACTCGATCGCGGTGGCATCTTCGAGAGAGGCGATCGTGTCATCGACCACCGCCTGCACCGTCGCTTCCGACTTGCGAATCTCGCCGGCCGTGAACAGCGCACTAACCAGCGATCGATACTTGCTGTGTCCCGGTTCATCGAGCGTCAGCATGGTAGGCACTTGCTCGACAAGTTCACCCTGCAACCGTTCCAGTTCCGCCCGCACCTCGGGCGTGGCCGCCGCGATGCCGGCTGCGCGCAGCGTGTCGAAGAACACGGCATATTCGCTGGAAAAGGTTTTCGTGTCCTGGATGATCGCCTTGACCACATCGTAGCGCGAAGCGACATGGACGTTCATTTCCGGCACGAAATGCAGTGCCGGTCCCTCGCGCAACTGCGCATAGGCATCATAGGGATCCAGCAGAACCGAGGGGTCGAAAATATTAATGGGTGCCTGCGTCGCCATGGGGTGCTCCTCTCCTTTTCTCCTGGCAGCCAGTCTAATACGCGCTGGCGCCCCGGAATACTGGCATTTCGAATATGACAATTTGCGCCAAACCCCGGGATTCCCCTTATTGACGTCCCATGCTGGCTGCCAGAATGTCGGGAAATCTGAAAAGGGGGAAGACATGTCGAGCAAGAGACATAAAAAGCCGAAATTGCGCGCAGTCGAAGGCGGCAAGAAGCATGACCTTGAAACCGGCCTCGCCAATGAACGGACCGAAGCGGCCCAGCACTCCGAACATGCGCTGACCGACGAACTCAAGGACGAAAGACCCAAGACACCGAAGGAAAAGGGTATCGACGCGATTGTCGAAGGAGCTGCGCCCGACGATGCAGCCCGCATGCGCAAGTGGCTGGGCCTAGAAAAACCCCCGGGACGGCCACGCAAGACCAGCAACGAATTGGTCGAGGACTGGCGCGACGCTGTCTATCCCTACAAGTACAAGATGCTCCGCAAGGACTATGAGCAGGAAAAATTCGTCCTGCAGACCGAGCTTCTGAAGCTGCAAAGCTGGATCAAGGACGCACAGCAGCGGCTTGTCATCCTGTTCGAAGGGCGCGACGCGGCCGGCAAGGGCGGTACGATCAAGCGTTTCATGGAACATATCAACCCACGCGGCGCGCGCGTCGTGGCGCTGGAAAAACCCAGCGATGTCGAGCGCGGGCAATGGTATTTCCAGCGCTATGTCGAGCACCTGCCGACCAAAGGCGAAATCGTCATGTTCGACCGCAGCTGGTATAACCGGGCCGGGGTCGAGCGGGTGATGGGATTCTGCAGCGACGAGGAGCATGAGGAGTTTCTCGACCAGACACCCGAGTTTGAGCGCAATCTGGTGCGCAGCGGCATTCACTTGATCAAGTTCTGGTTCTCGGTCAGCCGCGAGGAACAGGCGCGCCGCTTCGACGCGCGGCGTGTCCATCCGCTCAAGCAGTGGAAATTGTCGCCAATCGACCTCGCCTCGCTCGACAAGTGGGATGACTATACTGACGCCAAGGAATCGATGTTCTTCCACACCGATACGGCGGATTCGCCCTGGACGATCATCAAGTCCGACGACAAGAAGCGCGCCCGGCTCAACGCCATGCGCTATGTCCTCCACGCTCTGCCCTATGACGGCAAGGACAAGGAGCGTATCGGCAAGGTCGACAAGCTGCTGGTCGGAAGGCCCAACATGGTGCACGAACGGCCGGCCCACGGGATTCCAACCCCTCCGGCCGAGTGACCGGCGCCGGGGCGCTATCTGGCGTTATCGCTTGACTTCCCCGGCCTTGACGCTAATAGCGCCCCTCGAACGGCAGTTTCGGCTGTCGGTCACCGTCCGAGACAGTTGGTGAGAGGAATTGGCCTCTCTTAATTTCCAGCCTAGACGGGGATCAGTTTTTCAAGCGGGTTTTCCCCGCGGCCACGCATGGAGCGCATCTGCGCCACGGCGGGCCAGAACCATTCCCCTTCGGATACCCATGGTTGGACTTCGGTTCAGCCGTTCGCGCGTCAGCCCTTCATTGGGCAGACGTATATTGGAACTGGGCGCTGGTTTCGGTCAGTGCCCGCGTGAAGGAGCAGAATATGGATCGTGCGCAAAAGGCCGAAGCCGTTGCTCAGCTGAACGAGACCTTCAACGAGGCCGGTGTTGTCGTGATTACGCGCAACAAGGGCCTTACCGTCGCAGACTCTACCGATCTGCGCGTGAAGATGCGTGAAGCGGGTGGCAGCTACAAGGTCGCCAAGAACCGCCTCGCCAAACGCGCTCTGGAAGGCACCGTCTATGCACCGATTGCCGAAATGCTCTCGGGTCCGACCGCGCTGGCAACATCGGATGACCCGGTGGCGGCAGCAAAGATCGCGGTCGAGTTCGCAAAGGCCAATGACAATCTGGAGATTGTCGGCGGCGCGATGGGCGATACCCTTCTGGACGAAGCCGGCGTGAAATCCCTGGCCTCCATGCCTTCGCTTGACGAACTGCGCGGTACGATTGTTGGCTTGCTCAATGCACCAGCCACGAAGATCGCACGGGTGGTCAAGGAACCGGCCGGAGCCCTCGCACGCGTAGTCGGCGCTTATGCCGCTTCGGGTGAATGAACTGAATTACCTGACACAAACTGATTTAGAAATTGGAGTGAATTGAAAATGGCTGACATTGCAAAACTGGTTGAAGAACTTTCGAAACTGACCGTCATGGAAGCGGCTGAGCTGTCCAAGGCGCTGGAAGAAGAGTGGGGCGTTTCCGCTGCTGCTGCTGTTGCAGTTGCCGGTCCTGCTGGCGCTGGTGGCGGCGACGCTGCTGCGGCTGAAGAAAAGGACGAGTTCGACGTTGTCCTGACCGGCGACGGCGGCAAGAAGATCCAGGTGATCAAGGAAGTCCGTGCCATCACCGGCCTGGGCCTGACCGACGCGAAAGCCCTGGTCGAAGGCGCACCGAAGCCGATCAAGGAAGGCGCTTCGAAGGACGAAGCAGAAGAGATCAAGAGCAAGATCGAAGCTGCTGGCGGTACCGTCGAACTGAAGTAATCCGGTTTGAACGGCGTCCGGCCATTGCCGGATTGACCAACAGATCAGGCGGCCTCCGGAAACGGGGCCGCCTTTTTTTGTGCTGTTGATCTAGGGTAGTGCCAAAACCAGCCGGATCCCGATCGTGTCGAGCCCCGGATTCTGCACGCTGTTGAAAATCCTGGCGTGGCTGAGGTGGATGATGGTCGCTTCCAGGCTGGCCCGGTCAGACAGCTTAGCGCCGATCGACAGTTCCGGGGCAAAAACAACTCTTGATCCCAGTTGCGTCTGCGATCCGTCGGACGCGAAACGCAGCTTCGGTCCGTCATGGATGGCGACGCCGAACGCGGGCCGCAGATAGATGCGGTCGCCAATCTTCCAGCTGAGTCCGGCCGCAGCGAAGCTGGTCCCGTCATCGACATTGATCGAGGCGAGCAGATAGGGCGCCGGCTTGCCAATCGCCGACCATTTCTCGATCCGATCGAAACGATAACCCAGCTGAACGTCCACACCCTCGATCTCGCTATTTTCGGCAAAGGGCGTCAGCGCCTGGTGCGCCGCGACACCGCCAAAAATCTCGTCGGCCAGCGCCGGTTGCGCGCTGGATAGCGCAAGCAGCACTGCCAATATCCGGATTTTGCCATTCATTACCGCAGCATAGGATTTCCCTGCCGCGCCGCAAGGGCGGCCCGTCACGGAGTCCTCATCTGGGGCAGGCCAGACGCGACAGGTTAATTCAGCTGATCGGCACCATCTTCACCGGCATCAGGTCGAACTCGTGGAGGAAACAGCTTCCGGAATAGACCGGTTTTTCGACCTGCTCGACCCGGACATTGCGATCAAGGATTTCCTCGAACAGCACAGCCAGCTGCAACTCGGCCAGCCGGGCACCGACGCAGCGGTGGACGCCGTGGCCGAAGGCGAGGTGGCGGCGGGCGTTTTCGCGCGTGAAATCGACCCGGTCGGGATCGGGAAACACATTCTCGTCGCGGTTGGCCGAGATATACCAGAGGACGACCTTCTCGCCTTCCGGGATGACCTGCCCGGCCAGCTCGGTCTCGCATGTCGTCGTGCGCCGCATGTGGGTCACCGGCGACTGCCAGCGAATGACCTCCTGCGCCGCATTGGGAACCAGCGAGGGATCGCTGCGCAGCAGTTCGAACTGGTCCGGATAGAGGTTGCAGGCATGGACGAAACCGCTCATCGAATTGCGCGTCGTGTCATTTCCGCCGACGATCAGCAGCGCGACATTGGCCAGTCGTTCCAACTCGGGCATGTTGCCCATCGCCTCACTGTGGATGATGCGGTTGAGGATCTTGTCATTGGGCGGCTGCTTGCGCTCGGCCTCGAACAGCTGATCGAAGCGCTGCAGCATCTGGAACATCTCGGCGAAAAACTGCTGTCGGCGCTCTTCGCTCTGGTCGGGTGACACCTCGCTTGCTGTATCGGACCAGCGTTTCATGTCACGCCATTCCTCCCAGGGGAAATCGAACAGCGTACAGAGCATGCCGATTGTCAGCTTGACCGAAACTTCCTCAACCCAGTCAAAGACTTCGCCCACTGGCAGTGCATCGAACAGCTCGCGCGTGCGTTGCCGGATCTCCGGTTCACGGTCGATCATTTCGCTGGGGTTAAACGAAGGCTGCACCACCCGGCGCTGCTCGGTATGCTTGGGCGCGTCCATCGCGATGAAATTGGGAAATTCATTTTCCCCGGTGCCGTCGACAATCGCGATCCCGCCCTTGTCGAACGCGGAGGAATAGGTGGCCGGATCGAGTTCGACCTGCTGAACGAGGTCGTGAGTGACCACCGACCAATAGGGCCCATAAGGGCTTTCGGGCAGGTAGCTGACGGGCATTTCCCGGCGCAGCTGCGCGAAGGGTTCCTGCCAGCGGTCCTCGGCGTAGAGCGCCGCCTCGCTGACATCAAACGGGGTGATCGCGCGCGATTCCAACACGTCTGTCTCGGCCATGTCCATCGTCTCCTTTGCATCCAGCGTATCGAACGGTTGCGGAAAGGCAAGTGCCTCAGTAACAATCGGCGCCGGCATGAAAGGGGGCAATGGCATGGGCGATAATGACGACTTGCGGGCATTGGTACGGACAATCCCCGATCATCCCAAGCCGGGTATCCAGTTCCGGGACGTTTCGACCCTGTTGCTCGATGGCCCGGCATTCCGGCAAACCATCGACCGGCTGATCGCACTCGTCAATCCCGACGATTTCGACCTGATCGCGGGCATCGAGGCACGCGGTTTCATTGTCTCCTCTGCCATGTCCTACGCGCTCGAAAAGGGCAAGGTCATGCTCCGCAAGCCGGGCAAGCTGCCCGGGGAATCGGTCAGCATCGACTATGCGCTGGAATATGGCACCGACCAGATCGAGGTCCATGTCGACGCCATTGCGCCCGGGCAACGCATATTGCTGGTCGACGACCTGCTGGCCACCGGCGGCACCGCCATGGCCGGGGCAGAACTGCTCCGCGGTCAGGGCGCGGTTGTTGATCGTGCGCTGTTCATCGTCGACCTGCCGGACCTTGGCGGTTCTGCGCGGCTCGCTGAAGCGGGCGTCGAACCGATGGCGCTGATGGCGTTTGAGGGCGATTGATCCGATCGCCGCGATCGTGGATCGGCCTGATCAAAACCCGAATGTCAGTCCAAACCGGAAGACAAGCAGCTCATTCTCGACATCATATCGCTGCGGGCCAGAAGTTGGTGGCAGCGCATCGTCAGCCAGGTTGACGATGTTCCGGCTCCGCCCGAAGTCGACATATTGGGTTTCGAAGCGTAGCCTCACATTATCCGTGACACGCGCCTCGGCCCCGGCGCCAACAACCCACCCGATATCGGTCTGCTGATCGCTGAACGAGTCGTCAGTGTCGAAGATAGTGTACTGGTTGTTCGCATCGAGGTCGAAGTCGATCAGTTCATTCTTGTAGCGGCCAAGTGCGACCCCGGCTGTGCCGAACAACAGCAGCTTGCCATTGGTCCAGCCGGCCCTGCCGCGCAAGGTGGTGATGTAGTCAAATTCCGTGAACGCCGTCTCGTCCTGTTCGGCAAGATCGACCGGGATTGCCGACACGGCGTCGGCGAATGTAATGTCCGCTTCAATCCCTGCAACGAGATTGCCTGACTGCCAGTCATGTCCGGCGTGGAAGCCGAACGCGAATGCCGATCCGTCATAGGGAAAGCGCGCGCCCGGACCAGGCTGGACGACGGCGATCGGCCCGTCGAAGCGCGGACCAGGGCCAAGGAATCCATCGACGTCGATGAAGACGTTGTCGCTGTCGGCAAGACCCGCATGGACGCCGGCATAGGATCCTTCCCACGACTCCGCCCGGGCGGTGCCTGCCGCCAAAGCAGTGAAAAGTGTCGACTTGATTACGAAAGATGCAATTCGATTCATGGTTGAGAGCTCCTCAAACTTTGTTGTTTGATGCTCCCGCCGTGATTGGAACTAGCGAGGATCGTTTCCGCGCGCCAGCCAATTAAGCATATCAAATGAAAAAGGCCGACGCGTCACCCCGCAAGGACGCGCCGGCCATTATCCTGACTATAGCAGCTACCGCCCGACGAAGTCAGTCAGGCAGGTACCCAGTTGCCGTGGAATCCGGGGGGAATCCGATGCGGGACATGGATGACTGCCTGCGGCTCGCCCAGGAAATCATCGGCGTTGAGGATCTGCAACTCGGTCGTCTCGGTCATCGCGTCGATCACCAGGCCGATCAGCCAGCCCTCATCTTCACCGGCGTCGGGCGAGCGCGGGACGAAGACAAATTCGCCTGGATGGCGCCCCTCGCCCAGTTCGCGGGTCAGCGTTTCGCCGGTTTCCAGGTCATGCTTGAACAGCTGGTTGCCGCCGTCCTGGAATACGCCCTGTTCCTGGTCGGCCAGCGCGACGCTGTATGCATAGCGATAGGGCTGTGACGTCCGCCGTTCGTCGTAGCGCGGAAATTCCTGGTTCCTGTCATGGATCACCTTCCGGCTGACCGCGCGCGATTCCGGATCGATCGTCCACCGCTCGAAGCGTGCCCATTTGCCGCCCGGTCCATAAGGTGACTGGGCGTACATGCTTTCATGGGCGACGACATCGACAATGACCTTGCCGTCGTCCGTCTCGAAGGCATTGGCGGGATGGAAGACATAGCAGGGTTCGACGTCGCACCAGATTATATCATCGCTGCTGCCAGTCTTGGGCAAGAGGCCGACCCGCGCCTGATGCTCGGGGTTCCAGTCATAGGGAAACTGGTAACCCTTGAGCAGGCGTTTCATCGACAGGGTCGCGGGCAGGTCGAGGACCAGCACATAGTTTTCGGTGATCTGGCAGTCATGGATCGAAGGTCCGTCGGCAACGGGAATGGGTTCCTCGCGGGTCACTTTCCCCGCCGCATTGACGACGACATGCCAGACCGTGTCCTGTACCGCGGCGTCATAGCATATGGCATGCATGTCGCCGGTCTTCGGGTCCTCGTGGGGGTGAGCCGAGAAGGGCTTGGTCAATGTTCCGTCAAACGGGTTGTGCCGAAGTGTTTCCAGCTCGTCGTCAAGTTCCACCGGGAAACCGCCGGCTTCGACAATGGCAAAGGTGCGGCCATCTATGCCGACGATATTGGTGTTGGCGGTATCGGACCGCGGATTGCGGGTGCCGGGCTTGCGCGGTTCGCCCAACGCGTCGCTGACTGCGTTGCTGCGCACCCAGCGATTGCGGTACCAGGCCGCTTCGCCGCCGCTGATCCGGATGCCGTGCGCCATCCCGTCGCCGATGAACCAGTGGTGGCTCGGCTCATGCGGCTTGGTGATCGGATTGGGCCCGATACGCAGGTAACGGCCATCCAGCGTGTCGGGAATTTCGCCGGTAACCTGCATTGCGGAGATCGTTTCCTCGCTCTGCATCGGGTCATGCAGACCTTTCAGGAAAGGGTGGCCACCATTGGGCATGGGCAACCGCTTGCGATTATAGTTGGCAACGGCGGTAATGACGGGAGTGATCGCTGAACGGATGGTTTTTTCGACGACAGAGGCCATGGCGTTTTTCCTTTACAGGTTCGATTCGCAATGTTTATGCTGTTAACATGGCCAGCAATGCTAACAGTGTCAACATGAAAGATGCCGCCAAGGAATCGGGTGCCTACCATCATGGCGACCTGCGCACTGCGGCCCTCGCCCTGGGCATCCAGCGGATCGCGGAGCAGGATCAGCCCGACCTTGGCCTTCGCGCCCTTGCCCGGGACCTTGGCGTTTCAGCGACCGCGCTCTATCGCCACTTCCCCAACAAGGACGCGCTGCTCGATGCGCTGGCGAAAGAGGCAATGGACCGGCTGGGTGAAAACCAGGCACGGGCCGGTCTGGCTGCGGGGGGCGGGCGTGACGGATTTGTCGAGGTCGGCATAACCTATGTTGAATGGGCGGTCGCCAATCCCGCACTCGCCCGGCTGATATTCAGCCGTCTCGGCGAGGTTGAACTGGTCTCCGGCGATGGCGGCGACAGGAACGAGGCGCTGCGCCAGTTGCATGCCGGGATTGCGGCAATGATGCCGGAGAAAATGCCGCCCGATGAAAAGGCTGCGGCAGCGCTCCATGCCTGGTCACTGGTCCACGGACTGGCGATGCTTATCCTTGACGGGCAAGTGGCCTATGATCCGGCGATGGTCCGCAAGGTGGTTGCGATGACCGACTTTGGGCTGGGCGAGAATTGCTAGGCGCGGCCGGTGCGGACACCCTTGATCGCGAGGTAGAGACCAAGCGCCACCAGGGCGACGAGATTGGACAGCATGAAGGATGCAGTCACACCGAAATGTCCGACGACGGGTGCAAAATCGCGGATCACTATGGCGCTGGCCACGAACAGCGAAGCAAAGACACCCCATCCCGAGATCAGGCGCGGGATCAATTGAGATCGCCAGAAGAGATAGAAGAACCCGGCCTTTGAAACACTGGAAAGCACGATAGCGAGGTGAAAGGACGTATAGTCTGACGTTGCCTGCAGGCCGGTCAGCAACAGCCGTTGTTCTTCCGAAGCCATCGCCGAGTAGGCGGCGTTTCCGGCAATCTGTGCCGCGTTCATGTGAAAAACCGCGCCGAGCAGGACCAGTAGCGCGCCGCCGAGGCTGACGATCATCGACCAGGCCGCGAGCAGTTGCTGGGTGGGCCGCAACAACAGGAACAGGCCCAGCGCGAACACCACCTCAAAAGCAAATGTCAGTAGTGCCAGATAGGCCTTCGCCCTGAGCGATGTCTCGGCCTCCAGCATGTTCTGTGCGGTGGCGATGACGTCGGCGGACAGGTTGAGGTCGATTCCCGGCGCGAGAAGCGGGATTGCGGCCAGCCCCACGACAATCGGGGCAAGCAGGGACAGGCCGACTATGCGCGCCAGGGTTTGCGGATCTTGGTCGGTCTGGATCATGTCACTTTTATCTCTCTGCATCGGCAAGGAAACTACCGGGACGGCCGGCTGCTATTTCCTTTTCCTCTTTTTCGGTTTTTCCGGCTCGAACTCGAGCAGGTCGCCCGGCTGGCAATCGAGTTCCCGGCAAATGGCCTCGAGTGTCGAAAAACGCATCGCCTTCGCCTTACCGGTCTTCAGGATCGAGAGGTTGGCGAGGGTAATGTCGACCCGCTCTGCCAGTTCGGTGAGCGTCATCCGGTTGTCGTGCAGCAGGTCGTCGAGCTTTACCGCGATCGGCATCAGATCGTTCCGTCCAGTTCTTCCTGCATGTCCGCCCCGCGATCAAAGACCCGGGCGAGGATAATCAGCAGCAGGAAAAGCAGGATACCGGTCAACGAGATGCTGCCATCGACGGCGACATGGAAATCCTGCCCCTGCTTGGCCTCGCCGAGCATGGTGAGCAGACCCGTTGCAAGCAGGCTGCCGACAAATGCCACGACCTGGAAAGCAAGGACCGCGATACCCATGCCGCGCAGCCGCACGCCGTTGATCCGGGTGAAGGGATTGCCCTGCCCGACCGAGTCGACGATCCGGCGCAGGCGGTTCAGCGCAAACAGCGAGAGCAGCATCATGACAATGCCCAGCACCATCAGCAGCGCGATCAGGCCGATCACCTCGGGCTCGGGCTGGTTGACGAACACCTTGCCCATCTCCGCGAGCACATTCTCGTAGAATATCAATATGGCCGGCAATGCGATAACGACGGCGCCGACACCGAGTACAAGAAGCCATTTGCTCAAGATCAACAATCCACGCGCCGATTTGAGCACGAGATCGTTCTGTTCCTTTTGTTCAATCATTCCCTTTTCCGTTTCTGATTCGCGTGGATTTATTGTTTATCAATATCAGATTATCGAAAAACGTCAAGTTTCTTATTGTTATTCAATAAATCTTCAGCTATCCACCCGCTCGTTCGGAAAATCGACCGGGAAATCGGCAATGACTGCAATCGCCTATATTCACATCATCATGGGAACAGCAGCGGTCCTCGCAGGGGCAGCTGCGCTGATCACCGCGAAGGGATCCCGTCGCCATCGCATGGTTGGCAACCTGTTCTTTGTCACCATGGCGATCATGGCGCTCAGTGGAACCTGGCTCGCCCTCGTCCTGCCCATGGCCATCTCGGCGCTGGCGGGCATATTCACCATCTATCTGGTTGGCACTTCCTGGATGGCGGCGCGGCGGGCAGATGGCGCCAGCAGCCCGCTCGACTATCTCGCGCTGGCTACTGCACTCGGTGTTGCAGTTGGCGGTGTGAGCCTTGGCCTGGAAGCGCAAAACAGCCCCGATGGCCTGAAGGATGGCCTGCCGGCGTTCCCGCACTTCTTTTTTGCCGGCCTTGGCCTGATCGCCGCCGCGGGCGACCTCGCCATGATCGTCCGTCGCGGAATTGCCGGCAAGCAGCGTATTGCCCGGCACCTCTGGCGCATGTGCTTTGCCTATTTCATTGCCGCCGGATCGCTCTTCACCGGCCCGGGCGCGACGGTTTTTTCCGACGAGATCCGAGACACGGGGCTGCTCTCGATTCCCGAACCGCTCATCCTGCTGGTCATGCTGTTCTGGCTCGTGCGCGTCCTGGCAACAAAATGGTACAATGACGCGCCGGCCGAAGCCGCACGGGAAGCCAATTCCGCCCCTTGACCGGGCGCCAGCATCTGCCTATATCGCCCGTTCACCGCAGATTTCGAGACAGGGCCGCAGTTGCGCAGCGCGCCACACGAATGAAATCTGGACGGTTATCAGGACGCTAAAAAGCTGCAGTTTCCCCGGGCCCGGTCCGGACTTGGAAACATGCGGCTTTTGTTGTTCTGGAGCGCCTCCACATATTTGATTTTCCGCTGATTTTTCAGCGATGGCGAGAAGGCAAACATTTATGGCTACCAAGGCATCCAAGGTCAAAACCACGGCCCCGGCACCCACCCGCAAGAAACGCATTCGCAAGATTTTCGGTGACATCCACGAAGTCATCGACATGCCCAACCTGATCGAGGTGCAGCGCGAATCCTACGAACAGTTCCTGCGTTCCGATCCCTCGATCGACTATGTTTCGGGCCTCGAGAAAACCCTGCGCAGCGTTTTCCCGATCCGTGACTTTGCCGGCACCGCCGAAATGGACTTCGTCAACTACGAACTCGAAGACCCGAAATATAATGTCGAGGAGTGCCGCCAGCGGGGCATTACCTATGCCGCGCCGATGAAGGTGACGCTGCGCCTGATCGTGTTTGAGGTCGACCCGGAAACCGAGGCCCGCTCGGTGCTCGATATCAAGGAGCAGGACGTTTACATGGGCGACATGCCGCTGATGACCAAGAACGGCACGTTCGTCATCAACGGTACCGAGCGCGTGATTGTCAGCCAGATGCACCGTTCGCCCGGTGTGCTGTTCGACCATGACCGCGGCAAGACCCACAGCTCCGGCAAGTTCCTGTTTGCCGCCCGCGTCATTCCCTATCGCGGCAGCTGGCTGGATTTCGAATTCGACGCCAAGGACATTGTCAACGTCCGCATAGACCGCAAGCGCAAGCTGCCGGTCACGGCGCTGCTGCGCTCGCTCGGCGATGCGATCATCGAGGTGAAAGAGAAGAAGCCGCCGTTCAAGGCCGGAGAAATGGTCCGCGTGGCTGGCATGAAACAGCCCGCCGAGATCCTCGAGGTGAAGGGCAATTTGATCACCATCCGCGAACCGATGGGCGCGATCGAGTTCAACCAGGGCAAGATCGAGGACGAAGGCCGCACCAAGTCGGCCGAGATGGTGAAGATCATCAAGCAGGGCTATTCCGAAGAGGACATCCTCAACCTGTTCTACGACCGGATCACATACAAGCGCGCCAAGGACGGCTGGACCATCCCGTTCGCCGCCGAACAGTGGCGCGGCCAGAAACCGACTTTCGACATTGTCGACGCCAAGAGCGGCGAAGTGGTGTTCGAGGCCGGCAACAAGGTCACCCCGCGTGCCGCCAAGAAGGCTGAAAATGACGGGATGAAGGAAATCGTCATCCCGACCGAGGAGATTTTCGGTCGGTACAGCGCCTTTGACCTGGTCAACGAAAAGACCGGCGAGATCTATATCGAAGCCGGTGACGAAGTGACCGCGGACAATCTGGAGAAGCTGGACAAGGCAGGCGTCGACGAGCTGGAACTGCTCGACATCGACCACGTCACCACCGGCGCCTGGATTCGCAACACGCTGAAGGCCGACAAGGCAGACGACCGCGACGGCGCGCTGAGCGACATCTACCGCGTCATGCGCCCTGGCGAACCGCCGACGCGCGAAACTGCGGAAGCGCTGTTCGAAGGCCTGTTCTTCGACCCCGAGCGCTACGACCTCAGCGCGGTCGGCCGCGTAAAGCTGAACATGCGCCTCGATCTTGATGCGCCGGACGACTACACCATCCTGCGCAAGGAAGACATCCTCGCCGTGGTCAAGACTCTGGTCGACCTGAAGGACGGCAAGGGCGAAGTCGACGATATCGACAATCTCGGCAACCGCCGTGTCCGCTCGGTCGGCGAATTGCTCGAGAACCAGTACCGGGTCGGCCTGCTGCGCATGGAACGCGCGGTCAAGGAACGCATGAGCTCGGTCGATGTTTCGACGGTCATGCCGAACGACCTGATCAACGCCAAGCCTGCCGTTGCCACGGTGCGTGAATTCTTCGGCTCCTCGCAGCTGTCGCAGTTCATGGACCAGACCAACCCGTTGTCGGAAGTTACTCACAAGCGCCGCGTTTCGGCGCTTGGCCCCGGCGGCCTGACGCGTGAGCGTGCCGGTTTTGAAGTCCGCGACGTGCACCCGACCCATTATGGCCGGATCTGCCCGATCGAGACGCCGGAAGGTCCGAACATCGGCCTGATCAACTCGCTCGCCTCGTTCAGCCGCGTCAACCAATATGGCTTCATCGAGACGCCGTACCGGAAGGTAGTGGATGGCAAGGTAACCAATGAGGTCGTCTATCTTTCCGCCATGGAAGAGTATAAGCACACCGTCGCCCAGGCGAACGCCGACCTCAACAAGGACGGCAGCTTCAAGGAGGAATATGTCTCCGCCCGCGAAGCCGGCGAATATCTGAGCGCGCCGCGCGACACGATCACACTGATGGACGTTTCGCCCAAGCAGCTCGTCTCCGTCGCTGCATCGCTGATCCCGTTCCTCGAGAATGATGACGCCAACCGCGCGCTCATGGGATCGAACATGCAACGCCAGGCGGTGCCGCTCGTGAAAGCCGAAGCGCCGTTCGTCGGCACCGGCATGGAAGAGACGGTTGCCCGTGATTCGGGCGCTGCAATTGCCGCGAAACGCGCCGGGATCGTCGACCAGGTCGACGCCACCCGTATCGTTATCCGCGCATCGGGCGCGGTCGAAGCCGGCAAGTCGGGCGTCGACATCTACACGCTGCAGAAATTCCAGCGGTCGAACCAGAATACCTGCATCAACCAGCGTCCGCTGGTGAAGGTTGGCGACATCGTCCAGCAGGGCGACACCATCGCCGATGGTCCTTCGACCGACATGGGCGAGCTGGCACTGGGCAAGAACAGCCTCGTCGCCTTCATGCCATGGAATGGCTACAATTACGAGGACTCGATCCTGATCTCCGAGCGGATCGTGAAGGACGACGTCTTCACCTCGATCCATATCGAGGAATTCGAGGTCATGGCCCGCGACACCAAGCTGGGGCCCGAAGACATCACCCGCGACATTCCGAATGTCGGTGAGGAAGCGCTGCGCAACCTCGACGAGGCGGGCATTGTCTACATCGGCGCCGAAATCGAGCCGGGCGACATCCTCGTCGGCAAGATCACGCCGAAGGGCGAATCGCCGATGACACCGGAAGAAAAGTTGCTGCGCGCCATCTTCGGCGAGAAGGCCTCCGACGTGCGCGACACCTCGCTGCGCCTGCCGCCAGGCGTGGCCGGTACGGTCGTCGAAGTGCGCGTGTTCAACCGCCACGGTATCGACAAGGACGAACGTGCTCTGGCGATTGAACGCGAGGAAATCGCGCGCTTCACCAAGGACCGCGATGACGAGCGCGCCATTCTCAACCGCGCGACCTTCAACACGTTGAAGGACATGCTGATCGGCCAGACCGCGACTTCCGCGCCGAAGCCGATGAAGAAGGGCTCGAAGATCACCGAGGAAGGCCTGGCCGAACTGGACAATGCCGACTGGTGGAAGATCGCGGTCAAGGACGACAAGGTCCAGGCCGACTTCGAAGCCACGCGCCAGCAATATGAAGAAGCGATCAAGCTGATCAACGACCGGTTCGAGGACCGCCGTGAGAAGCTGGAGCGCGGCGACGAGCTGGCACCGGGCGTGCTGAAGATGGTCAAGGTGTTCGTCGCGGTTAAGCGCAAGCTGCAACCCGGCGACAAGATGGCCGGCCGCCATGGCAACAAGGGGGTCATCTCCCGTATCCTGCCGCAGGAAGACATGCCGTTCCTCGAGGACGGCACCCCGGTCGACATCGTGCTCAACCCGCTGGGTGTGCCGTCGCGCATGAACGTCGGGCAAATCTTCGAGACCCATCTTGGCTGGGCCGCACGCGGCCTCGGCCAGCAGGTCACCGAAGCGCTCGAGGAATGGCGACTGGCCAATCCCGATCCGGAGGCGGCACCACCGCCAGACGCGGTCAAGGAACGGCTGAAGACCATCTATGGCGAGCAGTATCATGACGATCTCGATGCCCGCGATACGGGCGAGATTGTCGAGCTGGCCGGTAACCTGCGCAACGGCGTCCCGATGGGTACACCGGTGTTTGACGGCGCCCATGAAAGCGATGTGTCCGACATGCTGGAGCTGGCGGGTCTCGATCGCAGCGGCCAGGTCGATCTCTACGACGGCAGGACCGGCGACAAGTTCGACCGCAAGGTGACGGTTGGGTATATCTACATGCTCAAGCTGCACCACCTGGTCGATGACAAGATCCACGCCCGTTCGATCGGACCGTACAGCCTCGTGACCCAGCAGCCGCTGGGCGGCAAGGCGCAGTTCGGCGGTCAGCGTTTCGGCGAAATGGAAGTCTGGGCCCTGCAGGCCTATGGCGCTGCCTACACGCTGCAGGAAATGCTGACGGTCAAGTCGGACGACGTGATCGGCCGGACCAAGGTG
>JAAUYH010041846.1_pt1 | contig 17929 bp, 15 predicted proteins | sample 7278061 | NCBI WGS metagenome assembly JAAUYH01 (sample SAMN14350203, study PRJNA611818) | marine sediment metagenome | isolation source: surface marine sediment (0.6m) | place: French Polynesia: Moorea | collected 2018-08 | reverse complement strand
TTGTACAATTTGAATCAGTGTTTGAGCTATTTCTTCTACATTATCAGGATTAACCAAAGCCCCTAATTTACCGTGGCATAAAGCATCAATTGCCCCATCTTGATTACCTCCTAATGCAGGTTTACCACATGCCATCGCTTCTAAATAGACAATGCCAAAGCCTTCGCCTTTACTTGGCATAGCAAAAATATCACAGAGATTATAATGATCGCATAATTCCTCATCAGGTACAAACCCAGCTAAGGTAACACAATCTTTTAAATCCAATTGAACAATTAAAGATTCAACTCTGCTTTGGTCATCTCCTTTACCAACAATTACATAGTGAACATCAGGAATTATTTGACGAATTTGGGGCAAAGCTTGGAGTACTTTATCATATCCTTTATACTTTTCGCTTTTTGATAGTCTCCCTACAGTTAAGATAATCGGTTGTTCTGGCTTGAGTCCATAACGTTTCAATAAATAATCAGGTTTTGGTGCAGGTTGAAAACTATTTGCATCAAAAGTATTGGGTAACAGAACAACTTTTTTAGGATCAAGATTTTGTTCTTTTAGGAGGCGATCGCGTGTATAACTACTCACACAAAGAATGCGATCGGCTGCTTTGAGTGCAGTTTGCAAAGCTGGTTTTTGAATATTCCAAGCTTCAATCCCGTGAGCAACTGTCCAGTAAGAAATTCCGACTAATCTTTTTAACCAGTAAGCTGCAACAGTAAAATTGAGGTGTGTCGTAATAATTAAATCAGGTCGCTTTATAAGACCTTGTCCTATAATTTGAGTTGCAAAAATAGGTGTGTGCACTTTTAGCGGCAAGCCTCCAGCAAAGTGAAATCTAATTTTTGGTAAATAGGTAATATTTGATGAAGCATACACATCATGTTTGAGAAAAATATCGTGCTGACTCTGAGAATATAGCTTTTGTAAAGCTCGTAAAACAAATGATGAATAAACTTGGATACCGCCATTAAAACCAAACAGATTTGGTATCCAGACATGGAACTTCATAAAGCCTCGTGATAACTGCTATTTTTTAGCGTTCTTCTTTAACAGAGTTAAGTGCTTGTATTAGCCCCTGAGTTGCCTGGGTATAACTGTATTGAGAAACAATACTACGGCTTTTTTCTCCCCACTGTTGCAACCGTTCTCGATTGGAGAATGCTTCTTGTAAACTGCGAGCTAACGCAGGCACATTACCAGCAGGGAAAATAAGTCCATTATCATATGGATGAATTAGGTCATGGGCACAACCCACATGGGTGCTAACAATGACTGGACGAGCCAGACACATGGCTTCATTAATAGCTAGTCCCCAAGTCTCCCCAGTACCGTAACTAGGTAGTACAACTAAATCTGCTATTGCGTAAGTACGGGGCATCAAGGTTTGATTTTGAAAAGGAGCAAAGTAAATATTTGAGTGTCCTGTTGCTAATGCTTTAAGTTCTAGTTCTAGGGAACCACCGCCAACAAACAACAAAGATACATTTGAAAGATGAGCATCTAAAAAAGCATGGAGCAAATCCAGAGGACGTTTTTTCGGTTCAAATTTCCCTGGAAATAGAACTACTGCATGGTGTTCAGGAATACCCAATTCCTGTTTCCAAGCGATCGCTTGATGGGTTGCACTTTCAGTTTCACTCAAGAAGCGATCATTTTCTACAGCATGGGGAGAAAAAAACAAACATTGTTCTGCAACGCCATGATAGCGGAAGTAATCATAGTTTGCTTTTCCTACATACATACAAGCCGCAAAGCGACGATAGATTTGGGTAATCCACTGCCGTTTTAACCAAGTTTTGACACCAGTTGGTGCAAGCAGTCGATGGGAATCTCCCCGAAACAGTAATGGAGTTTGACGAGTATTCCAGTTCCACAGAAAGTGGTAGAGGCTGGCATAGTTATAGCTCATCAGCAGCACAGCATCTGGATTATAAGCCTTCACCAGCGGAACTAAAGATGGATTTTGCAAACCCCAAAAATGATGGGTACCGGGAGTAGAACTGACATTGGGTACAAATTCATAATCATACCCAGTTAGTAACGGGATATCCCACTCCAGTGCCTGTTGGAAACCGACATCAACCTGCTTTGTGACACCAAAGTTCCAGAGATAAAAGACTTTAATAGCTAAATCCTTACTATTAGCTAGATAACGAAACCAAGGGGCGTAATACTGAATTGGATGGGAGGTAATAATGGCTAATTTTGTCATGCAAACACTCAATTAGGCTTGATACGGGTCATAAGCGACCAAATTGGGCATCCAATAGGTTTGCATCAAGAATACTACAATGCCACCAATTACTATACTGGATTGAGCCAAAGCGGCAATATAAACCCCAGCAGACCATTCTGTTTGAAAGGCATAGGCCAAAAATAGTACCGCAAACAAAGACTGGACTGACAGAATCGGTGCATTGATGCTCCAACGAGTAACTTTTCCGTAGGCTGTTCCTAAAACAATTGCTAATCCCGCACAACCAAGCAGACCAAAATTAGCATAACTTTCAGCTAATAAGCCCCAACCAATAGTAGTAGTATACGTTGCTTTACGAGTCTGTAATCCGTAGTGAATATTTAAAAGATACGTTCCTTCGTGACTGCGAATTTTATTGGGGTTCAAGATGCGAGGTACTAATAACTGCGGCAAAATAGTATAGGTTTTTCCATATAGGTAAGGAATTGGTTCAGGACTTCTATCTTGAGCAAGAAGAAACAAATGAATAACACTAGAACGCTCTAAAAAAGATTGTTTTTTTGGCGATGTCGATAAATCATCTTGTTTGTGAAAGTAATCCCAGGTATAACCAGCCCATTCGGCAAACCAATTAGGATACTGCCAAGGTTGTACCAATGCTGGCTGATTTCCAAACCAATACTTAGCTCGCATTTCTGCCTTACCAGAGTGTAAAAAGGAAAGGCAAACTAGGGCAATAATAATGGGTAGAACAGGTATTTTTTGTCTGCCAATAATAAAGGCAGTTGTAGCAACTAGAAAAGTGGAAGCTCCACCTACCAGAAGTAAGCCAACTGCATTTGTTACTATGTAAGTAATCAGCAGGATTAAAAATAATCGAGATTTCTGTTTTGATAATTCTTGAGTACCTAATCTATATGCCAGTACAAAGCTTGCTAAAATTGTCAGCCCTAAAATTGCAGCACGAACAGCAGTAAATATACCTCCGTACAGAAATAGAAACAGCCAACCTCCAGCGTTTGCAACATTGAAAAAAATACTAATCCCTAAAATAAATAAGAAAAATAAATCGCCCTTTTCGTCGCTTAAAGCGCGATAGGATTTAGGTAATGGCGGAGGAGATTTGACAAATCGAAACCAAATAATAGTTCCTAATGCCAAAAATCCAGCAACAGTAATGCTAGCAAATAAATGACTTTCAGGAGAATAAGTTAAAACCTTGGGATGCTTAGTCACCAGAGGTAATCCATAAGTCCAGATATATGTCAAGGAAAATAAAGGAAAAATTGGCATTCCCAATGCTTTACCAGAGCACCAAAGGTAAGTGGGTAATAGTGCCGCAGCAGTGATTAAGATTGCTCCAAAATTAGTGACTAGAGAACTTGTCTCAGTCCAAAAGAGTTCATATATAAATAGTCCCAAAGCCAATAGCCAAAATGCTTTGAGTAACTGTCGCCGTTGCAGCTGTGGGAGGTTGGGCGGGAAAGCAGGTTGATTTGCGGTTTGCAATAACTGGTTCATGTGACTTGCTTTCTTATTTACTGAGAAGGCATCGATCAAAAATATTACACTGCTGGCGAGTCATTTCCCGTGCAGTATAGGGTTGAAATGCCGACCAATTTGTTTGTGGTTGATATGTTTTTGGTATAGATAGTAACCAATTTAGCTGATCGTTTACTTGAGATAGTAAATCTTTTGGTTGGGTGTTGGAAGTAAAAGTTACGGCTCGACCAGCTTGGCAACGATTCAGGATATCAACTACAGAACTCTGAGCATGAAAGATTGCAAAGATGGGTTTACGGGCTAAAATGCAAGGATAGAGTTTGGAAGCAGTGTAGCCAGGATCGTTGGAACCTATAAGTAGAATTGCATCGCTATCCGTAAGGACTTTTAGAGCTTCAAAATAGGGAATGCGATGGGTATGCTCTGTGACTAAATCCCCAACCCCTAACTCTTGGGCAATAGGTTCTACGGTTTTTACTGCTAGTTTTCCTGGAGCATAGCTAGTTCCGACAAAGTGTAATCTCACTGATTTCCAAAGCTCTGGATTGCGTTGAGACTCGGACTGAATACCAACAAATAAAGCTCTGAGCGAGAATTCCATAATCTTTCCTACAGCTCCTACATAAACCCAGTGGCACTTACCATCATTGGGGTCAAATATTTTTTGGTCAATATTCAAGGATGAGAGTAACTCAAAGTCAGTTTCCGGCGCACCGAAAGGCAAAACTGTGAAGTTTTCTGGGCGTAGGTGGGGATATCGCGACTGTAAGATTTTGGGATATTTCGGCGAAACACTAATCACATGACGGACTTTACTCAGTGCTTTGGGCTCTAGCAGTTGTGCTTGGATTTGGGCAAACCCATATTTCCAGCGTCCCCCCGGAGGAGGCATATCTGACTCTTTGTAATAATTACTTAGCCAGGGGTCTTGGAAATCTAGGACATAGGGAATACCAAAATTACGGTACCATCTAGGAGCGAGAGCCATTGATGTAAATACCGTAGTAGAAAAGTAGAGTAGATCAAATTTTTGCTCTTGGAGTAGGCGAGAGCCTGCTCGCAGCAAATATGGGAAACACCGTAAACCCAGACTACCTACACCAATTCGCCGAGTCTGTTGGACTGGTAATGCTCCTGTGTAGGTAATGGGAATGTGATCGGCAATGGTTTTTGCGAGTATAAAGTCTTGGACACCTTCAACACACTCTGGACGAACAGTCAGAACATGAGGTTCCCAGCCAAATTCCTCAAAGTAAGGAAGAGACATTCGTACCCGTTGATGATCAGCAGCATTGATTGGCGGGAAATGTGGACTTACTATTAAAACTCGCGGCACAATTTTTTGTATGTTTTCATTAATAGCTAGATTGTAAACTTATTCAGGTAAGAATAATCCATTAGTATGGTCTGGAAGTTGAGAAACCTTGTAGGGTTTACCTTGACGAGTAAGGAAATGACAGTAGTATCCAAACTCAGCTAAATAGTCTTGAATTCTTGAACCGTTTTCGTCAGCTAATTCTGCATAGATGGCTCTGATACGTTGTTTCTTTAAAAGCTCTTTTACTCCTTGCAAAGCCGGGATCTCGTAACCTTCTACATCTAATTTCCACAAATCTACTTCTGTAATTGATCTAGAAGCAAGCTCATCTGCTAATCGTACAATACGAACAGCTTCTCCTTCCGTTTGAGAGATTTGACTCCAAGCACCATGACCAAAGTTTGCACCAATATGATTAAGATGCAACTGAGCTGGAGATGCACCAAGTCCTGCTCGAATAACTTCTACAGGAAAATTAGATTGGACTAATAAACATTCTTCTAGCCAGTTAGCTGCTTCTGTACCTGGTTCAAAAGCAAGTACCTTACCTTGAGGAATCCACTGAGCCAAATACATTAACATCTGACCAATGTTAGCTCCTGAATCTACAACAATTCCGTTTGGTGGGAGAAATTTCTTTGCCCAGTTAAGAAATGAGATACCTTCGTACTTGCCATAAACAATCCAGCGATGAGTTGGATTGTTTAAATCGAGTTTCCAAGGAATTCCTGCTCCAGTCTGTGTCCAGCAAATTCCTTCAGAAGCAAGTCTTTTTCCAAAGATACGTTCGCATATTCCCAACTTATGTTGAAAATCTAAAGTTTGTACCCAAGTTAGAGTAATGGGTAAAGAGATAATATCCATACTTATATGTTGAGATATTCACTATATAAATTATTTTCAAGCAACAAAGTGGCAAACCTCCGGTTCAGTAAGAAAGTCAGGTGGCTGGTTGGTTTCAAGAACTTTTACTGTGTATCCACAGTCAGTTAACAAGAAACAACACTCACGGGCTAATTCGCGAGAATGAATTTCAATAAACAGTTTCGGTTTATACTGACGTAAGGTATTCACTGCACCACGTAGAACAAAAATTTCAGCACCTTCAACATCAATTTTGATTAAATTTGGCTTTTCAAGTTGCCCTGATTGGACAAGTTCATCTATTGTCTCTATCCGCACACTAATCTTGTTATGTTCTTGTGCATTTGGCTGAAAGGAACTAGATGCAAGTTTTCCCATGCTAGCCTCAGGCATCACTAAAAATTCAGCCTCACCTGCCTGTTCGCCAACTGCAATATCTAGCAAATTCATTGAGGACAAGTTAGGATTTGCATTAATAACAGCTTTGATTTGCTGACAATTATCTGGCAATGGCTCAAAAATGTATACCTTTTGAGCACCTGCTGAAGCTAGTACACCACTGAAAAAACCACGGAAACCACCAATGTCGTAGCATACATCCCCAATACTAACTGCTTTTGCAAGTGCATTGGAAAAGTCTACTTCATAAGTACCCGTCCAAACTAGTTTATCGTCTGGTAAACACACCGGGTAGTTTAGTCCACGTGCTGGACCTGCATTAATTGTGTGAAGAAACTTTTGGTTATTGAGGAATTGATTTATTAACCAACGCTGAAAAGAGTTAATAAATGGTACATCTTTGATGCGGCTACGCCACTGCCAGGGGACAAAAGAAATACTCTGTCGAAGGATTTGTGAAATCATAATTGCTTTTTTGATTAGCTATTTTAGAGTGAATAATAAAATCGATTTATACGCCTGATTTTTAAATTGATAAGGCGCATTCCGCAGCTTGTAATATCCTGTCGGCTTGTCGTTCCCAGCACAATTTTGATTCTGCTACTTTTAAGGCTGCTTCTTTGGCAGCACTTAATTTGCTCGGTGTTTGAACTAAATCTTCTATTGCTTGAGCCAAAGCTAAAGGATCATTACTAGGTATTAATCGACCAATTTCAGGATGCTGTGACAAAATTTCTCTGTGACCAACAGTATCAGTAGCAATAACTGCTAATCCTGCTTGTAGATATTGAAATAGTTTGTTGCTTATAGTAAATTGTTTGTTCAAACAGTAGGGAACTTCTAAAGCTAAACCAATATCATGTTCAGCAATACGAGATAAAAGTTCTGTATTAAGAACAGTCGGATGAATAAATATGCGATCGCGCCACTCAGAAGGGATAATATTTTCAAACTGCTGACGATAACTTTCAGGATAATTACCCCGTAGGTGAATTTCTACTGGTATCTCTAGATATGGAAGAGCTTGGAAAAGAGTTTCCAGTCCTCTTCCTGGTCCAATCGTTTGGGAAAACCAATGTAGAGAGGGCAATTTAACATTCTTGCGATCGTGTATCTGATTATCTATGCTCTGTCGTTCCTCCCAAGGAAATGCATTGTAAATAACTGTGGGTTTTGCAACCTGATAGTTTTTAGCTAGAGCTTCAGCTAAAGCATGGGAAGTGGTTAGGTTGTATGTACAGTCATGAGCAAGGCGACTTTCTAGTGCTTTCAGATGTTTTATGGGTCGAGTAACACGGTTTTTTGGTAATAAGTCTTCTGAAAACCAATCTTCAAAATCTACTCCCACACGGAAGCCTTCATCTAATAGTTGATTACCCACCCAAAGCCCAGCTTCCAAGTGTACAATTGTCAAGTCAGCATTGGTTTGGTAAGCTAACTTCAGCATTTCCTTAGTTCCATAGTTAAGTAGTTCTGGTGAGAATATGCTGAAGCGTTTGAAAACTTCTTTGGCTAAACGTGACTGCAAACGAATGTATAAGTTTTTTAACTGGTGGTTAGATTGAAGGTCAAAGATAGGTTTAAACTGCCATTTTTTGTTAGCCATAAGTAAGCGATCGCGTCTGGCTAATTCGGGATCAAACCAGAAACCAAGTACTGTGACATTATGTCCTGCATTCGCTAAGGTTTCTGCTTCTTTCTGAGGACGGGGTACGTTGCATAGATGACCAGCAGTCAAGATTAAAATTTTTGCCATTTTAGCTAGAAACGGTTAGTTTCTTCTGAGCTCTATTCAGGATACTTATGTATTTTTTAGCACATTCTTCAAGGGTGAGATTTTCCAAAATATATTCCCGAGGTGTAAACTCCTGACCGTTGAGCTTTTCAATAAACTCTTCTAATTTGATAGAAAATTCACTCATGTCTTTAAACTTGACTCCACAGCGTTCGTCCCAGTAGGGAACTGAACTAACAGGAGCAAATTTCACTTTATGGGGAAAATAGGAAGGGTCTTGCCAGTATCCTCCCCTGTCCCAAGCTAGAATAGGAACCCCACTGGAAAGAGCTTGCTGATAGGCAAATCCTTGGGTTTCATGCTCACACAAAAAGAGCATTCCACTTACTTGTTGCAATAATGATTGATAGTTCTCCTCTTTGTAGAAACCATAGCGAAGATATTCTACCTTCATCCCTATTTTTTCTAATCGACAGAGAATTGGCTGAAGTAAGTTTAGTTCATAATAATCTCTTTGCCATCGAATTTTATCGTACACTAACAGGGATTGTTTCGATGGAGGAGAACATGGGGGACACCACAAGTTAGTTTCGATTCCCGCTGGCCAGATTTCTGTGGGTACCCGCACTGGCAAATCGCGACTATATATATTCTTAAACCATTCACATGATATCAAAATAAGTTGAATATTTGCCTGATCCCAAAAGTAATTGTCGTGGGGATGTGAGGATATTCCCGGACCATACAAAATGGGGTTACCAGTTGGAATCTTATCAATTACATGGGGTTTACCCACAACACATGCCCAAGTATCAGAAGAACGCCGCAACCCACGATAATCATTAATACGATAGTCCAACCCGAGCAAATCCAAACCTTTTTTTAAATTTAGATACCAGCGCATTACTCCCCCTATTTTGGTTTTTCCTCTAATGAGTTGTCGTACTAATTTACGAGGATATTGATCGCCTGGGAGCCAGCGATCATTGCCTGGTTCTTCGTAAAATAGGTTTATTGGTTGCATAAGTTATTAATATTCGATTTAATTATAGGCACCTAATATCCAATTATTAGCCATACTTCAGGTTACAGGCAGTATTTTAGGCAGGGCAAACGCATCTTATCAATAAAGCCCAAAATTATCGCATTAACATCCGGTTATTGACAAAGTTTTAGGCGATCGCTTTGAGCCTCGGAAAATAAATCAAACTTTCAATCATTATTCTTTCGTTGATACATTTACCGGAGCTTTTGTCAAGAGAATTTAGATGCGTTTGCCCTGGCATTTTAGGTTCACCGAAGCCCCATTTTATCTAAATATTGTTCTCCATATCCTTGATGGCATTCAATACATATTGTATCAACCTGGTTCAACTATTGAAAAGTGCTATAAGGTTGACCATAATTTTTCAGACTTTTGAATGAGTGTAAGTTAGTATATTCTACTTGATTAATATTTTTTAATCCAAAGGCTTTGAGCTGTTTGTTTATCTAAGTGAGGAAAATAACTAGCAAAATCCTCTTTTGTTTGCTGTAAAAAATATCCAGCCCACAACACTTCAAAAGCATTTCCCATTGTCAAGATACAATGGACTAAATACTGTTCATTAAAATTATATTTTTCTTTTATGACCCAATCTTGAGGATATTCATAAGGGAGAAAAATGTCATGAATATGAATAATGACACCAGAACATAAGCGGGGAAGTATATTAGTATATAAAAAAACAACATCGTTACCTGTTTTGATTAAATGACTAGAGTCAATAAATAAAATGTCACCGGACTTTAGCTCATCAAAAATAGCTTCATCGGACAAAGATTCAACTGGTTGAAAATAAATTTTATCAGGATATTCTTTAATATCTAATCTTGGTTTAGGATCAATTGAGATTAACTTAGTCTGCAAATCTTCGTCCCATATAGCCTGACGAATAATTTTAGTGCTATTCCCACAACCAATTTCAATAACTGTTTTGGGCTTGTACTTCCTTACAATCGTATAAAGAACTTCTGTATCAGGGGAAGTAAAGTAACCATTATCATAGCTATAAGCAACACGGTTAGCACTTGGTTCATTGAATTTACTGAGATCAGAGCTATATGATATTACACTTTTAAGGATTTCTTGATAATGATTAGATTTAAAACATTCAGGAGTTAAAAATATCGGCTTATTAAATAAAGCCTGTTTTTTCAGTAAGTCCAACCTGTTGGATTCTATTTTTTCCAACGTTAAAGTTTCAATTTTTAGATTGAATATTTTTAACAAATAATTGATTTGATTTTTGATTGATGAAGAAAAAGCCATATCTTTTTATCTGGTGTGAATTGAAATAGCTATAAATTTAACTTGACGTATTACTAAGTTACTTTTAGTTTAAAAATTTAACTAAAATATATTATGGGGATGTCCATTCAGTTTATAGCCCTAAGCTATTTGAGAAAAAAGGTTTCACCTGACCCTATTTTTTAGGGATTAGCTAGTATATCTTTAACTATATAAAAAAATTGTTTTTGAAGATTCCTGTATCATTTAGGTTTACTTTTAAATAATCTCAATCACCTCCAACATTTCCCGAAATGCCTTAAATTCATTACTATCTTCTGGTAAGAAATTAAAAAAATCTTCTAAAATTTCCTTGACAACTAAACTTCGAGCCACACCTAATCGATTTACGATTGGAAGAGCACCACATGGACCTGCTAGAACGATATCAGCAGGTATTAAATGCCAAAGAACATCTAAATTCAATCGACAATCAAAAAAACTGACTTCAATTGGTAAATCGTGGCTTAATTCTTCAACAAGTTCTAACGACAATTTAGTAGGACCAGTCGGATGAGGTTTTAGCACAAGCTGACGACCAGAGAAAAGCTCTGGCTTTTCCTGAAATATTCGATTGATGGCATTGCGATAAATCTGTTTACCTTCTAAAGTAGAAATACCAAATAAAAGCAATAAAATCCAAGGTTTTTTTGGGGAAGAAGAAACTGACTGAATTTTATTCTCTATCTCTGATTGTAGATACTTAGGTAAATATCTGTAAATTTCTTTCATATTTTCCAGTGTGATTGTTTGAGACATATCAACACTGTTATCAGACCATGGGCTGGGACGGTTGAATGTATAGGCACGGTCAAAAATTAGTCCAGTTTCTGTATCATAGCTAATGCCACTAATTAGATTGTTGATTTTCCAGAGAATTTTTCGTGGTATGGTAGCTTTACTTTTACTTTGTTCTAACATTGTCGCCCGATAAAACTTATTTGCAAATAATTCTAAATTAAATGCATGTGGAATTTTGACGTGACAGGCAGAAGGGAACATCCCATGAATAAAGCGCATAGGAGAATGGATAGGTTCATCAGTCCAAATTTCAACTTGCGGGTTACCTTTTAGATGAGGTATCAATAACTTTTTTAAGATTTGAGAATCATGTCTATGTCTTAACAAGAATTGAAAAGGCCAACCTACTGTACCGGCTGTTCGAGGAGTAGAAATCTTAAAATTTTTTAACCGATAGGTCGCCGCAAAAGGGTAACTTTCCGCAACAGCTTTCATGAGTGTTGCACCTTCTTCAGCTGATACACCCATCACAGATGTGTCCCAGAGTAATATATCTTGGCAATTCTCTTCTGGCTGATAGCGAAGAAGATGAATAAGGGGTAGTAATTGTGTTGTGGAAACAGCAGCACAAATACGTACTAAATTCCTAGGGCGATGTTTTAGCATCATTGAGCAATATCAGTTTGGAAGGGATATCAGAATTAAAAGATTTGAGTAATTAATCTCCAGAGATAAGCATATTCCAATTAAGTGGAGTTCCTTGCTTGATATCTTGGCAAATAGATTTGCCTAAAACCAGATCATAATACTTAGGGGCGAGGCCATAACCAGGACGAACGCACCGCAGATTTTGTGGAGTGAGGGTTTCACCTGCTTTTAGGTCTTCAGCAAGGTAAAGCGATCGCCTAAACACCAAAGATCCTTTTTCAGCTTCGGTGGCTCCGTAACTTATATTACCCAACCCTTGCCATGCTCTTTCAGTCTCAATCACCAGTTGTTCCATTTCTGCTGGTTCCATTGAAAAAGCTGCATCAACTCCTCCATCAGCCCGACAGAGAGTAAAATGCTTCTCAATCACTGTGCCACCTAAAGCAACACTAGCAACTGCAACACCAATTCCCATGGTGTGATCTGATAATCCTACCTGTACATTAAATAAATCACACATATGGGGAATTGTTAGCAGGTTAGTATTTTCTGGGGTTGCTGGATAGGTACTGGTACATTTGAGTAGTATCAAGTCCTGACAACCAGCTTCTCTGGCTGTGCGAACTGTTTCATCGAGTTCTGCAATTGTTGCCATACCAGTAGAGATAATCATCGGTTTACCTGTGCTGGCAACTTTGCGAATTAGAGGTAAATCTGTATTTTCAAAAGAAGCTATTTTGTAGCAAGGAACATCTAAAGATTCGAGAAAATCCACAGCAGTGGCATCAAAGGGAGTACTAAAACCAATAATTCCTAGTTCTTTACAACGGTCAAATATGGGTTTATGCCAATCCCAAGGAGTATAAGCTTGCTGATAGAGTTTGTATAAAGAATTTCCTTGCCATAAACTCTTTGAATCATTGATAAAAAACTCCCCCTCATCAATGTCCAAAGTCATTGTATCGGCTGTATAAGTTTGAATTTTTAGGGCATGAGCTCCTGTTTTGGCTGCTGCTTCAACTATTTCTAAAGCTCTTTCTAGGGACTGGTTGTGATTGCCAGACATTTCAGCCACAATGAAAGGTGAATATTCACAACCAATTTTGCAATTAGCGATTTGAATGTTTGGTTGTTGCATGAAGTGTTTCCTTTGCTAATACTTGACCCATCAATTTATTTACTGGTGTATCCCAACCCTGAGTTAACAACTTTTCGTATTTGCTCTTTTCTTGTGAGCGATGATATGAGCCTCCAATTGGTTGTGTCTTTGGTTGAATTCTGCCCTCACGAATATCTATCCAATATTTTTCAAATAGTTTTTCAGCTACTCTAGATAATTTGTTATAACTAGTGCGTAAAGTTTCCTCTCCTGAAAAATAAACCTCTTGTTGAGCTAAAATATCTCCAGTATCAATTCCATAATCAATGTAATGTATAGTTACACCTTTAGGCGTATTTTCTAGGAAGCTCCACAAGTTAGGGTCAGCACCTCTATTCCAAGGTAATAGTGATATATGAATATTAATAGCTCTATTAGGAAATTTATCCAAAATATCCTTTTTTAAAATATGTCTATATCCATAGCTAACAAGAAAATCAACTCCTTGTATAATTTCAGATTCTAATGTAATTTTATCTTCTATATTTGTACATTTATCTCCACAAGATATTAATGTATTGACTATTTCTGCACGATAAGAACCTAATAATATTACTTTCATATCATCATTAATAAGTTACAAAATTTTCACAGACATATTTAACAGAACTTCCAGCTAATACATTCATCAAGTATGATTTTCCCTTACCATCGATTAGTGTCTGCCCATATGTGCTGCTTTCTCTTCTTACATCAGCTGCCCCCAGTAATTTTGTGCTTGCCTTAGCTATATCAGTAACATAAACATCCTCATACCACCCTAAGTTAACTACTGCCTTTGTTTTAGCTAGTTCTTCTGCGATCGCTCGTTGATTGTCAGCCAGAACTAAGATGATGGTTGGTAAACCCATAAAAGCCAGTTCCCAATTAGTAGAACCACCAGCTGCAATAGCCACATCAGCCCAAGCCATTAATTCGGGCATATTGGCTACATTCCTTTTCAGGTGGATGGGAAATTTTGCATCTAAGCACACAGATTTTAATTGCTCATAATGAGGATTGCTTCCCCCCACCACAACCACTGCTTCTAAGTCATCTAATTCCACCAACTGTAAGGCTTGTATTACCTTCAGAGTCACATTATATGGATCGCTACCACCCAGTGTTACCAGAATTTTACGAGCTACTGTAGGGGTTTCTCTCTTCCATCCGCACCACTCCCAAAATTCTCGGCGTAAGAGAGTATATTTTACTCCCAGTAATAATTGAGTGTATGGTTCTCGGTTTACATATAATCCTTTATCAGCAGAAATATTTTGATTTAAGACAATATCCGCATAGTAATGTTCTGCGTGTCCATAATCATCAATCATTAAAAGATGCAGACCATCATCCTTGATTATTTGTTGATACTCTCCACCAAAATTGTAACCATCTACCACTACCCATTTAGCATTGAAGTTACGAGTTAACTTGACAGTTTCTCTAGCATCTTGAACACTTCCTATTTGAGCAGTAATGTAGACAATTTCCATTCCCTCTGACTTTAATCTAGCCTCCAGTAATGGTGCTTTTGTTGCCATTACAAACATGACATCACCACCTGCATCTTGCCAAGCTTGAGCTAAAGCCAGACAGCGCATTACATGACCCGTACCTATTTGTGTTGATGCATCTGCCCTAATGACTAACTTCATCTATCGCCAGTTTTTTCTAGTAAAAACTGATAATGTTTTATTGACCATATTTCTTTTGCTCTATATGTACATTAATATTTGACCAATCAGGATATTGTTTTAGTAAATTCAAACAATCTTCTAACTTAAACTCTGGACTTTGAGGGTAAAGAGCTTCAATTATTCTCCTAATTAATTCAAAATCTTCTGGAGTATCTACTGTCCATCTATGTGAACTTTGATTTTCGGCATAAACTATATGCCCTACACCATAGCGTTCTGGATGCCTATAAATAAACGGAGTTACATGTTCTCTGTCTGCCTGTGCTGTAGCTGATAAAAATGCTTCCTGTAATGCTTTAAATGAGAAAACCTCTGTATCCATTCCCCGAGGGTAACTGCGCGTTAAGCAATTAGAAACATAATCATATTTATCTGAATTTTCGACATAAAAGCTAATAATTTCATCAATAATTTGGGGGTCAATTAGCGGACAATCAGAGGTGACTCGCACTACCATATCTGCATAATTCTCTTTAGCAGCCCCATAATATCTTGATAAAACATCTTCTTCAGAACCACGAAAATAGGATACAGATAAGCTATTGCAAAGCTCAACAATTGGTTGATCCGTATCATTTACCGTTGTGGCAATGACAATTTCATCTGCTAATTTGACACGCCGTAACCTTTCAATCTGATACTCCAATAAAGGCTTGTCTAACACCCTTTTTAATACTTTGCCAGGGAGACGGGTTGAAGTCATTCTTGCCTGAACAATAATTACAGTTTTCATTCAAGGATTACCCGAAGATAATTGACAACCTTGTCCTGCTCATCTAGTGTTAGTCCGTAATGAAGTGGAATACTTATAGCCTCCCGGTAGTAATCTTCTGCTTGTGGATAATCCCCCCATTGGAAGCCTAGGGCTTGATAATAGGGCTGGGTATGCACGGGAATATAATGCAAATTCACCCCAATGTTTTCTTGACGTAGTGCTTCAAAGACTTGACGATGGGTTTTGTTAATTTTGTCAAGTTTTAGCCGAATTACGTACAAATGCCAACTCGATTCTGTATCTGTATGTTGCCAGGGTAAGGTTAATGGTAAATCTTGCAGTAGCTCGTTATACCTTTGAGCTAAAAACCGCCGACGTGATACAAACTCATCCAGCCTTTGTATTTGACTTACACCCGATGCAGCTTGAATATCTGTTATGCGGTAATTGAAGCCCAATTCTAGCTGCTGGTAATACCAAGAACCATGAGATTCCCCTTGCATCAACTCTGTATTGCGGGTAATGCCATGGCTTCGCAGGCGAATCAACTTCTCGTATAAATCCGCCTGATTAGTCAAAACCATGCCCCCTTCACCAGTTGTGATAATTTTGACCGGGTGAAAACTAAACACCGTCATGTCGGAAAACTTACATGAGCCAATGGGTAATCCCTGATAAACTCCGCCAATTGCATGAGAAGCATCTTCAATCACCTTGAATCCATACTGCTTAGCCAAAGCCGCAATTCGATCCATCTCACAGGACTGACCTGCTAAATGAACTGGTATTACTACTTTTGGTAAACAGCCCTGCTTTTCTGCCCAATCAAGCTTGCGCTCCAATTGTGCGACACTCATATTGTATGAGTTGGGGTCAATATCCACAAAATCTGCATCTGCCCCACAGTACAGCCCACAATTAGCAGATGCTACAAAGGTATTGGGCGAAGTCCAAAGGACATTCCCTGGCTCTAATCCATCTGCCAAGCAAGCAATATGTAGAGCAGCGGTAGCGCTAGAAACTGCTACTGCATACTTTGCTCCACAGTAATCCGCAGCTGCTTGTTCAAATCTCTCGATCGCAGGCCCCTGGGTAAGCCAATTAGAGCGTAGAACCTCAACTACCGAATCAATATCCTGCTGATTAATATTTTGTCGTCCGTAGGGAATATAGTGATTCATAAACTTAAACACTAAAGTTCGGGTCTACGTGTTCTCTAATCAGCGAGCGGATTTCTTCAATGCTCAAGAAGCTATCATTGCTGCCAGAGTTATAGCTGAATCCTGGTTCAACTGGCGTTGCTTTCATTAATTGACAGTATTCTTCTATTGTATATTTTGCCTGTGTGGGCAATATAGCGTAATAGGCTCCAATATCAACCGTAGTAAAGGAATCTGAGGTGGTAATCATCTCTTCATGAATCTTTTCACCTGATCTAATTCCCACAATGGGATGTTTACAGTCTGGTGCAATCGCTTTTGCTACGTCGGTAATTCTGTAGGATGGAATACGAGGCACAAAAATTTCTCCCCCCAGAGCATTTTCAATCGCCCACAGCACCATTTTCACCCCTTCTGATAAGGAAATATTGAAGCGTGTCATTTGAGCATCCGTAATAGGTAATACCCCCTCATGACGCTTGTGGAGGAAAAACGGAATTACAGACCCACGGGAACCCATTACATTACCGTAACGGACAATGCTGAAAGACAAATCTCTTGAGCCTCTAATGTTGTTGGCTGCGATGAATAACTTATCAGAGCAAAGCTTTGTCGCCCCATAAAGATTAATCGGAGCAGCAGCTTTATCCGTTGACAGGGCAACAACTCGTTTCACTCCCGTATCTAAGGCAGCTTGGATGACATTCTCTGCACCCAATACGTTAGTACGAATGCACTCCATAGGATTATATTCTGCGGTGGGTACTTGCTTAAGGGCAGCAGCATGAACAATCATATCAATTCTTTCGCAGGCGCGAGTCAGACGTTGTGCATCTCGTACATCACCAATGAAGTAGCGGAGTCCCGGATATTGACTCGGTGAAAATTGCTGAGCCATCTCGAACTGCTTCAGTTCATCCCGTGAGTAAATAACTAACCTTTTGATCTTGGGGAAATGTTTGAGAATAATCCCGACAAGCTTCTTTCCAAAAGAACCTGTACCTCCAGTGACCAAAATTGATACATTCTCATCGAGTTTCATAATCTTAAACTATATAATATTTAACCTACTTAAAGTAACCGCCAAAAACTAGGGGTATAAACTTGTGTATTGTGTGAGTAACGTTGAAAATATGCGTAGTGATTAGCAATTTGCGCTTCTTCTACTTTAAATCCCAGGGCTTCATGAACTGCGTCGTCGTAAGCACCACCTTGCTGTTTAACCCATGTATTAACTAAATATTCACCAGGAAATAGTTGAATAGAGGGAACTTTAACTTCGATTTTGTGAATTCCTTGACTAGGAATAACTAAAGATTCCTCCCAATTAGAGATTAGGTAGTGAAGAGAAACACCATATACATTGCAAATTGCTATTCCGATTTCAAAGCCTTCACCAGCAGACTTAAAGTCAATCTCTAAACGCAATAAGGCAGGCTCGCCCATTCGTAAAGTTTCAACCGGATTACCATCTGAATTAAG
>JAAUYH010012006.1_pt1 | contig 17930 bp, 16 predicted proteins | sample 7278061 | NCBI WGS metagenome assembly JAAUYH01 (sample SAMN14350203, study PRJNA611818) | marine sediment metagenome | isolation source: surface marine sediment (0.6m) | place: French Polynesia: Moorea | collected 2018-08 | reverse complement strand
TAAAAGCTTGCTTAGAGGAATTCTCTTCATTGGGAAGATGGGCTCGCATCTCATTTTTAATTCTTTCTAACGTCCCCGACTTTCCGGCTCTAGCAAAAGGGTCATTATCAATTATTCTCTCGCTGCGATCGCGCAAATCAGCCAAAATAACCTCGATCTCAGGAGAGTCAATACTATGATTAACGAGTTGCTGTTCCAACTCTGTTATCTTGGCGATATAAGCTTCCGTAGCACGATGGGGAACAATGCCTTTAATATCATCATATTTTGTAATGATCTTAGAAATAGGGGCAGGAATCAGATCTAGTGAAATTCCTTCTGTTTCGAAATATGCCGATCTAACATAACCAATTCTAACTTGACCATTAAACCAAAAATCACGAAAAGGAATATAAGTTAAGTCAAAAATAACCAAAATTAAGTTCAGGGTAGCCAACAATGCCATGACTCTTTCAAACCAAAGATTGCGGCTTTTTTTGACTTTTTTTACAGCAGAATTTTTAACAATAGTCATTATTTTCGATAATTACCTATCATCGAGAATAATTTTATCGGTTAATAATGGTTAAAATCTTAATGTTTCCTTTATCTCCTGATTTATCATTAATTATTTTTTCATAAGAAATCTTAGTTAAAAACTTTGCTTCCAACTAAAAATATTGCCTTCTATCTCTCCAAAAGATAGTTTACTATAATAAAAACTATTTTACTTCCGTAACTCGAAATCCCATTTGACATTGATAAACCTTAGCTTGACCATCTTGGTTCTTGTGATTATTCAGTAAATGACCGCAACCTAAATTTCCTTGATGCCAGCGGGGTGAGCCTCCACGATCCGCCATTAAACACCCTGGACAAACTTGGTTTACTGATAATACTTGCTTGTTTGTAAGAATAACCAGCATATCTTTGCCCTTTTGTAGCTCTGTATTCATATTACTTCATATCTTCTGCTACTAGGTAATATCTGGCACATAGCTTAACAGTTTGTTAAGAAAAACCCATTTTCAAACTTTAAGTTGATTTTTCTGATCCCCAATTTTTAATACCTCTTCATTCAAGCTCCCAACTCCTCTGAAGAAAAAAATGATAGTAAAGTTAGTGAAGAGTAATTATTGGGAACTCTATACAATAGAACTTTTAATTTTTGAGTTGACAATAAATATTAGCTATTTCATTATTTATAATAATTGCTCATGGCGTTTGCTATTAATCACGGACTGTTTAGACTAAATATCACCGATTACCATGCAATCTTAGGTGTTCCCCTTGATGAAGAACCGAAGAATATTCGCTTGAAATATTTACGCATAGCTCAAAAACTTCATCCCGATACTTGCAAAGGGGAGCAAGTCAGAAAAGATTTGGCTAATAGCATTTTGTCGAAACTAGTCAATCCTGCCTATGAACAATTATCCCGCAAAAATTGTTTTGCCGAGCATCAGCTAGTCTTAACTCAAATTGGTAAACGTTTAGCCGAAAAAAGCGATCGCATGAACGTGGCAAGTAAACAGGCAAAAGACTTACTCCAGTGTGAACATAAATTAGAGCTAGCATACAACGAACAGCTAAAGAAACTGATTACTAACCAATATAAAGATCTCGAAAAAGTTGCAGATAAAATAGCGATCATCAGTGAACTAAATTTAGTTTACTTAATGATCAAACACAGTCGAGGAATTAATCAAGAACAGAAGATCCAACCTCAAGCTAATCAACAAAGACGGCAACCATCTCCAACCAAAAAACCCCCACAATCACCACCTAAAGCCTCATCAGTTAAACCCCCACAATCACCCAAACCACCACAACCTGACCAATCAACAAGCGACAAGAATCCTTCTGAAGAAATGACACCTCAAGTGAGAGTGTTATCTTTTATTCGTCGTGCCAAAGAATATATAGACAAGAATAGTTATTCTCAGGCTATTGCGGAATTACGAGATGGAATCAAAATAGATCCCAACAATAGTACCTGTCATGGACTGATGGGAAAAATCTATCTCCTTCAGAATCAAATTACAATGGCTAAAGTTCATATTGGCAAAGCCCATAAAGCCAATCCTCAAGATCCCATAGTTATCGAAGTAAGAAAAGAGTTAAATAAAATAACTAAAAATCAATCTACAAAGCCGAGAAACGGCAAAGCTCAAGGTTCAAGTAAATCCAAGGCACCCAAATCCGAAAATAAAGGACTCTTTAGTGGATTGTTTGGCGCGAAAAAAAAGTAAATTAGTTATCGGGTCGGATAAATATATAATTGTCTACGGTTTATAGAGAACAAAGTAACGTAGTTTTTATAGTTAAATATGATTTATCAACCTCCAGCAGGAGCGAGGGATTTACTTCCCCTAGAGGTAGCCCAAAAAGCTTGGATTAATGATCGCTTACAACAAGTCTTTCAACAATGGGGCTATCAAAGAATAGTTACTTCTACTCTAGAATTGCTTGATACTTTAACCGCTGGTGGTGCCATTGATCCTGCTACCGTAATTCAGTTAAGAGATAATTCTCAAGGGATTTTAGGCTTGAGACCCGAAGTGACAGCTTCTATCGCCCGTGCAGCAGTGACTCGTATGGCAGGAAATACTTATCCGCAAAGACTTTGCTATCGAGCCAATGTCTTTCGCAATCCTCCTCAAGCTCATCATGGAGGGCAAATGGAATATTATCAAGCAGGGGTAGAGCTGTTATTTGCTGGGGGAGTTCTTGCCGATGCCGAAATCATTCTCCTCTTAGTAGATTGCTTACAAGATTTGGGAGTCCCTAATTGGCAAATTCTCATGGGACAAGCCGAATTAACGCGATCGCTTTTAGCTGTATTTCCGCCAGCAATGCTACCTCAGATACGCCATTGTATTGCTCATTTAGACCGTATTGCCCTGGAAAATCTAGATCTAGAGCCCCAATTGCGACAAAGAGCCTTATTTCTATTCGATCTTCGAGGAAAACCCGAAACAGTTTTGGCGAAAGTCGCGACTCTTGATTTAGATTCAGCAACTTTAAATACGGTTAATAACCTTAAGTCTTTAGTCGATTTAATTAATCGTAGTTCCCGTAATCCAATCCCTCTAACCCTCGATCTCAGCTTGCTTCAAACTTTTGACTATTATACGGGAATGGTTTTTGAAGCTGTGAGTTTCGAGGAAAATCAATCCTATCTTTTAGGTCAAGGGGGACGCTACGATCAATTGTTGGGATTATATAATCCTCAAGGAGAAACTGCTCCTGGTATTGGTTTTTCGCTCAATATTGAAGATATTCATGCTTCTTTAATTACTACTGAAAAGTTGCCACAACAAGTAAAGGCTAGCGATTGGTTAGTTATTCCAGAAAGTTCTGATGCAGAAATAGCTGCTTTTAATTATGCAGATAAGTTGCGTAATTCTCAACCAGGAATCGGAGTAGAAATCGATCTGGGTGGACGTAGTCCCGAAGAAATTCGTAATTATGCTCAGATTTGTCGAATTGCCAACTTAGCCTGGATCAAAGCTGATGGCACTTCGATTATTGAGTCTATAGTTAACAAGTAAAAGGTTGTCGGGGAGACGGGGAGATTTTTAATAAGAGAAGAAAGATTGTCATTGAAAGTGCGATCGCTTTGAACAAGGATTTGAATTACTCTATGATTTAAGTTGATGATTGTTTCATGGAAGTAATGCTGAGCGATCAAATTCTGCGCCAAAGATATAGAATCATTGAACAGATTGGTGGTGGTGGTTTTGGAGATACTTATCTCGCGATCGATCTTGATTTTCCTGGTGAAAGAAAGTGTGTAGTTAAACATCTCTCACCGAAAAATTTCGCTCCTGAAGCAGTTGCGATCGCAAAAAGACTTTTTAAAACTGAGGCAGAATGTTTATCTCGCCTAGGAGAACACGATCGCATACCCCGTCTTTATTCTTACTTTGAAGAAGAGGGACAATTTTATCTGGTAGAAGAATTTATCCAAGGGTCAAATTTAGCTTCAGAATTTCAGTCAGGCAAAAAATGGAGTGAAGCAGCAACAGTTGATTTTCTGCAAGAATTACTGGAAATTCTCACTTTTGTTCATCAAGCAAATACCATTCATCGCGATATTAAACCAGCAAACATTATGCGTCGAGAGCGTGATGGAAGATTATTCTTAATTGATTTTGGTGCCGTTAAAGAAATTTTAACAGTCGATGAAAAAGGTCAGACAAATTCTACAAATTTAACTGTTGGGATTGGCTCTATTGATTATATGGCTCCCGAACAAGCAAAGGGCAAACCTGGAAAGTATAGCGATATCTATGCTGTAGGGATGTTGGGCATTCAGGCTCTTACCGGTTTAACCTCAAGAGATTTACCCCAAGATTCAGACAAGTTTAGACAAATTTTAGATGAGCTACAAATTAACATTAGCTCTCAACTAGAATCTGTTTTAGTTAAAATGATTAGCCTTCAACCTCAGAATCGTTTTGCTGATGCCGCTAAAGCACTTGAAGCACTTATTCCTGCTGATATTATTGAACCTCCGATAAAGACATCTCATCCTCCCAAAAAATTCTTAATAGCTTTATTAGGAGCGATCGCTATAAGTGGGGCAGGAATTTACGCTTTACAAGTTTCTAAACAGCCTAATTATGCTCAATTAGAGACCTATTTACAAAATAAACAATGGCAACAAGCTGATGCCAAAAGCGATCGCATTCTATTAAAAATTGCTGGAGAAGATAGTGCTTTGGATGCCGAGTCCATTGCGAATTTTCCTTGTAATTCGCTGAGTAAAATCGATCGACTTTGGACTAATAATTCTAAGGGACGTTTTGGTTTTACTCCTCAAAAGCAAGCTTATTTGGAAACGGGAAATCAAATCGGTCGCTTTACAGAATCAACTTATCAAGCATTTGGCGATCGCGTTGGCTGGAGAACTTTTAACTCTTGGAGTTTGTATGGCGACCTTAAGTTTACCGATATTGCACCTGTGGGACATCTTCCTAGCCCTGGGATGGTAGCTGCTGATAACGATTTGCGTTGGCGAGAAAGGGAAATGCTCTTATCGAGATTTGATGAGTGCGGATTGTGACGGGGATATTGGAAGTAGAGGAAGTGGTATTAGCAATAGCTTCTAGAAAGGGATATTCTCCATCCACTTACTGTGCCAAAATTATTAATGATTTAATCAGAAGTTTAAATAGCTTAGGAATAAGTTTACCTGTAAATAGAATCTATCATTAATCATTTCAACCCCATATTGAAATAATATTTAATCTATATTTAGTCATATTTAAATTAGTTGAAATTTATTTTGAAATTTTATAAGATTAAAATTAGAAGATCTTATTATAGCGTTTCTCGAATTGATAAGGTACAAATCTAAACTTAGTTACGCTTGCTCAACTCTCCAATCTCTTATTTCTCCTTGCTTAAATAAATTCCCATCAAAGTGTATCTCAGACAAGCGAGAATTGCTATATATCGATTCATCTTGAATGAAATACTGACTTTAAAAAGCAAGTTTGTCTCATGAATATTAAACTTTTTACAGGAATAACTCTAGCTATGATCGCCGTTAGTCTGGTCTCCCTTTCATTATTAAGTCGAAGGAATATTGCAGAGATAACTGTTAAAGGATCACAAAAAAGAGAGCATGCGACGGATCAGGTTAGCTTTTATTGCGGTGCAATTTCAGATCGAGAGACTGGGGAAAAGATTCCCGCTACCGTGGCTTGGGTTCCCCAAAGACAGTCTAATGTTCCGATTATTGCTTGGAATAGCCAGCATGTTTTAGCTTGGAATCCGCAAAGAAGATGCGAAGCCGTATCGCCGAAGTTTCAGAGATTTTATACCGATGGTCGTTTAAATTATCTCAGTAATGGCGAAACCGGAGGTTATCCCATAATTTGTGCCTTGCTAGATCAACAAGAACAATGCAGCAGCGAAAATCAATTATTTCAAGTTAGACCAGGTAGTAATCCTGAAGATGTTGTCTTGGGACTGAAGGGAATTTTAATTGGAGACTCTTCAGAACCAATTTACCAAAGTTCTGGTAAGCGGATTTTTGTCTCCGTATCTATGTTTTTGGAAAATGCACCTGCGATTGAAGACTAAAAGACGAGGTAAAAGATGAACAGTGAATAGCTGCGATAAATCGGAACATTATCACTGATTAACACAGTCAACGCAGAGAAAAATGAAACGCTATTTACCTCTAATCGCTATTTTAATGCTCTCACCGGTAGTCTTGATTATTCCTGCAATCATATCGAACACAAAGACCGAAGCAGAATTAGAAATAGCAACGGAATTAAGTGCAACGGAAATAGCACCAGAATTAAAAGAATATGCCCAATCGATCTCCGTCAAAATTGATAGTAATAATAACGGTGGTTCGGGGGTGATTATTGGCAAACAGGATAATCTGTATTTGGTAATCACCAACCAACACGCCGTTCGAGGCGGAGATAATTTTACCATTAAGACTGCTGACGGAACCACTCATCCAGCAGAGATGGTCAGTAACCCTATTACCTCCGATGAGGATATCGCTTTACTTACCTTTAACAGCGATAATAATTACCAAGTTACTAATCTCAACAGTGCCGCCACAGGAAGAACAGAACAGGCGATCTTAGCTGTGGGTTACGCCGCAGAAACTGGAGAATTCAAGATCGAGGAAGGAAAGATCGCACGCATCCCTAACCAACCCTTAAAGGAAGGATATCAGATTGGTTACGACAGCAATATTGTTTCGGGGATGAGTGGTGGTGCGATTTTAAATGTCTTTGGGGATTTAATTGGCATTAATGGGAGAAGTGCTTTTCCCATCTTAAATACAGGATATGAATATCAAGATGGGACAATTCCCTCAGCAGAGGAAATCGAAGAACTACGACAGCTCAGTTGGGGACTATCTCTTCATCGCTTATTAACTCAAGTCAACCCAGAAATAATTACGGAATATAATTTACCTCTACCCGAAACCGTTGCCGAGATTGGCAAGACCCAGCTCACAGGATGGTTAGCAGAATTAGAAACCAAAGCCCAACAAATTACCGTCAGGATTGATAGTAGCAGTCTAGCAAATGGTTCAGGAATCATTGTCGCCAAAGAAGGTAATACCTATGGAGTGTTAACCGCCGATCATGTCATTTGCGAAAAAGATCGAGAGACCAGAAAATGTATCGATTACGACTACGAAATAGTTGCCCCCGATGGCAATAAATATCCTGTTAAGAGCAAAACTATTAGGAGACAAGAAGGGGTAGATTTAGCGGTAGTGCGGTTTACTAGCACCGAAGAATATCAAGTAGCGGAATTAGCGAACTATCCTGTAATCAAAGATGATGCGGTATTTGTTGCCGGATATCCCAAACTAAGTCACCATCAACCAGCCCAATGGCGATTGGGTATGGGATACGGTTTAGATCGAGAACAAGGGTTGTTAAATATTACCGATAATTCCTTATCTAGAGATAGTTCTGATACAACCAGCAGCCAAAATAGTTTGTCTGGTGGCTACGAGATGGTTTATACCAGTATTACCTATCGGGGAATGAGTGGTGGTGCAGTCTTAGATCGAGATGGCAGAGTAATCGGCATTCACGGATTAGCTGAAGGAGAGACGGCCTTCGATAGTCAAAGTAGTTCGGCAGCCCAAATCCAATCAGGATATAGTTTGGGGATTCCCATCAATAGCTTTATTGGTTTAGCGGATAGATTTAAGATTGCTGCGGCATTAACCATAGAAGATAGAAAACCGAGGAAATTAAATCCAGAAGAACAAGAAGCTTTTGAAGCAGCAATTTTAGAAACCGAAATATCCCAAGGAAATGCCACCGCAGATCGATGGTTAGAAAGGGGCAACCAACTGTGGCGGTTAAAACGTTACGATGAAGCAGCACAAGCTTTTGATCGAGCGATTGCTCTTAATCCTGAATTTATTCATTTGGCATACTATGGCAAGGGTTTAGCTTTATGGGATGACAAAGAATATGAAGCAGCCTTGGCAAGTTTGGAATTAGCAACAGAAACTGAACCCAATTTTGCAACTGCCTTTTTAAGACAAAGTTCGGTTTTACAGAAATTAAAACGAAATGAGGAAGCATTAGTTACTATTGAAAAAGCGATCAAGCTACAAAAAGATAATGCTAATTTATACAGCCAAAAAGGTAATATTTTATTCGACTTAAAACGATATTCAGAAGCTGAAACTGCATATGATCGGGCACTTGCAATTAGTCCTCGCGCAAGTTTTTACCGTAATCGAGGTATTATTTACTTCCACCAAAAAAAAACCAAATTAGCTTTAGCTGATGTCAACAAAGCGATCTCCCTTAATCCCAAATATTCTTATTTTTATCTCAGTCGAGGTTTTCTTTACCAAGATCAAAATAAAGAAGAATTAGCTCTGGCTGATTGCAATAAAGCCATTGAACTCAATCCTGAATCTGCTAGTGTTTACAATAGTCGGGGGAATTTTTACAAAGATCAAAAGAAAAGAGAATTAGCACTAGCTGACTACAATAAAGCCATTGAACTCGATCCTGATTATGCTGGAGTATACAATAACCGAGCCCTTCTTTACTATGAGCAAAAGAAAAAAGAATTGGCACTAGCTGACTACAATAAAGCTATTGAACTCGATCCTGATGATGCTATTGTTTACAACAATCGGGGTCTTCTTTACAAAGCTCAAAAGAAAGAAGATTTAGCATTAGCTGACTACAATAAAGCCATTGAACTCGATCCTGAATATGCTTCTGCTTACAACAATCGGGGTTTTCTTTACAGCGATCAAAAGCAAAAAGATTTAGCATTGGCTGATTTCAATAAAGCGATCGCAGTTGCTCCTGATTCTGCTAGAGCTTACAACAGTCGAGGTATTTTTTACAAAGATCAAAAGAAAGAAGATTTAGCACTGGCTGATTACAATAAGGCGATCGAACTCAATCCCGATTATTCTTATGCATATAACAATCGGGGTAATCTTTACAAAGATCAAAAGCAAGAAGAATTAGCATTAGCTGATTACAATAAGGCGATTATAATCGATTCTTATTATGCTGATGCTTACAACAGCCGGGGTCTTCTTCACGCCGAACAAGGCAAACTAGAATTGGCATTGGCTGACTACAATAAAGCCATTGAAATCGATCCCGAATCGTCTGAAGCATATAGCAATCGTGGTGCTTTTTACTTTAGCCAAGGAGAAACGGAATTTCATCAAGTTTTTGCATTTCAGCTCAATAATAATAATAATCCTTCAGCTTCTAACAATCAGGGTTTTATTAACGCTGAACAGGCAAATGAAGAATTAGCTCTTGCTGACTACAATAAAGCAATTCAACTCGATCCCGAAAATGCAGAGGCTTATCTCAATCGTGGAACTCTTTACTGGAATCAAGGAAAAGCGGACTTAGCCCTCGCTGATTACAATAGAGCCATTGAACTCGATCCTGAATTAGCTCTAGCTTATCTCAATCGAGGTAGTTTTTACTTTAACCAAGGAAAAGCGGACTTAGCACTAGCTGACTGGAATCAAGCTATTGAACTCGATCCCAAATTATATATGGGTTATCTAAGTCGGGGTCTTCTTTACTTTAACCAAGGAAAAGGACACTTAGCCCTCGCTGATTATAATAAAGTCATTGAACTCGATCCTGAATTAGCTCTGGCTTATCTCAATCGGGGTCTTCTTTACTTCAACCAAGGAAATGAAGAGTTAGCTCTGGCTGACTACAACCAAGCAATTTCTGTTAATCCTGAATTAGCTCTGGCTTATCTCAATCGGGGTACTCTTTACTTGAACCAAGGGAAAGAGGACCTAGCCCTGGCTGACTTTAATCAAGCACTTTCTATTAACCCAGAATCTGATCTAGCTTACGTTAATCGGGGTTTAGTTTATAGTCAACAAGAAAAACCAGAATTAGCCCTTGATGACTTTAATAAAGCACTCAAACTCAATCCTAACTTGTTTCAAGCTTACTTTTATCGGGGTCTCCTCTACAGTGAACAAGGAAAAACCGAGTTAGCCCTCTCTGACTACAATAAAGCGATCGAACTCAATCCTAACTATACTGGTACTTATCTTAATCGGGGTGTTATTTATGCCGAACAAGGAAAAGACGAATTAGCTCTGGCTGATTACAATCAAGCGCTTTCTCTTGACCCTCAATATGCTAAAGCTTATAACAATCGGGGTGTTGTTTATGCCGAACAAGGAAAAGACGAATTAGCTCTGACTGACTACAATCGAGCACTTTCTATTGACCCTAAATTGACTGAAGCTTACATTAGTCGGGGCGAGCTTTATACCGATCAAGGACAAACTGAATTAGCCCTTGCAGACTTTAATAAAGCACTTTCTATTAATCCTAAATTTCCTCTTGTTTACAGTGAGCGGGGGATTCTTTATCACAAGCAACAAAAGTTCGATCTAGCTTTATCCGATTACAACCAAGCTCTTTCCTTAGATAAAAACTTTAGTGGAGCAATTAACAATATCGGTTTAATTAAATATGAGATCGGTGCAATAGAAGAAGCAAAACATCAATTTGAGCAAGCTATTAATCTGAATAATAAATCGGTTGAATCCCAAATCGCTCTTGCCGTAACTTTATTTACTCTTGGAGAATCGGAACAAGCGTTATCAATGGCAGAAGCTGCTTTAAACATAGATAAGCAATATGCCGAAGTCGAATATCTGAAAGAAAATCTTTGGGGCGATAAGTTAATTGCCGATACAGAAAAACTACTAGCTCATCCTAAAATACAGGCATTGCTAGCTCAACCGTAATTTACAAATTTAATTTCTTTGGCATCAAATAAAACACAATTTATCAATCAACTTCAGACAGTCATTGTTGTCTAGTTTTACTTTATCTCGATATCTTAGAAAAGCTATTAGCTGTTATCTATAAGATATTGAGGGAACATTGAAATCAATTCAGTTGAATCTTAAAGCTAATAGCTAAAAGCCAAGAGCTAAGAGCTGAAGAAATTAAATCTCAACGAAGCTAATCAACACAGGCGTATTTTAAGAAATTCTCATAAGAATTAATTTAAGATAGAATTGCATAGTTGCGATCGCTGAATTGAATTATGTTGGGTTTTACTTCGCGCTACCAAATTTTCTTGACTATGTAAGGCAATCTCTACGAGATCAGCGATTTCTGAATAATTGAAGCTGGGTTTTGTGATGAAGATAGAGTGGATGACGGGGACAACCCTTTTTAGTCATACCAAAACAATAGAGCGGTGCAACCCCGCGAGGGAAAACGCACCAAGAGGGATGAGTATCGTTTTTTAGTAATTGGAGAATGTGTAAATCTTGTTGTTGCCAAGTCCCATGATTCCCCCAGGCTAAGATAACTTGCTCACTGTGTTGAGCCGTTGTTAGGACATATTGATCGTTGTCTGAGCCAACAGGTTTTGCTGCTTGCTTCAGTAATGATGGGTGAGCTGTGCGATAAGCAAAGAGATTAACAACTTCTAATCTGCCATAGCCCCAAGCTTGAGCAAAATTAATACAGCGAGTGATTGTCGGATCGTTAAATTCGGCGTCAGCACGACTGGGATTCAACATGATAAAGGCGACGGTTGGGCTTTGACAATCCCATTCTCGCCAGAGCAGATAGCGATAATTTCCTATAATAACTGCTCCACTTTCCATCAAAGTTTTCAGCTTTCATTATTTTTTCAGTTTTTCAATTATCTAACTGGGAAGAGAATGATTCAAGAGAAACTTTTCAATATAAAAACCAATATCAATATAGCCATCTTCGTAACTCCACCAAGTGCGATCGAGAATTTCTCCTTGACTATTGCGGGCAATAAATTCCCAATCAGTAGGAGGGATAAATATCTGTTCAATCTGTAAATCTTGATATTGAAAAAAGGTTCTGTTTAAAGATTGTTCAATTACATTAACAGGATAAAGATAGACTCTTTCTTGCGCCCCAGCCCGACAATATTTATCTTGTACTAACCATTGAACTAATTCTTGGTCTGCTTGATTGTAAGTAACCGCATTACAGTCTAAAACGACGCCAGTCATTAATTTGAGAGCATCATAAGCTGACTCAGCTGCTGTAACAGTTTCAAACAAGATAGTTGTACTAGCCATAGTCTAATAAAAAATTATTATTGAATATTCACAATAAATTATGAACATTCTCAACTACTCCTCAGATTCTCAATAACAATTGAAACGTTAGTTATCAAAAGCTACAACCCTTATTTTACAGTAGTTGAAATTGTCAGTACTGAAGAATTCAATTCAAATCATTCAGTACGCGATCACGGCAGTGCCAGCTTCGCTGATCGCATTTAATCAAAACCTAAAAGAGTAAGATCATCAATTTTATTAAGCGATCCCTAGTTCGACTTCAACAACATAAAATTGAAACTATGGAGGAAACTAAAATATGAAACTAGATCGCATTGTAGTTACTTTAGATGCAGACTTTCATTCAATATTAGCTTTAAATAAATTCATAAAGTAGTAAATTTGTAAGAAGCGATCGCAATATTGCTCAAAGGAGATCGGCTAAGTTAGCGATCGCAGATCATTAATCAAGTCTTAACGGTTCTGATGCCGAACATAGGCATCAAAAACTGCATTGATGCGTTTTTGATAATCACTACCCTGGCTGACTGACAGAAGTAGTTGAAAGCTAGATATAGCAAGATTAATAGAAAAAGGGAGAGTCTTAATGGGAAGCTGAAAATAGATATTTTTAAGCTCATAGTCCATGTCAACATCTACCCCCCTTTATAATCAACTGCTAAGTCTACTGCGTCAACATAGTCAATATCGAGATTTACGTCACTTGAAAGCATAAGAAAAGGATGATCAATGCATTGATCTGCAGCGGCACAATTAACCTCAGTGAATGGGAATGTTATGTTCCCAGTCGTGCTCAAAAAGCCCAGAGTACAGAACGGACGTATCGAGCTGCCGAGGAAACCTCGGCAGTCTCGTCCTCAAGAAGATGGCAAAGGTTCCTCGACAATCATCGAATTCGAGTTAGACCCTGATATTTGCCTTTAGTGATGGCAGCAATTAGTAATTGGCAAGGACAGCGTCTCTATTTAGCATTAGATACCACAATGTTGTGGAATCGCTTTTGCATCATTCATCTCTCAGTTGTTTGCTGTGGTCGAGCTGTTCCCTTTCTCTGGAAGGTTTTAGAGCACAAGAGTTCAGCTGTAGCTTTTAGTGAATACAAATTAATCCTGAGGCTGGCACATCGACTGTTGTCTAAATATCCCGATATCATGCTCTTAGCAGGTCTGCCAAAGGCAGCGCTACGCGGCGTGGTTTTGCTAACCATGAATTGATGAATTGGCTACAAGATAGCAGTTGGCATTATTGTTGGCGCTTACCTTCTGATGTAACCCTTCATGGGCCAAGAAGGCATCCTATTGAACTAATGTACCTTTGGCCAGCCAAGGGAGAAGCCATTTTCTATCACAATGTTGGTTTGTCCTAAAGGATACCGCTTCGCATATGGTTGGATGGAAAATGCCGTTGTAATATTGTCTTGCAAAATATTTCTAAAATCTTAAACAACAGACATGGCAAAGATTTTCTTCAGTCAATTATTCATCCCTAATTGTAGTTCTTGGAACTTCGTAAATAATCAATTTAAAGCTAGTTAAGCTCTCTGGAAACAAATTAGAAAGGTTATTTTCTCTAGCTATTATCTCTTACATCTTATATTTATTCTTGCTTAAAAATAGTTCAATTGTAACTTTAATGTATGTAAAGAATGTAAAGAAGCATGTTAATTTACTTTATGATCTTTAATATTCTAAGGGATCGTTTATTGTATTCTTAATTAATAAGGAGACAAAATCAATGTTGAATATGAGGTAAACCCCATGAACAAAGATGTCTTAATTAGTGGATTAGATGAGATAATTACTAAAGAAACAAATCTAGGAGTACAAATTTTTGTCAAACTTCTAAAGCAAGTATGGCAAATTGATTATACTGTTGCTGCCTATGATGTAGTGGGTCATTATTTAGCTTTTGATATCCCCTACTTCTATCGTTTTATGTCAATGGACGTTGGAGATGAAGCAGAAGAACAGCAAATTCTTATAGACTGGGTTAGTTCCAGACATGCTCTGAAGGGCGAAGACAAGCCTGCATTAATTGGTATGATAGAGCAAGTTAATCAATTGAGGTCTAATGCCAGAAAGGCTTAAGTAACTTAGTAATCTTCTAGTGGTTCAGCAGAGTGTATTTAATCATAACTGTACTGGATTTATCAAACAAAACATTAGTCAACCAAAAATTATGTTATGTAGAGTACTTTAGTCATTACTTATTAAATGTAATCTGGCTTATCTTTGCTCATAGGTTTTACCTAAGTAAAAAAGTGCTCTATATTTTGAATTAGTAATAGTTAATTTGGGGTGATATTACTTAAGATTTAGTTTACAGTAAAAACTAAAATTTTTAAGTTAAATAAACTTCAGTTTTTTGGCCACAATTTATAAAAACTTTATAGGCTTGAATTTATTAAAATTACAAGCCTATATTTGAGTATGCCAGATGATTTTTAACCGATCAAATACATGGTATTAACATCAAAAAAAGTGAACTTTGATGACCAGGCAAAGACATTTGAAATTAGAACCGGCTTATCCGAAGCAACTTGTCAAGCAATAGTCAAAACTGCCCTTGACCTAGCTGAAATTAAACCAGGTGATTCCGTAGTGGAAGTAGGTGCAGGAACAGGGCAAATTGGTCAATGGTTCGCTCCTGAATCAGTGAACTATCTGGGCTTCGATCTTTCTGAGCCAATGCTGGCAGAATTTCGTCGGCATCTAGATCCCCCCAGGGACGATTTTCAGATAGTTCAAGGGGATGCCAACCAACATTGGCCAGTGGCAGATGGCAGCGCCAACCTTATCTTTAGCTCTCGCACTTTACATTTGCTGAACTTAGAACAGGTTGTCCAGGAAAGTTGGCGCATTGCTCAACCAGAAAGAGCAGTAGTCCTGATGGGAAATGTGCAACGTCAGAAAAACAGCGTCAAAAATCAGATGCGAGACCAGATGCAAAATCTGCTGGCGCAAAATACTTTGCAGGGACGTAAAAAAAACCAGCTCATGCGGCAATTAATTGCTCTATTCACGCAGCGTGGTGCACAGGTAATTGAGCCGGTAGAAGTATCGCAGTGGCAAGTAGTAAATACTCCCAGACAGTCACTCGAATCCTGGCGAGGAAAAGCCCATTTAGCTGGTATCGAGCTAGCTGAGGGAATCAAGCAAGATGTCTTAGATCGCCTGCAAATCTGGGCAGAAGACAAATTTGGGGGACTAGATCAACCTATCGAATCCGAAGAAACTTATATTCTCCAGGGCGTTCGCCTCTATTAATCTATGAAAAATACGATTCTTACTCAAGACAACGAAATCCTTTCCGAACTGGGAAAATCCCTGATATCAGGTTCCCTTAGCGATGATCGACTTCTAGCCCAAACCGCTACCCAACCAGCAATCCAAATTTTACCCGATGCTAACCTGCTGAAAATTGGCGGACAAAGTTTTATTGATCGCGGACGAGCTGCGGTTTTTCCCTTGATCGATGAAATTGTGGAAAACCTGGGTCGCCACAAAATGATTATTGGAACTGGGGGCGGAACAAGAGCCCGTCATGGTTACAGTGTGGGATTAGATTTAGGTTTGCCCACTGGGGTTCTCAGTGTACTGGGTACTTTTGTCAGTATGCAGAATGCCAGGATGATCCATTTCTTGCTCGCTAAAAATGGCATTCCTTTCATTGAACCAGTGCAGTTTCCCCAATTGCCCCTATATCTAGAAGAGCGTGGAGCAGTAATTTTCTTTGGCATGCCGCCCTATACCTTCTGGCACGAAAACCCCTTAGTCGGCAGAATTCCTCCCCATCGCACCGACACTGGATCTTACCTTATTAGTGAAGTTTTTGGCACCAAGTCAATGATTTTTATCAAAGACGAAAAAGGTTTATATACTGCCGATCCCAAAAAAGATCCCAACGCTAAATTCATTAAAAAAATCTCTGTAGCTGAACTAAAAGCATTGGATTTACAAGATGTAGTAGTAGAACGTCCTGTATTAGATATGATGCAACGAGCAGAAAACCGCCGTTCAATCCGAGTAATCAATGGACTAGTCAAAGGCAACCTCACCCGCGTCCTTGATGGAGAAGATGTTGGAACATTGATTTATGCTGACTAACACTGTGTGGAAGTCAAAAGTCAAAAGTCAAAAGTCAAAAGTTTTTTAGAGAAAAAATTTCTAGCTTTTTGGAACTTTTGCGGGGATGTTTCCCTATTCCCTATTCCCTATTCCCTGCGCCGTTAGGCGCTTATAACTGAAAAAATGACTTATACAGAATCCAAGAGTGATAAACGCAACCATCTCGAATCCATGCTGATGCGGGAAAGTCTGCTAGATAGAGAAGTCCAGAAATCTACTGAGCCTAAACCTGATGAAGCTCCAGTAATTCGGATGCTGCCCAATGCCCATGTCGTGAAAATTGGTGGTAGATCGATTCTGGACGCAGGGCGATCGCTGATGTATCCTTTAGTAGAGGTAATCGGTAAATGTCTCGCTTCTAAAAAACTGATTCTCGGTACAGGTGGCGGAGCCAGAAGCCGTCATGTATTCTCCATTGGTATTGACTTAGGAATGCCTGCGGGTGTGCTGGCACAACTCGCTCAAGCTGATGCCCTAGGAAACGCTCATATTCTCGGCGCATTACTATCTCCCTATGGTGTAGTAGCGATTCCGCCAGAAATCTTTGGACATCTCTTACCCTTATTTATTAACAGTGTCCCAGGAGTAATTTTTACAGGTGTTCCTCCCTATTCTCTCTGGGAACATCCTCCAGAAGTCGGGCGGATTCCTTCCCATGGTAGTGATGCGGGCTGTTTTCTGCTAGCTGAATGTTTCGGTTGCAAAACTCTAACCCTGGTTAAGGATGTCGATGGACTTTATGATCGCGATCCCAAACTTGAATCCACAGCTAATTTTATCCCGACAATTTCTGCAACTGAATTAAAAAAACGCAAATTAGAAACATTACCTTTTGAACGTATTCTCATTGACTTGCTAGCTAATTCTCGATTAGTAGAGCAGTTCCAAATCATCAATGGAGCAGTTCCCGAAAGACTAGAAGCCGCTCTTAATGGCGAACATGTCGGTACAATTATTTATGCAGACAAGTAACTACTAGTACATTAATTTGATTTATAAGTTGGACAAGTAGCGGTCAGACCCGAGCAGGTTCCGACCGCTTCCTTAGCTTTAGGTCGGCGTGCTTTCTCTTGGTGCGCGTTCCTTGTTAGGGACTTGGGGACTTGGGGACTCATTATAAAGTATATGAAACAATGATCAGAAGACGGAAGTTTATCGGAATAAGCCTGTTAGTATTCTTGTCAGCTTGCACCGCTTCTGGCAACAATAATCAAAATTCATCAGTAACCCTCACGATTTCCGCTGCTGCTAGTCTGCAAGACGCACTTCAAGAGATTGGCAAACTCTATAATCAATATCAGCCTAATGTCAATTTGATCTATAACTTTGGTTCTTCTGGTTCCCTGCGACACCAAATTGAACAAGGTGCCCCAGTAGATATATTTATTTCCGCAGACGAGCAACATATGGATGCCTTAGAAAATAAAAATTTGTTGCTCAGTAATACACGCCAAAATCTGCTGAAAAACGAACTATTGCTAATTACAGCTTTAGATAATAGCAAGATTACTGGATTTACCCAACTTAAAAGTAACTCTGTCAGGAAAATAGCCATTGGTTCCCCTGATAGTGTCCCCGCAGGAAAATATGCTAAGGAAGTATTAGAATCTCTTAAATTATATAAATCCCTAAAACCCAAATTTGTATTTACCAAAGATGTACGCCAAGTTTTAACCTATGTAGAAACTGGTAATGTAGAGGCAGGTATT
>JAAUYH010246454.1_pt1 | contig 17931 bp, 11 predicted proteins | sample 7278061 | NCBI WGS metagenome assembly JAAUYH01 (sample SAMN14350203, study PRJNA611818) | marine sediment metagenome | isolation source: surface marine sediment (0.6m) | place: French Polynesia: Moorea | collected 2018-08 | reverse complement strand
GGCCGGCTGCAGGTGCGAGCGGGGCACCAGCTCAGGAACGACGGCCTGCCAGGCAGGCGCCAGGAAAGCCGCGCCGGTACCGATCAGAAAGGTAAACCCGATCAGCAGGGTGGGCGTCATGCGCTCCATGGCCACCAGGGCGGCCAGGATGCTGATCACCACGAACAGGATCAGGTTGACCTGGATCAGCAGGCGGCGCTTGTCCACCCGGTCGGCCAGGGTTCCGGCCAGCAGGGCGAATAGAAATATGGGCAGGGTGGTCGCCGCCTGGACCAGCGTCACCACCGCTGGGGACGGGTTCAGGGTGGTCATCAGCCAGCCGGCGCCGACGTCGTGTATCCAGGTGCCGATGTTGGAGACCAGGCCCGCCGTCCACAGCAGCGCAAAGGCGCCAATGCCAAACGGCGCCCAGGCCGAAACCGGCTGGGCGCTGGGGGTTACGTTGCTTGCGGGTGTAGACACTGGAGACTCCGGATCTTAGAAGGCGAAACAGGAGCAGCCCAGGGCACCCCAGAAAGCGTGGGGATCCCGCGCAGGAACCGGGCTGGACCAGACGATGTTCCGGTTGCTGCCGTGCATGTCGCAGTGGTGATGGTCCTGGGACGCGCAGGCTGCCAGATTATGGGCATGGCTGTGGGGGTGGTTCTGACCATGGTCATGCGCATGGTGCCGGTGGGCACCGTGATAGTGCTCTACCGGCGACCAGTCCGGCGACGCCGGGGGCAACGGCGGGTTGAGATCAGAGTATGCGTCATCGGCATAAACCACTTCGCCGCCCAGCACCGTAAGCACCGAGACGATGGAGCGGATTTCCTCCTCGGGCACCTGGAAGTAGTCCTTGGACAGCACCGCAAGGTCACCCAGCTGGCCGGCCGTAAGCGTGCCCTTGACGTCCTGCTCACCGGAGAACCAGGCCGAGCCCCGGGACCACAGGCTCAATGCCTGCTGGCGGTCCAGCCGGTTGGCTTCAGGATACAGCTCCATACCGCCCAGGGTTTTGCCGGACACCAGCCAGTAAAGCGACACCCAGGGGTCGTAGCTGGCCACCCGGGTGGCGTCGGTGCCGCCGCCCACGGGGACGCCGGCGCGGATCATGTCCGCCACCGGCGGTGTGGCCTTGGCGGCATCCGGACCGTAACGGTCTACAAAGTATTCACCCTGAAAGGCCATGCGGTGCTGGATGGCAATGCCGCCGCCCAGGGCGCCGATGCGCTCGATATTGCGCTGGCTGACGGTTTCTGCGTGGTCGATGATGAAGCGGGTCTTGAATGGCTGTCGCTCGTTGACCCGTTCGAACACGGACAGGAAGCGGTCGATGGATTCGTCGTAGGTGGCGTGGATGCGGAAGGGCCACTCGCGCTCGGCCAGCAGCGACACCACGTCTTCCAGTTCTTTTTCCAGTACCGGGCCCAGCTCCGGCCGCGGTTCCAGGAAGTTTTCGAAGTCCGCCGCGGACCAGACCAGGTTTTCGCCGGCGCCGTTCATGCGCAGGTACTCGTCACCCGCTCCAGGCTCGGTCATATTGACCCAGCGCTCGTAGTCGTTGAGCTCCGAACCCGCTTTCTGGGCAAACAGGTTGTACGCGACGCGCACCGTCATCTCGCCGGCGTCGTACAGGCGCTGGATGACCTGGTAGTCCTCGGGGTAGTTCTGGCCGCCGCCGCCGGCGTCGATGACGCTGGTGATACCCAGCCGGTTCATCTCGCGCATGTAGTGGCGGGTGGAGTTGACCTGGTCTGCCAGCGGCAGCATGGGCGCCTGGCCCAGGGTGGAATACAGGATCAGCGCTGAGGGTTTGGCCAGCAGCAACCCCGTGGGGTTGCCGGCGGCGTCGCGCTCGATCTCGCCGCCCGGCGGGTTGGGGGTGTTGGCGTCGAATCCCAGGGCGTTCAGCGCGGCCCGGTTCAGCAGCGCCCGGCCGTACAGATGCAGGATGAAAACCGGCGTGTCCGGCGCGGCGGTGTTGATTTCCTCAAGAGTCGGCATGCGCCGCTCGACAAACTGGAATTCCGACCAGCCGCCGATGACCCGCACCCACTGGGGCGCGGGCGTGCGGTCTGCCTGTTCTTTCAAGACACGCAGTGCGTCGGCCAGGGAGGGAATGCCCTCCCAGCGCAGCTCCATGTTGAAGGACAACCCCCCACGGATGAGGTGGGTGTGGCTGTCGTTGAGCCCGGGAATGACCCGTCGGCCGTCAAGGTCGATACGCCTGGCGTCGGCCGGTGCCTCGGCCAGGATTTCGCTGTCGGTGCCGGTTGCGGTGACCCGGCCATCGGCCATGGCGATGGCGCTGACCTCCGGCGCGGCAGGGTCCAGGGTGGTGATTCGGCCGTTATAGAGAATCAGACTGCTCATTAGACTGCCTCCGGGTCGGTGTAGTAGCCGCCGAACTCATGCACCGGCGACCAGTCGGGCTGGATGGGCGGCAGCGTGGCGGGCTCCAGGTCCATGTCACCGCTGCCGTAAACCACCTTGCCGTTCATGATGGTGAGGTCCGCTTCGATATGCCGCAGGTCCTCGTCGTCCACGTCCAGGTAGGGCGCGTTCAGCACCGCCAGGTCGGCGAACTGGCCCGGCTTGACCCGGCCCTTGAGCACCTCTTCCTGGCTGAACCAGGCGGAACCCACGGTGTGGTGGTACAGCGCCTCCATGCGGGTCAGCTGCTGCTGCGGTCCATGCAGCTGGGTGCCGCCCACGCTCTTGCCAGTGGTGGCCCAGTACAGGGTCAACCAGGGGTTGTAACTGGCCACCCGGGTGGAATCGGAACCGAGACCCAGCTGCAGGCCGGCGTCGATGACGTCCCGCAGCGGCGGCGCGTTGCGGGTCATCTCCTCGCCGTAGCGCTCCTGGAAATACTCGCCGGCATAGGCCATGCGGGCCTGCATGGCCATGCCGCCGCCCAGGGCCTTGATCCGCTGAAGCGTGGGCTTCTTGAAGGTTTCGCCGTGGTCGATGGCCCAGCGGATACCGCCGAAGCCAAGCCGGCCCTCGGCCACTTCCAGGGCGTGGGCTTCCTCGAATACGTTGAGGATGTGGTTGACCGACTCGTCGTAGGTTGCATGAATCCGCAGCGGCCAGCGGTTGGACAACAGGTGGCGCGTCACGTCGATGAGCTGCTTGCGCCAGCCCGGACGGGTGGTGATGTCAGGCCGGTCGGCCAGGAAATTCTCGTAGTCACCGGCGGCCCACACCAGGAACTCGCCGCCGCCGCGCAGGACGTACGCGTTCATCAGGTTCTCGGCCCGGTTGACGTTGACCTCCCAGTCGTGGGTCCACTTCTGGAATTCCGCCAGCTCCTGGCCCTTGTTCTGGGGGAACAGGTACTTGGAAATCCGCACCGGCAGATCTCCCGCCCGGGCCAGTGCCTCGGAGCCGGCATAGTCATCCGGGAAGCTATGGCCGCCGCCGCCAGCGTCGATGATGCTGGTCAGGCCAAAGCGGTTCAGCTCGCGGTAGAAGTGCTGGGTGGAAATTGCCTGTTCCGCTTCACTCATGGGGGGCAGGGCGCCAATGGTCCCGTACAGCAGATCCGGATTGGGCCTGGCGTGAATGATGGCGCCGCCGTCCGGGGTGAACTCGTAGGCCGTGCCCGGCGGGGTCTGGGTTTCCGGCGACAGGCCCAGGGCGGCCACCGCGGCCTTGTTGAGGAAACCCTGGCTGTACAGGTACAGCACGTAGACTGGCTTGTCCGGCGACGCTGCAGTCAGTTCGGCAGGGGTCGGCATGCGCTTCTCGGCAAACTGGTAGGGAGACCAGCCGCCGATGACGCGAACCCATTGGCCGTCCGGGACCTTCGGGGCGTGAGCGCGAATCATGTTCAAGCCCTGTTCCAGTGTTGGCACACCATCCCAGCGCAACTCCAGCGCGTAAAAGCGACCAGCCCGGGTGGGATGCATGTGGCTGTCATTCAGGCCAGGGATCAAGGTGCGACCTCCGGCGGAAATGACCTGGGTGTCGCGGCCGCGCAGCGCCAGGATCTCGCTGTCACTGCCCACGGCCTGGATCAGGCCGTTGCGTACAGCAACAGCGGAGGCCCGGGGCCGGGTGGGATCCAGCGTGATGATATTGGCATCGCTCACGATCAGATCGGCAGTGGTTTCCGCCCGGGCGTGGCCCAGACCCAGACCAGACAGCAGCACGCCACCGGCCAGGGCACCTGAACGGCCGAGGAAATCCCGGCGGGACAGTGAAGATTTGATTGAGTTACTCATGGATTGGCTCCTGGCGGGGCTCAGTTGAAACCCGCCGAAAGGGTAAATTCAGCAAAATGGGTGGTATCAGCGACCCCGGTGTTCTCGATGAACGCTTCGGGCCGGGAACGGGTCAGCGACAGGTTGAGTCGCCAGTGCCTGCTGGCTTGCCACGACGCGGCCAGGGACATGGCGGTATTGACGAACCGCTCATCGGAATTGCCTGGTTGGCGAATGATGTTTCCGGGAGGTCCGTAAACGCCATCGCTGGTTTCCAACCGCCAAAAAAAGTTGACGTCAAAGGACAGGGTCAGGTCTTCGGTCGGCGTGACGGTCAGGTACGGATTGATGTTGAAAAAATTGGCCGGCCCCAGTTGGGCCAGCTCCGAGAAATAGTTTCCTCGCGGGTAGAGTGCGTCGAAGGTCTCCAGGCGCCCGTCGCCAGGGTTGCGGTCACCGGAGGCGACGTTGGCGGACAGCATGAACTCCGGCGACCAGGCGCCGTCCATGCGCAATCCGGTATTGGTGGCCAGGGTCCACGCCCGGACGTCTGAGGCACCGTGATCGCCGAACTGGTAGATCGCTTCCCAGTTCCAGAACAGAGGGCCGCGCTCGCCGAAGCTGCGCAGGCCAACGCTGTGCCGATCCTGGTCAGCGGTTCCCTCGATAGTCTGGCGATCTTCGGTGCTCGCCAGCAGGTAGTAGAGGTCAAGCTTCGTCCGGCCGAAATCGCGTGTGCCATACAGGCCCGCGAGGCGGCGATCGCCGTCGCTGGTATCGTTGAATACACCGTCGGGTTCGACGTCCACCAGCTGTATCCCGAACGCGTCTATGGTCCAGCCGCCGGTCTGGATCTGCGCGCGGACGCCGTCCCAGTTGCGCCGTACGTTGGTGCCCTCGCGGGTTCCCAGCAGGCGCTGGGAGCCCAGCCAGATTTCCTGGCGGCCGACCCGGGTGAAGACCGGGCCGAGTTGGAGCCCAAGCCACGCCTCCTGCAGATCCAGATTATTTTGGGCTACCGGGCTTGGATCACCGCTCTGCAGTGCGCTAAGAAGGCTGACTCTACCTGACACCATACCGCTGCCCTGGTAGTTGGCGCCCAGCAGCGCCCGCTGGGTCCAGACCCACCCGGCATCCGGGCTGTCGCGGTCAAAGTCGACCGCGGAGAAATGAGTCGCACGCTCCCGCAGGTCGAAACTGAATGCCCACGGATCATCCGTGGCCGACCGCGCGGGCAGCGCGGCGGCCATGGACAGGCAGGCAATGGCGAGGGTGAGCGTCTTCACGGCGGGGCTACTGCTTGATGAACTCCGAGTGGATCTCAATCTCGATCTGGTCGCCCAGCCCCCGGCCCGACAGGAAGTCCAGGCCAAAGTCCAGGCGATCGACTACAGCCGTGGCCATAAACCCCACGGCCGGCACCCGCACAATCGGATGCTTCTCCGTGGAGCCGCTCAGGGTGGCGTTAAGGGTGACCGGCCGGGTCACACCCAGCAGGGTGAGGTTGCCCTCCACGGCCAGGCTATCGGGGCCGGTCTGGGTGACCGAGGAAGACTCGAATTCGATGGTCGGATAGGCGCCGGCATTGAGGATCTTCTCGCTGGTAGCGATCTCCGCGTCGAAGTCCTTGTCGCCGACGTAGCCGGTATCGACGGTTTTCGGGTCGATGACAGCCTTGACCGTGCTGGCCGAGACATCATCGGCGTCAAACTCCAGCTCGATGATCACGCCGTTGATCCGGGCGGTGTAGTTGCTCAGGCCCAGGTGGTCGATGCGCCACAGGAAGCGGGTGTGTCCCGGATCGTTGACATAGGATCCAGACGTTGCCTTCAGGCCGGCCAGTTCGGCCGAGGCCGGGGAAGCCAGCAGCAGGGCCGACGCGGCCATCGCTGGCAGACCTCCTTTTGCAAGGGCTGTCTTGGTTTTGGTGAACATGAAAATCTCCAGGCCGCGCCCGAGGACGCGGCTACCGAATAGTTGGAATCAGGTTTAAAAAGGCGCGGGAAATTTCCCGCGCCTGCTTACCGGTCAGGCAGCGACCGGATCGATGACCGGGCCGTGGGTCACCCGCTCGTCAGCCTTGTGCACCATGGTGTAGGCGTAGTCGATGCCCATGCCGTAGGCGCCGCCGTGCTCGCGGATGATTTCCATCAGGCCGTCATACTTCTCGCGGCGAGCCCAGTCGCGCTGCCACTCCAGCATGGTCTGGATGGTGGTCATGGGCACGACTCCAGCCTGGATCATGCGCTGCATGGAATTTTCATGGGCAGCCACAGACGTATCGCCGGAAGCGTCAGCCACCATGTAGATTTCGTAGCCGGCGTCGGCCATGGCCGAGAAGGCAAACATGTTGTTGCAGATGCCGGTCCACAGGCCGGACACGATGACCTTGTTGCGGCCGCTGGCTGCCAGGGCGTCACGAACTTTCTGGTCGTCCCATGAGTTCATGGAAGTGCGCTCGAGAATTTCCTTCTCCGGAAAAATCTCCAGCAGCTCCGGGTAGGTATAGCCGGAAAAAGAAGTGGTCTCAACGGTGGTGATGGTGGTTGGAATATCGAACAATTTCGCGGCTTTGCCCAGAGCGACAACGTTGTTTTTCAGCGTCTGGCGGTCAATGGACTGAACGCCGAAAGCCATCTGGGGCTGGTGGTCGATGAAAATCAGCTGCGAGTTTTCTGGGGTCAGCAGTTCGGGCTTAGCGGTCATGGGGTACTCCTACCGGTCGCATTGGAATTCAGGGATGTTTCGCTGGCCCATAATTCTGGTGACTTCCTCAAATTAGACAATCCGGTAGTTCGGAAGCGTTCTGTATCGCGATTGGATGCAATGATTTGACAGAAAAGTCGCAACAATCCTGCTACGAGGAGCAACCCGCCTGCTACGAGGGGCAACCCGGATTTGCCCGGAGACCGATTTGGACTGTCAGTTGGACGCGGGTAGCGTGGTTCGGCGGTTGGCGAAATCCCCCCGCAGCTTTAGCACCGTCACCAGCAGCGCCGGCAGAAAGGTCAGGGTGATCAGGGTGGCGAACAGCAGGCCGAACAGGACTACGGCGCCTACGCCGCGGTAGAGTTCGGTGCCGGCCCCCGGCAGGAACACCAACGGCGCCAGTCCGAAAAGCGTGGTGATCATGGACATCAGGATGGGGCGGATGCGGGTGGCCACGGCTTCGCGCACGGCCTCGGTGGCGTCAGTCATGCCGCTGCGCAGGTTGGCCAGGGTACGATCGACGATGAGGATGGGGTTGTTGACCACCACGCCGAGCAGGATCAGGAAACCGAGCATGGTGATCATGTCGAAGGGCTGGTGGGGTACATCGATGCCCAGCAGTCCCAGCAGGGAACCCGTGCCATTCAGCAGCGCCAGCCCGCCGATGCCGCCGGCGATGCCCAGGGGTACGGCGGCCATGATGGCCAGGGGCCAGCCCCAGTGGGTCAGGATGGCCACCAGCACCAGGTAACACAGCAGCAGGGCCACCACGTAATTGTCAGCCAGGGCTTCCCGGGTGGCTGTAAGCTGGTCGCTGGCGCCGGAGATATCCACGTTGACGCCCTGGGGCAGCTCACCGCTGGCCCGCATCCAGTCGATGACCTCGGTTCGCACCTGATCCACCGCGGTCTCCAGCGCTACGGATCGCGGGGGAATGATGTTGAGGGTCACCGCCCGGCGGCCGTTGACCCGGCGAATGGCGTCGGTGTCTACGGTCTCTACCACGTCGGCAACGGCGTTCAACGGCACGATGGCGCCGGAGGGCGCGTAGACCGGCTGTTCCGCCAGTGACGCGAGCTGCTGATCGCTGCCGGCTTGGCTGAACAGAAAGATGTCAACCTTGTCGTCTCCCCGGAAGTATTCGTCCACAAACGCGCCATCGGACAGGGCGGCGACGGCGAATCCGAGCTCGTCCGCGGTAAAGCCCAGCTCCGCCGCCCGGTCCCATCGGGGCCGGATTTCCACCAGGGGCTGGTCCAGGGACAGCGAGCTGGGGGACGAGCCGATCTGGGGATTATCGAACACAGTCTGGGCACGGCGGTAGGCGTTCTGGGCCACTTCGTAGATTGACGACAGGTCGCGGCCGGTGATGTCGAGATTGACGCTGCGGGTGCCGCCGTCGTTGCTGGAAATGATGGAGCCGCGGCTGGCAAAGGCTCGCATGCCGGGATAGCCCCGGTAGTGAGCAGTGACCGCGTCCATCAAATCGTTGATCTGGCCGGGATCCACCGTCTCGGCAATGATGCGCATGCTGTCGGCGCCGATGCTCAGGTTGAGATAGCGCAGTGCCGGAACCTCGGTTTCCCCGTCGCGAAAGCGCTGGGGGTCGTCGCCCACGTAGGGCATGAAGTGGGCCTGCACCTGCTCGCCGACAGCGACCATCTCATCCAGGTTGTAGCCCGGCGGTGCAATCATCCGTGCGAAGATTTTCGGTTCTTCGCCCTCGGGAAGATACTCGGCGGGCGGCGTCAACAGCAGCACGATAGCCGCAACGGCAGCCACGGTGGAGGCCATGGTCAGCAGCCGGCGGCGGGTGGTGGCCACCAGCCACCCCACCATGGCGACCAGCCGGTCCCGCAGCGGACCATGGTGTGGCCGCCCGCGCAAACCGAATGTCAGTCGTCCAGCCAGGCTGGGCACCACGGTAATGGCCACCAGCATGCTGGCGAGGATGGACGCTGACACGGCCACTGCAACATCGGAATATAGCTGGCCCGCTTCCTGGCGAATGAAAAAGATTGGCGCAAATACCAGCACGGTGGTCATGGTGGAGGCCAGCACCGCCGGCCAGACTTCTTTAACGCCGGCCAGGGCCGCTGCCATTTTCTCCATGCCTTCCCGGCGTTTGCGTTCGATGACCTCCAGCACCACGATGGAATTGTCCAGGGTCATGCCGATGGCAAAGGCCACGCCGGCCAGGGAAATGACATTGATGGTGCGGCCGGTGGCCAGCAGGCCGAGAAACGCTGCAATGGTGCAGATCGGCACACCGATGACCCCGACCAGGGTGGCCCGGCCGGATCGCAGGAAAGCGTACATGACGGCGGTCGCCAACAGTGCGCCAATCAGCAGGTTTTTCCAGACATTGGCCACTGAGGCCTTGACGTAGGTGACGTCATCCGAAATCCGGATCATGCGCATGCCGAGGTCCTGCAGCAGCTGTCGGTTGATGGCTTCCACCTCGGGCAGGAACGCTTCTTTGATGGCAATGACGTTTGACCCAGGCTGGCGGTCCACCGACAGGAACAGGATCGGATTACCGTTGACCGTTGCCCGGGAATCCACCTCGTAGTGAGACAACTCAACCCGGGCCACGTCGCCCAGCCGCACCAGGCTGTCGCCGCGCTGGGCCACGATGAGTTGCTCCATTTCTTCCACGGTCTGAAAGCGGCCAACGGTGCGCAGCAGGTAGCGCCGTTTACCAGCGTCAATGTCGCCCCCGGAGCGATCCCGGTTTCGGTTTCTCACCGCGGTCCGGATGTCCCCCAGGGTGATGCCGCGCTTGGCCAGGGCGCCGGGATTGACCAGGATGCGGACCTGCCTTTCAGCCCCCCCGCGGATGTTGACCTGGGAGACCCCCGGTACCCGCTCCAACCGTGGCCGGACGTTGTCGTCGACAAAGTCCCGCATCAGCACCATGTCCAGCTCGTAGGGGTTGCCGGGCAGGGGCTGAATGCCGAAGAACATGAACGAGTTCTGGGAAAAAGAGGTGGCCTCCAGCCGGGGCTCGTCTACGTTTTCCGGATAGGCCGGCACCTGGCTGAGTGCGTTGTTGACCCGGATCAGCGCTTCGTTGATGTCTGTGCCGAAGGGAAACTCCAGATCGATACCGGCCCGGCTGTTGGAGGCGTTGGAAATCATTCGCTCCATGCTCGGCAGCGACCGCAGGTACTCTTCCTGCTCCACCAGGATTTCCTGCTCCACGTCCTGGGGTGTCGCGCCGGGCCAGCCCGTGTCGACGTTCACCACCCGAACCTCGAGATCGGGAATCATCTGCACCGGGATTCGCAGGGCCGCCAGGACACCCAGCACGCAGATGATCAGGACGACGACCGACAGGATGGTGCCGTGGCGCAAAATCCCTTCAAACATCTTCTGGTCTCTCCCTTACTGCCGCTCGACCACGCGAACCGGCTGACCCTCGCTCAGCACCTCGTTGCCCCGCACCACCACGGGTTGATCGGCGGCCAGGCCAGACCGGATTTCCGCGCGGTCTCCCTCGTAACGGGAAATGGCCACCTCGGTCTCGTGGGCGGTGGCCTGGCCGGCAGCCTCCTTCACGATCCAGACCGTAGTGGTACCGTCGGGAAAACGAATGATGGCGTCCCGGGGGACGTAGACCACCTGGTCGCTGCTGGTCCAGTTGAGCAACGCCGTGGCAGACATGCCCGGCACGATGTCCGGTGCGGGTTGGTCCAGCACCAGCCGAAGCAGGAAGGTACGGGCTGTGGGGTCACTGACCGGCACCCGCGCATGCACCCGCGCCACAAACTCCTGTCCGCCCAGAGCGTCAACCCGGACCAGGGTACGGACGTCCGTGGACATGGCAGGCAGGAACTCCTGGGGGGCCTGGGCGTCCAGCCACAATTCGCCGACGCCGACCAGCTGCACTACGGCGTCGCCGGTTTCGACCCACTCGCCCATCTCCACCAGGCGTTGGGCCACTACCCCATCAAACGGCGCCGGCACCGCGTGACGCTCCAGCCGTTCGCGCTGCACAGCCAGGCTGGCTTCCGCGGTAGCGAGGTTGGCTTCGGAAACAGCGACCTGGGCCCGTCGTGCCTCGATTTCTGTCTCCGGCGCTACCTGTTTGCGCGAAAGGCGCGCGGCTTCGTCCAGCAAACGTTGGGATTCCGTCACCCTGGCCTGGGCCTCCTGTCGCGCGGCCAGGGCCTGGGACACGGCCAGCTCGGCCAGCCGAGTATCCAGCTGCAGCACGGTATCCCCCGCAGACACCTGGTCGCCCGCGTCCACCGGAGCCTGGGCCACCAGACCAGGCAGGCGGGGCGACAGCCGCGCGCTGCGCTGCGCCACGAACGAGCCGCTCAGCTGCAGGCTTCGCGTGGCGTAAGCAGCCTCCGGTACAGCCAGCGATACCGGAGCAGGCTCCTGGGCTGCGGCGGGCCACGCAAACACAGCCGCGAGGATTACAGCGGAAAGGTCAGGAATTCGCATAGCCGGCATGCTTATCATTGTCATTGTGAAGGGTCTGCAGGTCCGTCAACCTGGCTTGGCGCCCCGCAGCCCCAGCAGGATGGCGTCGAGCAGGTCAAGGGGGATGGAATAACGGATCTTCCGGGTCACGCGGCGCCGGATGCGTCGCTTGGAATCCTTGTGGGCCCTGGCATTGAGATCCCTGAAATCCGACGCGAGCTCCTCGGCCCGGGCCTGTAGCTGGTCCTCGTCCACCAGTTCGTCAAAGAACCCCGCGGCCAGCGCCGATTCAGGTTCAAAAAACTCCGACAGGGTCACAGCACGCTGGCAGGCCGCGGGGTTCAGCCGGTGCTGCAGCACAGCCGCCGCCACCCGGGGCATGGTCAGGCCCAGTGCGACCTCGTTGGCGGAAATCTTGAAATCGCCACGGCTGCCGATCACATAGTCTGCCGACAGCATCAGGAACACACCCATGGCCATGACGTGACCGTTGCAGGCGGCGATCACGGGATGGGGGTAGGTCAGCACCCGGGCCGTCAGTGCGTATCCGGCACGCAGCATTTTCAGGGCATTAGGTCCGCCCCGTTTCATCACCTTGAGATCAAACCCGGCCGAAAACACCGACTCGCGGCCGGTGATGATGACCGTGGCGCCGTCGGATTGCGCCCGGTCCAGGGCCTGGTAGATCTGTCCGAGAAGGTCGGGGGACAGGGCATTTCGCTTGCCGTCGTCCAGGCGAATGGTGGCCACCTTGTCCTGCAGGCTGTAGTGAACGGATTCCATGGGGTCAGAACTTGCCGTTGTCGTTTTTCCACTCGCTGCGGGGCGGGACCGCCTCCACCGTGTCCCAGTGCTCCACCAGCTTGCCCCGGTCGATCCGGAACAGGTCGTAGAACGAGGTGTGCACACCGCCGAGGAAACCCTCGCAGACCGTCAGGACAAAGTTACCCTCGGCCAGGATCCGATGCAGCACTTCATACTGGATCATCAGGCTGTCGTCGAAGGTGGCGGCGAGGGCCGACCGCAGGCTTCGTACCCCGTCTGAGCTGTGAGGGTTATGCTGGATGTAGCCCCCCGCATTGACAAAATCCTCCAGCCGTTCCAGTCGTCGATCGATCAGCACCAGGTCGACAAACTCCCGAACCAGTTCCCGATTGGACTCGGTCAGATCCAGGTCCATGGCTTCGGTGGTTCCGTCAACCATGCTGTGACCGGATGGGTTCGGTCCGTGGCGCGGTTGAATGTTATCCCAGTGCTCCACCGCGTGCCCGTCTTCGAAGCGAAACACCTCGAAACCGACTCTGGAGGTGGCGAATTCATACTCGGTGTGGGCAAATACAAAGTCGCCATCCTCGTAGGCCCGCACCACGTTGACCCGGGGGTTGGTCTTGGACAGCCGCTGGAACAGTGCGGCCAGCCCTTCGCTGCCCTCGTAGGTCTGGGGGTTGTGCTGGATGTACTTCTCTTCGTTGACCACGGCCACCGACGCCGGGTCGCCGGTTTCAATGCCTTTGAGCAACTTGCGGATCAGGTCTTTGTTGGAAGCAGCCATGGGCGACACCATGCCCCTTTCATGATCCGCGGTCCAGCCCCCAACATGGGGCCTGCCAGTGTCTGGAGCGTGTTTCAGTGCATGCACTCAAACCGACGCACTGTTTCTCGCGGGTGACACATCTTTATGGAACCATGACGTCCGTTGACGTATAACAGGCGCCCCTGTGGCGTGGCTGGCCGGGTCCGGCGCCGCCCGGGTCATCCAACAAAATTTCGGGGACCAACCTGTGAGAATCATTATATTGCTCTGCCTGGCGCTGGCTGGTGGCCACACCCAGGCCAGGGAAACGGCTCGGCCAAATGACATTTCCGACCCGAGGTCGGGTGCCCTGGCCCTGACCGGCGCTACGATCACCATCGATCCCGATACCGTGCGCGAGCAGGCTACGCTGCTGATTCGCCAGGGCCGAGTGGTGGACGTGTTGACCTCCGGCCAGGAGGTGCCCGCCGGCTACGTCATCATGGAACTTAACGGCCGCTACGTATATCCGGGCCTGATTGACCTGCACAGCGGCTATGGCCTGCCGGAGCCGGAAAAGCCGGGGCGCTTTTCCTTCAACCAGCCGGAAACGCTGAACTCGGAAAAAAAGGGGGCGTTCAACGTCAACCAAGCCATTCGCAGCGAGTATCGCGCCGCGGACATGCTGACCGCTGATGACAAGGCCGCCTCGGCCTACCGTAAGCTTGGGTTCAGCACTGTGCTGAGCCATATGGCCGACGGTATCGCCCGGGGCTCCGGGGCCCTGGTGACCCTGGGCGGAGACGGGGACGCCGAGTCCATGCTTTCTTCTGATGCCGCCGCGTTCCTGTCATTTCGCAAGGGCAGTTCCAGGCAATCCTTCCCGATTTCCATTATGGGGACCGCTTCACTGCTGCGGCAGACCGAGATCGATGCCGAGTGGTACGAAGCGCAGTCACCCCGGCCTTTCACCGACCAGTCCCTGGACGCCTGGCTGCGCCATCGCAGTCTGCCCCAGATTTTCGAGGTAGGGGACTGGAACGCACTGCTGCTGGCTGACCGCATCGGCGATGAACTGGGGCAGCAGTTCATCATTCGCAGCGGTGGCGATGAGTATCGGCGAATACAGGCCGTCAAGGAAACCGGTGCCAAACTGATCGTCCCCATCAAGTTCCCCGACGCCCCGGACGTATCTAATCCCTGGGAAGCCAGGCGCGTCACCCTGGCCGACATGAAGCACTGGGAACTGGCGCCCGGCAATCCAGGCGTCCTGGCGGAGGCCGGCGTACAGTTCGCCATCACCAGCAGCAATGCCGACAAAGGGTTCTGGAAAAACCTGCGCAAGGCCGTGGAGCACGGCCTCAGTGAGTCCGATGCCCTGGCGGCTTTAACCCGAAATCCCGCCAGCATGCTGGGTGTGGAAGCCCAGGTGGGCACGCTTCAGCCCGGTTCCCTGGCCAATTTCCTGGTGACTTCCAAACCGCTGTTTGAGAAGGGCAGCGTGATCCAGGAGAACTGGATCCGTGGTCAGCGCTTCGAGATGTCCCCGCCCGCGGAAGATCGCAGCGGCAACTACCAGTTGACCGTGGGTGAGCAGACCTTTGACCTGGAAATCACCGGCGAACCGGCAAAACCCAAGGCTCACATCCTGGGTCCGGAAGACAGCAAGCAAACCGTCCAGGTCCGCTTCGACGGAAGCCAGGTGGGCCTGAGTTTCCGGCCCAGCAGCGAAGATCAGGTCATCCGGCTGAGCGGCTGGGTCAGCGACGACCAGTGGCAAGGGTCTGGTCAGGACAGTGATGGGCAGTGGCTTGCCTGGTCAGCCAAGCCGGCGGCCGCTGCAGCGGAAGGGCAGCCGGATGAAGAGAAGAAATCCGAAAACGGTAAACCCGCTGCCGCGGACCAGGCGCCGCCGGGGCCCGTGACCTTTCCGTTCATGGCCTACGGCTGGACCGAAAAGCCCGAGCAGGAAACGCTGGTCTTTCGAGATGCCACGGTATGGACCCTGGAAGGTGACGGTATCGTCGAAAATGCTGATGTCCTGGTCCGCAACGGCCGCATTCAGGCCGTCGGTACCGATCTTTCAGCGGGTTCTGCCCGGGAGATCGATGCCACCGGGCTGCACCTGACTCCGGGGATCATCGACGAGCACTCCCACATCGCCCTGCGCAACGTGAATGACATCGCCACCAACTCCGGCATGGTGCGTATGGAGGACGCGATCAATTCCGACGACATCAGCATTTACCGCAACCTGGCCGGCGGCGTGACCGCGGCCCAGTTGCTGCACGGCTCGGCCAATCCCATTGGCGGGCAATCAGCCATCGTCAAGATGCGCTGGGGTGCACTGCCCCGGGAGATGCTGATCGATGGGGCCCAGCCACGCATCAAGTTTGCCCTGGGTGAGAACGTCAAGCGGTCGGGCAATGCCGCATCGGTACGCTATCCGCAAACGCGCATGGGTGTGGAGCAGGTGTTCGTCGATGCATTTACCGCGGCCCAGGATTATCAGCGCTCGTGGGATGCCTGGAACGATCTGTCGCGCCGTGAACGGGCCCGGACACCGTCACCCCGGCGGGACCTTGCCCTGGACGCCATGGTTGAAGTCCTCCAGGGCGAGCGTCTGATCAGCTGTCACTCCTACGTTCAGTCCGAGATCAACATGCTGATGAAGGTGGCCGAAGATTTTGACTTCCAGGTCAACACCTTCACCCACATCCTCGAGGGCTACAAGGTGGCCGACAAAATGGCGGCCCACGGCGCCGCGGGGTCTTCCTTTTCTGACTGGTGGGCCTACAAGTGGGAGGTCCGTTACGCCATTCCCTATGGGCCGGCGCTGATGCACCAGGCGGGCGTCAACGTCGCGATCAACTCCGACAGCTCTGAGATGTCGCGACGGCTGAACCAGGAGGCCGCGAAATCGGTGAAATACGGAGAGGTGGATGAGGTCGAAGCATTCAAGATGGTGACCCTGAACCCGGCAAAGATGTTGCGCCTGGATCATCGCATGGGCTCCATCGCCGAGGGCAAGGACGCGGACATTGTGTTGTGGAATGATCATCCGCTTTCGATCTACGCCCGTCCGAAAATGACCCTGGTGGACGGCATCGTCTATTTCGACGAAGCGGCGGACGTCAGCTCGCGGGACATGATTCGTTCCGAGCGGGCCCGGCTGGTCAGCAAGGCGCTGGCAGCCAAGGCCAACGGCGAAAAGACCCGGCCGGCAGGTGGCTGGGCGCCGCGAGAGTTTCACTGTGACAGCATTCATGGCTACGAACATCACCTGGCCGCAGGAGGGCTGGCCCAATGAGAAGGATTGTTTTCATACTGTTGATTGCAGCTTTTCAATCGGCCCACGCCCTGCCGCCGGAGCCCGGCAAGCCCCAGTCAGGTCCCATCGCCCTGGTCGGCGGAACCATTCATACCGGCACCGGCGAGACCATCGAAAATGGCGTTGTTGCCTTCGACGCGGGCCGCATCACGGTGGTGGGGCCGGCCTCAGGCTTTGATGCTGAGGGGCACGAGGTGGTTGACGTTTCCGGGCTGCGGGTCTACCCGGGGTTCGTACTGCCGGACAACCAGATTGGCCTGGAAGAGGTGGGCGCGCTGCGCCATACCATCGACAAGCAGGAGCGGGGTGAACTGAACCCCAGCGTGCGCTCGCTCATTGCCTATAACACTGATTCGGAGTTGATTCCCACAACCCGGTTTAACGGCGTGCTCGTGGCCCAGGTCAGCCCCATCGGAGGACTGGTTTCCGGACTGTCTTCGGTGATGGAGATGGACGGATGGAACTGGGAAGACGCAGCGCTGAAGGCCGACGACGCGCTGCATGTGAACTGGCCATCGAAAAAGCGCGGGCGGTTCGACTGGACCACGTTTTCCTTCAACTTCGCGCCGAACCCGGACTACGAACGCCAGATGGCGGAAATTCAGTCACTGTTCCTGGACGCCAAAGCCTACGGTGATGATCCGAACCCCGCCGGGACCAACCTGAAACTGGCGGCCCTGCAGGGCCTGTTCGACGGCAGCCTGCGACTGTTCCTGGATGCGGAGTCCAGCGGTGATCTGCTGGCCGGGCTGGAGTTTCTCAGGGAGATCGGCGTGCAGAACATCGTCGTCAGCGGCGATGAGATCCTGCTGGACATCGTGGACTACCTGGCAGCCCATGACATTCCGGTGATTGTTGAGGGCACTCACAACACGCCACCCCGGGCTCACGACGACATCGATCTGCCGTTCCGCCTTCCGGCGCTGCTGGTGGACGCGGGACTCACGGTAGGCCTGAGCTACCCCAGCATCATGAACGCGCGCAACCTGCCCTTCGCGGCGGGTACAGCAGCGGCCTATGGGCTGGGATGGGACAAGGCCCTGGAAATGATCACCCTGGGCAACGCCCGAGTACTGGGTATCGACGAGCGGGTGGGTTCCCTGGAGACCGGCAAAGACGCTACCCTTTTTGTGTCCAGGGGGGATGCCCTGGACATGCGTGGCAACCAGCTGGAGCACGCCTTCATACGGGGCAAATCGGTGCGACTGAATGGCATGCAGCAGGAACTTTACCAGCGCTACAAGTCAAAGTACGGTGAGCAAACGGGAGCCGGTAACTGAACGCCGGCAGTGGACACGGCGGGTGATTCAGCGACTCAACAACATCAACCAAAGCGCCTGGTTCTGGCTGGGCATCATCGGTATTGGCCTGGCCATGGAGGCCGTGGCCCTGTTCTACCAGTACGGGCTCGACTACGGGCCCTGTACGCTGTGTTCCCACGTCCGTGCCTGGATCCTGGGGGGCATGATGCTGGCCGTGCTGGGCTTTCTGGTGCGCCGGCAGAACGCGCTGAACGGGTTGGCCCACCTGGGATTACTGGGGATGGCAGGCGGCTTGCTGTATTCCAGCTGGCAGACATTGGGCGTTGAGCGCGGGTTTATCTTCAGCAGCTGCGAGCTGGGATCCGGCTTTCCATCCTGGCTGCCGCTCCACGAATGGTGGCCGTCCATATTCGAAGCCACCGAGCTCTGTGGCTATACGCCTTACCTGCTGTTCGGCGTGACCATGGCGGAAGCGCTGGTGGTTGTGGCAGC
>JAAUYH010074427.1_pt1 | contig 17934 bp, 23 predicted proteins | sample 7278061 | NCBI WGS metagenome assembly JAAUYH01 (sample SAMN14350203, study PRJNA611818) | marine sediment metagenome | isolation source: surface marine sediment (0.6m) | place: French Polynesia: Moorea | collected 2018-08 | reverse complement strand
TATCAGCGAATGCACGCGATCGCTTTTCCCATTGGCGATCGCCAATGGTTAGTCAGCAACTCGAGCGCGTCGGCTGAAAACCTCATTGTTTCGTGACTTTGTGATCTACTGAAAGTAGGAAAAACACCAAAAGGGTTAGGATTTTTTGCCTTACCAATGCCAACTTGGTTAGGTCATGTCTTAGCTTCACTATTTTTACATCAAGATTTAGTATTTCTTCACTACCAAGAAAAAATTCTGGCTCAACGACAACAGCAGTCCTGGCTTGATGCAGTTTATACTCCCAATCCTCAAGATAAAATGGTTATAATTTTTCGTCAGTGGTTTAAAATTAGAGCTGGAGGTAAAATTCCTTGGGCTTCGGGATGTAATGACCAAATTTCCTCTGCCGAATCTGATAAAAGAAAGCTTTTTGATGTATGGAAGACTCATACAGTTAATTGTATGGTTTGTCAAAATGCTCTGAAAAGAATCAATCGCCTTACAATATTAAGTTATGTAAGTGCTATATTCTGTTTATTTATGGGAATAATTATCGATGCCCGTGCTGTAGCATTTAAGATGGCAACGAGTGCGGATTTGATTAATCTATCTCCCTTCAAAATAATACCTCCAACTGGATTCTGGCTTGCCCTCACGGGAGCAATTATTCTGGCAACCATAGGCTACTTATTGAACAAGTTAAGTCGGCTATTTTACGTTTATGAATTTGAACATGCCCATAATGATTAGAGTAGGGTGTAGAGTTTTAGTCTAGTATTGATTTTTCTAGACAAAGCCAGACAAAGGTGGATAAACTACATTCTTTAAAGTGTTTACTTGCGCCTTTGTTAAAAACCCACCCTTATAAGCTCTAATTAGTTAGCTAATTTTTCTTTCACTTGTGGCATTCTCGCTTCAGCATTTGCCATCACTTCATCCAATTTTTCTACTATTTCTCCTGGATACTCTTCAAGAATTTTAGTAGACAGAGATAAACGATTTTTGTATTCATCGATGTCAAGGATAACGACTTGAATTTCTTGTCCAACTTTAAACAAGTTATTCAAAGAATCTATGTGAGTGCCACTTACTTCTTTGATATGCAGTAAGCCAGTAGCACCATTAAGATCGACAAAAACACCATAGGGTTTCATGCTGACTATTTTTCCAGCCATCAATGTGCCCTGTTCTAGTTTGGCGATCGCCGTAGCCCGCATGGCATCTCTTTGAGACAAAACTAGTTTTCTGGCTTCAGGATTAACTTCCAGGAAAGTAGCTGTTAGAAGTTGCCCTATTAAAGATTCTAGTCCATCTCTTTGTTGCAAATGCGATCGAGGGATAAATCCTCTTAACCCTTCTACTTCTCCTGTTACGCCTCCTTTATTAACCCCTGTTACCCGCATTTGAGCAGATTTTCCACTCTCAGCAATTTCCGCTATCTTGTCCCAGGCTTGTTTAACTTCTAGTTGACGACGAGAAAGAGTAACTTGTCCATCCGCATTTTGTTCGCGAATAATTAAAAACTCAAATTCTTCATCTAGAGGTAAAACTAAAGCTAGGTTATATACTTCTTCTAAAGCAGCTTCTCTAGTAGGGACAAAACCCGGTGATTTACCACCAATATCAACATAAGCTCCTTCAGAGTCATGTTGAATAACGGTGCCTCGGATAATCTGCCCTTTAGCAAATTCATAATCATATTTGTCTAGAGCTTGAGCAAAATCTTCCATGGAGAAAGATTGAGAAGAGGTAGAGTTAGAATTCATAGAATTGACAAGTAAAAAGCGAAAGAAATTTTAGATTAAGTGATGTTGGAGATGATGAGCCGAAAACCATTAGTATCTAGGACATTTTCCTGATTATCTAATTATGGCAAGATTTGACCAAACAAGTTTAACACTTTTGTCCAAGCATCTTGGGCTGCTTGAGGATTGTAACTATTTCTTTGATCGCATATAAAACCATGAGTTGCTCCATCATAACGAAAGATTTGATGGGGAATAGTTTGTTTTTTTAGTTCAGCTTCAATTTCATCTACTTGTTCGTTGGGAATAAGAGGATCTTCTGTACCAAAGAAACCATAGAGAGTCCCTTTAATATCTTTAGTCCGAGTTATGGTAGGTTCACCACCTCCAGGACAGGAATTAGCGATACCCGCGCCATAAAAAGAAGCTGTTGCCTTGATATCTTCGAGGGTAGCAACTAAATAAGTAACGTGACCTCCAAAACAAAAACCGATAGTGCCTATTCCTCCTGGTTTGACTTTAGGTAAACTATAGAGATAATTAATGGTAGCTTGGATATCACTAATTAGCTCTTCGGCTTTAGTTTGATTTTTGTATTTTCTGCCAACCTCTAAATCTTTTTCTGTATAGCCAGTTTCAAATCCAGGTGCTTGGCGTTGATAAATGGCTGGGGCGATCGCGACATAGCCTTCTTTGGCTAATCTTTCAGTAATATCTCTAATATGGGAATTTACGCCAAAAATTTCTTGAATTACTATCACTCCAGGAAAATTTCCTGGTTGATCTGGCATAGCTACATAAGCGTCTATATTCAAGTTTCCGTTTTGGACTTGAACTTTGTTTGTAGAAATTGCTAGTTCTACCATGTTTGATCTATAAAATATTTTTTCATTCGAGGTAGTCGGCGAACGACCCTACTGTGTAAATTGTAGAGTCACTAGGAAAAATTAAATCCTGAAAAGATTGTTGAGAATTAAATTTTAATTAAGCTTTAAGAAAATGTTAGCATTAAATTTTGGTGTAACGGAAAAATCAGAGCTAAATTAGCAAACGCAGGTACACCTATTGGTTCTAATGATTTGATTTATTAATTGCTTTGCTCGCTGTCGCTAATAACTTGATATTAATAACTCATAATGTCTCAGAGTTTAGTAAAGTTCCAGGTTTAAAATTAGAAGATTGGGAAATTAATTGATTTAGTAGCGCGATCGCAATTATTTTGTTTTGTTCACCCTACAAATACGCAATTGCTCGTTACTCAAAATTTGATCTAAGTAGAGAGATCGCTTTTCCACTAAAAGAAAATGGATGATTAATTTATCCTAGTCTAACTTTTTGGTATCCAGCCAAAGAAATTAACAACTCCGCCTAATAAAGCTAGAAGCAAACCAATAAATACTCCGCGATTCAGAAATTCTTGATTTGCAATTCTTTTGTCTAGTTGTTCTACTTTAGTGTCTAAAGCTTTAATGTCTCCTTTCAAAGTTTCTAAGCTTACTTTGATGTCTGAAATTTCTTTGAGTATTTCTTTTTGTCCTAATTGTAAATCTTTCAGTACTTCTGCAATATCAGTTTGTATGGTTGGGTTAGTCATTATTTCTCCTAGTCGTTGGCATCGATCGATGTTGGTAGTTTGAGAATTCGATTTAAAAGCAAGAATAATTAAAACTTTTCAAGCAAAATTTATTACCCAGGTTATATAAAAAACACTCTTACCAAGAAGAGACTGAAAATGGCATCTTGTGTCATGATATTTTTAGCGAGAGGGATGCCGAGGTTTCCTCGGCATATCCAATCGAAGCTTTAGCTCCTTCGGTGTGCTTTTCCTAGTGTTCGCCTCTAACTTTCATACTATCAAGATCATATATGGCTTTTGCGTCTGTTGTCCGTGCGATCGAACAATCTACTCTAACTAAAGAATTATTAACTAAATTAAACCAAGAGCGATCCCTCTCTTAATTATTTTTACCTATCTAATAATGGTAGCGACAAGAAATAATTGTTAGATAATCATCGTCCATTGTATATACAAGACGATTAGTATCATCAATGCGACGTGACCAAAAACCTGATAAATTCTCTTTCAAAGGTTCAGGTTTGCCAATACCCTGAAAAGGATTACTTTTTGTGGCTTTAATCAGTTTATTAATTCTCTTGAGTGTTTTTTTATCTTGACTTTCTCTTGTTGCGCTACCCAGTGCGCCTGTCGTCGACGCGGTGAAGCAGTCCGTTGGGCGGGTTCCCCGACTTGAAGGAACTGCTGAACCCTTTAGGGGTCGCAACGCTGCCAGTAAATGTAACTATCCCAAGCTTCATCAGTCCAGGCTAATTTACGACTACTCATCTAATAAGTCTTTTTCTTTTACTTTTCCCTGTCGGTATTGAGCAATAGAACGTTCTAAATGAGCAGCATTAGCAGGAGATTTAAGCAAGTGAACAGTTTCCATTAAGCCATTGAAATATTCTAATGACATGACTACCGTATCCTCAGCATCGCGCCTGGTTATTATGGTATAGTCAGCATCATTAACTACCCGATCTAAAACGGTTTTCAGTTTATTTCTCGCTTCAGTAAAGGTTATTACTTTCATGGCTCAAACCTGTCTTACTATCTGTACAAATATAGTCGATCATGTTTAATTTCAGCCAAAAAATTAAAGATTAAGGAAGTGCGATCGCAATAGCAACTACCGAAGGTATCGTGAATTTATAGCTACGTCGATCGCATTCTATTACAACTTTTCTCAGAATCTACTCTCGCTAAAGAATTATTTATCTGTAAATTGCAGATATTTGACCATGAGTAAGCAAGGATTGTCCTCTCCCCAAAGCTGTGTTAGTACTTCTAGCGGTCTAAATCCCATGGCAAAATAAAAAGCTCGTGTTCGCGCATAAAATCGATCAGGATGAGAAGCAGCAAGAGTTTTAACTTGCCAATACTCAAGCTTTTGCTGACGTAAAATTGACTCTGTATGATGAATCAAAGCACTACCAATACCTTGACGCTGATATTCATATCGAACACCCATTACATACAATTCTGCTGAGTATCTATTATGTTGCTTAAAACTCAAAAAGCCTACATATTCATTTTCTACTAATGCAAACAAAGTAGGTAAGGATTGAGTTTCTTCTATATATTGAACCAGTGCTTTTTCATTGCCAAACCATTGTGGTAAAGAACGAAGTATTGATTCACAGATTTTTGCTGGTTGGAAGAAAGAATCGAACAACTGTATTCGATCGATATCCATTATCTTTATTTTGTCATTCATAACTTTCTTATTTTCAAAAGCTGCAATAACGTACAAGAAAAATAATCTCTACTGCTCTAACCTTGAGTTAAAACTATTTCCTATTCTTTGAGAGGCAAAATTGAGTTACAGCCAAGTAAAAAACAATTCACCCCTAAATGAATTTATTGCTGGTGCAAAAGGTATTGTGCCTCTAATTATTGGAGCAATTCCGTTTGGTATTATTTTTGGCACTCTAGCCCAAAGTAGCGGTTTGTCTTTTGGGGGAGCAATGGCAATGTCAGCTTTTGTTTTTGCTGGTTCGGCTCAATTTATTGCTTTAGGTTTACTTGCTGTAGGAACAGCTTTACCAGTGATTATTTTGACTACTTTTGTGGTTAATTTGCGTCATTTGCTCTATTCCCTTAGCTTAGTGCCTCACGTTCAAAATCTATCGCCAGTCTGGAAATTGATTTTGGGTTTTTGGCTGACTGATGAAGCATTTGCTGTCGCAATTAATCGCTACAATCAAAGCGATCGCTCTAGGTACAAGCATTGGTATTACTTCGGTGCAGCCGTATTTATGTATGTCAATTGGCAAATTTGTACTTTTATTGGTTTAACTCTTGGTCATTTAATACCAGATGCTGCTAGTTGGGGATTAGATTTTGCCATGTTAGTTACTTTTATCGGTATGGTTATTCCCTATCTGAAAAATAAACCAATGATAATAACAGTTGTGATCTCAGGAATTACCGCTTTACTCACTCGCAATTTACCCCATCAGTCAGGTTTAATCGTTGCAGCCACAGCAGGAATTATAGCTGGCATGATTGTTGAGAAAAAAACAAGTAGTGAGTAGGGAGTAGGAAGTGTTTCTTTTTAACAACTAACAACTAATGACTAATTACTAATGACTAAACCAGAATTTTATTTAATTGGGATGATGGCGATAGTTACATTCCTAATTCGCTATCCTCTTTTAGCTGTCAGCAGTAAAATTAGACTTCCCTCTCAATTAATTAGAGCCTTAACTTATCTTCCTCCTGCTATTCTTACGGCAATTGTCGTTCCTGCAGTCTTGATTCCTACGGGAGATAATATTTTACTAAGTTATACCAATGCTAAATTAGTTGGTGCGATCGCAGCATCGATCGCAGGTTGGTGGACTAAAAATCTTCTGGCTACGATTATCTCTGGGATGGTAGTATTTTTTCTCTGGCAGTGGTTATTAACTATGTTCAGTTAACCTCAATTCAACGAGTTGTATAGATGATGAAAACATCTCTTTGTAAGATTCTCGATCTTGATTTACCGATTATTCAAGCTCCTATTGGTAGTGCCACAACTCCAGAGTTAGCTGCTGCTGTATCAAACTCAGGGGGACTCGGTATGTTGTCTGTTACCTGGAGAACTACAGATGAAATAATTACCCTTATTCAACAAACTAAAGCTTTAACAGACAAACCTTTTGGTGTAAACCTTGTTCTTGAATTCGATATTATGAACAAGCTGAAAGTCTGTCTGGATGAGGGAGTAAAAATTATTTCTTTTTTCTGGGGCGCACCCGATCAATACATTGACTTAGTACATCAAGCTGGTGCAGTGGTCATGCACTCTGTTGGCAATACAAAGGAAGCCAAGAATGCTGCTCAAGCTGGTGCAGATGTAATTGTAGCGCAAGGATGGGAATCAGGCGGACATGTCAAAGGAGATATCAGCACTATGGTACTTGTACCTGCTGTGGTTGATACTGTTGCACCTTTACCCGTTGTAGCTGCGGGCGGTATTGCTGATGGTAGAGGTATCTTGGCAGCACTGGCACTAGGAGCTTCAGGAGTATGGTTAGGAACAAGATTTTTGGCAAGTCAGGAAGCTAAAGTTCATAAGATATATCAAGAAAAGGTAATTACCGCTAAGGTTGAAGATACAGTTCATTCAACACTTTTTAATATTGGTTGGGAAAATGCACCTCACCGTACCCTCAGGAATAGTACAGTGGAGATATGGGAGGCAGCAGGTTGTCCTCAACAAGGAAATCGACCTAAGGAAGGAGAAATTTTAGGTTACACAAGTAGGGGCGATGCAATTCTGCGCTACAGTGATACAATTCCTTTACCTGATATACAAGGTCATGTGGAAGCCTTAGCATTCTATGCGGGTCAAAGCACTGGGCTGATAAATAATCTTCATACTTCATCGCAGATCATTACTCAACTTGTCAATGAAGTAGAAGCTGCCTATCAATACTTGAAAAAGGTTTTGTGAAGAAAATTTTGCCAATCAAAATCGTACTTTTTTGAGTAAAAAACTTACTTTGACTGAATAGAATAAAAGTCAATGAACGAACCACCTCAGATAATAGAAACGTCTCGTCTCAGATTGCGATTTCCTACGATAGAAGATGCACCATCTATTTTTGAGCAATATGCCCAAGATAAACAAGTAACAAAATACATGACTTGGCAACCTCATTCTAATATTGAAACGACTCAAAAATTTTTACAGCAGTCGATCGAAGATTTGACAGCGAAAAATTACTATTTATGGGTAATATCGCCGATCGAAGAGAAAAAAGCTATAGGAATGATTAGATTACAGCTTGACAATTATCGCGCTGAGTTAGGCTACGTTTTGGCTCGTTCCTATTGGAATCGGGGTTTAATGACTGAAGCTCTACAACCATTGGTTAATTGGGCAATAAATCAACCAGACATTTATCGAGTTTGGGCTGTATGTGATATCGAAAATTTAGCATCGGCGAGAGTTTTGGAAAAAGTAGGCATGACTCGCGAAGGCATTTTGCGTCGATGGCTGATTCATCCAAATCTGAGTGATGAGCCAAGGGATTGTTTTTGTTATGCCAAGGTAAAGTAATTAGACTTTATCTTAGCCTTGCGAAATATCTTTTAAATATCCGATCGATCGAAGACGAATATTCCGTTTGATGTGTCGTATCACTTTGATAATAACCTGCGCGATGTTCCCAATTCGCCTACTCAAATGCAGCAAGCAGTTAAATTTCTTCAATCTCAATTCGATCGAAGTTTCCCAGATATTAGACAACAGATATATTTGGCAGGATTAATTGGTGTATATTCGAGGATGTTATATGACTTGACAACAGCACATCAAGCATTCTTTCTAATTTTTGTTCCGAACAGGGGATAAATTATCCTGCTGCCTAGAAGAAGCCTGTAAAATGATTTATCGTTTAATCGCTGATTTGGTTGTTTTCATTCATTTGCTGTTTATCTTGTTCGCAGTACTGGGAGGATTGTTGGTACTGAAGTATCACCGTTGCGCTCTTCTTCACCTGCCAGCCTTGGTCTGGGCTGTACTTATTGCTCTTTTCGGTTGGGTTTGTCCCCTTACACCACTAGAAAACTGGCTAAGAGAACTTGGTGGCGTTCTTGGTTACGAGACTAGTTTTATCGAACACTATCTCCTACCTGTTATTTACCCTGGTCAATTAACCCGCAGAATACAAATCTGCCTGGGTCTGTTAGTCTTGAGCATCAATTTAGTCATTTATGGCTGGTTTACTTGCCATACCTTAAAAAATAAGGCTTAATCCTAATAGCTAAATCCTCCTTAGTAAGCTTAGACGCACTTAATTTGTTTACTTGGCAATTTATTCAAAAAGTGCCACCCCTTCACCCCTGCTCCTCTGCTCCTCTGCCACCCTAACCCTGTAATTTAAATGATAGCGGTTTTCAATTGGATGAAATACAGAATGCTCAGTTGATTCTGATTCTTTAACTGATTAGATTGGTACACTCATATGAAAACCGCTATGAAGATAAGCTTAGTACGCTGCACAATGAAAGGTTAGGCAAAAATTATGAGGAACTTAAGTGCCAGATTTAAGGTTACATAAGGTTATGCTGATTTAGTTCAGCCTGAGCGTGCTTTTCTTCTCATCGGCACAAAACGAACTGGAAGGGTTTTCTCCTCAACTATGCCCGACTCGGTTTTGGTCAGCACAACTAGATACTGAGACCATGTCCCCCAAAATAAGCAACGAAGGTCTCTTTAATCCTGTGTTGGTAACTGGATAAAAGGAATTGCTGAACCTCCCATATAATTGGGCAGTTGCCCATTCCAATTTTCTGCTGCTTTTAATTTGGTTTGAGCTTCTAAAAGCTCAATATATTTAGGATTTCGATTGAGTTGTTCGGTTTGTAAACGAATTGACTCTGCTCTAGCTTGCGCCTCCAAAACTTTGACTTGTTTATCTGCTTCAGCCCGAGCTAATTTTTGTTGCTCTTCAAACTTCACCCTTTGTAATTCTTGTTCGGCTTTATTGGCTTGAGAACGAGCTATGGCAGCTTCTTCTGCTACTTTCTCAAACGCTGAGGAAAATTTAATCGAAATATTAACTGCTTCGACTTCTAATCCTAAGGTTTTTAATTCTTGAGTCAGACGAGTGCGTACAGCGTTATTTAACTCTTGCCGATTTTGGACAATTTGTAAAGCGTTGCGAGTCCCGAATTCTTCCCGAAAAATATTAGCCACTCTTGGTTCTACTTGAGTAATCGTATACTGTTGACCGTAACGTTTAAATACTCTTTCTGTCTCATTTTCCTGTAGAGAAAAAGTGACTTGAATCTTATTCTCAGGAGCAATCTGAGAATCTTTGGAATAGGCAGGCATGGGAATCGAAATTGTTTGGGAACGGAGATTTAACTTGTGCAGATTCCCTTTGAAGGGAGTGTAGAAATGTAAGCCTGGTTTTTCAGTTTCTATTAGTTTACCAAAGCTGGTACGCATTCCCATTTCCCCAGTTTCCACGGTGGTCATACATCCAGCCAAGTTAATTCCTCCCATTAGTATGGTTAGTATTAGCAGGAATTTTCGGTTCATGATACTGTCTCTTCTCTAACCTTCATCTCTTTATCTGATGGCATTGTCAAAGTCTGGTTTCGGCTTGAGTCTAAACTTCTCTCCTCTTAATTAATGACAAGACCTATAACCTTAATTCTGTTAAGTTGACAATTCCCTCTATCCCTAAAGTAAATAAATAAATTGAATAACTTGTGAGGAAATAAGCCTAAAGATGACGCAATTTAAATCAAATAGCTTAACCAAGATGTTTATACTGCCATCCCAATTAGTACCGTTAGAAAAAGTAGGCATGACTCTCGAAAAAATTTTGCTTCAATGAGAAATTCATCCAAATTTGAGTGATAAGCCAAGGGATTAATTTCCATTAACAACTATACCGTCTGGACGGTAAATTAATAATAATCAGAATAAATTAACTCAAACCTGCATGGCAAAAGACCCATCGGCGACAAAAATTAAACTACTAGAAGCAGCTGCTCAGGTTGTTCGAGAAAAAGGAGCTTCCCAACTTACCTTGGAAGCTGTAGCGGAGAAAGCCAATGTAAGTAAAGGTGGTTTGCTGTATCACTATCCAAACAAATCTATGCTCCTAGCTGCAATGGTTACGCATTTGATGGAAAGCTTTGAACAAGCAATCGAGAGCCAAATTGCTCAAAGTGGAAGCAAGATAACGTGGCTAGAAGCATTTGTAGCCATGTCCTTCGACCCAAATCATTCTCAACTGGTTGAGAGTGCTGGCATCCTGGCAGCAGTAGCTAACGATCCTAGCCTACTCGAACCACTGCGGGAACGATATAAGGCTTGGCAAGGAAAAGCAGAAGCAAGTGGGTTAGACCCAAATTTGGCAACGATTGTGCGCTTAGCAGCCGATGGGCTTTGGTTCACAGAGTTGTTCAACGTATCGCCTTTAACAGATGAACAGCGATCGCAAGTTTTAGATGCATTACTCACCCTCATTAAGGAGAGAACAAAGCATGACTAAGTTGAATAAAGCAGCGTATTTGAATCACAATAACTCTAGCACACAGCCTCCTGGTCCGCGAGGACTATCCCTTCTGAGCAGTTTAGTGGAGTATACCTTTACCCCGATAGAATTCTTGCTTAAATCTGCTCGTGAATACGGGGATGTTGTGTCCTTAAGTATTGGTCCAATTCGTACTTATCTGTTTAATCATCCCGACTTAATTGACGAGGTATTGAACAAGCAAAACCAAAATTGCATCAAAGACATTAGCTATCGAGCATTAAAAGGAGTGTTTGGAGATGGTCTGCTTTTGAGCGATGGCGATTTCTGGAAACGTCATCGAAGAATGATACAACCAGCTTTTACTGCCGAACGCATTGCGGGTTATGCTTCTACAATTGTGGCTGATACTTCTCAAATGCTAGCAAAGTGGCGATCGGGAGAAATCTACGATATCCATCAGGAAATGAGCCAGCTTACAATTAAGCTAATTACTCAAACTATGTTTGGTGTTGATGTGACTGAAACGGCTCTGGAAATCCTTGAAGCATTAGACACAATTATGCTTCACTATATTCACCAAACAAAAACATGGTTTCTTTTACCTGCATGGTTGCCTACCCCAGAAAATCGGCAAGCTCATCGTGCCACAAAACGACTTAACGAAATTGTCTATGGGATTATCGAGCAACGCCGAAAATCTCCTAAGGACGATCTGCTTTCTAGAATGCTGCAGGTTAAAGATGAAGATGGAAGTCAATTGAGCGATCGCCAGTTGCGAGATGAAGTTATCACTTTAATGTTGGCTGGTTATGAAACAACCACCAATGCTCTAACCTGGACGCTAATGCTGCTGGCTCAAAATCCAGAAGCAGAGGCAAAATTAGTTGCAGAAGTTCGATCTGTTCTAGAAGAACGCTTACCGACAATAAACGACCTACCCAAGTTATGCTACACCGAAATGGTTCTTAAAGAGTCTATGCGTCTCTATCCACCTGCTTGGATTGTGGGTCGAGAATTAACTCGCGACTGTACGATCGGAGACTATTATTTGGCTCGTGGAACAACAATTTACCTCAGTCAGTGGGTTGTGCATCGAGACCCACGCTTTTTTGCCAATCCAGAGCAATTTTTACCAGAACGTTGGGAGGATAATTTAGAACAGCGTTTGCCCCGTTGTGCCTATTTTCCGTTTGGTGCTGGACCAAGAGTTTGCATTGGTAAAGCGTTTTCCATGATGGAGGCTACATTAATTTTAGCTATGGTTGCTCAAAAGTTTCGCCTTACTCTTATTCCCGACCAATCAATTGAATTGCTACCCTCTATTACTCTACGCCCAAAACATGGAGTTAAAATGATGTTCAAGGAGATCTCTTTTTAAATTAGATTTCTTTGAGAGCAAAAGATGACTGAAGAAATACAATACAAGAGCGATTTGAAAAATGTCGATTGGCAAGAGATGAAACAGATACTAGAGATCGATCGCTTTGATAATGGGCGAACTCCACAGCAATTGCAAAAATCTTTTGAAAATAGTTATGCTTCAGTTATCGCTTACGCTGGAAGTAACATTATTGGAACTGCTCGCGTGCTTTCTGACGGTGTCTGTAATGGGTATATTGTTGATGTCTGGACACTTACACAATATCGCCGACAAGGTATTGCTAGCAACATGCTCAAGATACTTATAGAGCAACTTGAAGGACAACATATTTATTTGTTTGCAGATGAAGCGATCGATCTTTACACAAAGCTTGGCTTTAAGCCACAGCCTACTGGACTGGGAAAAGTTGTAGGAGAGTGGTTACAGAATGATTCTTTAGATTCATCTGTATAAGACTCAAAGGTTAGTTACGGCCCACAATTAGATGAAAATTCATTTTTACTTCTTTCTTCTGTTCGGCATTTCCCCAAACAGGTAACAAATTATCGTTCAAGGCTTCAAAGAATTTCGTACCTTGCTGCTGCATACATTGTCTTGTTGCTGACCAAGTATGCATATAAGCTAATAATTCGGATAAATTCCACGAAATTTTCATTTCAATTGGCGGTACTGGAATTGGTTCAAAGGGAAAATCAATATTGCGATAACCATTGTGTATAAGCTGGATACGAGGAGACCAGTATGGCTCAATAAAATCGAGAATTTCTTCTTTAATAACTAAATCTATTTTTGACGAGACAGAAAGCCAACTATAACACCAAGCCGAAAAAATACCACCCTTCTTTAGTACACGTTTTACTTCAAACCAAAAACGCTCGATATCGAACCAATGTAAAGCTTGAGCTACTGTTACTGTATCAAAATAAGCATTGGGAAAGCTAGTTTTTTCAGCAGGTTGAACTGAGTAAAAAACATTGTTTTTCGGAATGGCATTAGCTATTTGACTCTTGCTAACATCTGTAGCATAAACTTCTCTAAAGTATTCAGCTAATGTAATAGATGCCTGTCCGTTTCCCGCACCACAATCCCACACTCTTTCTTGGGTATTAATGCAGGATGCCAAAAATTCGTATAACTCTTGAGGATACTGAGGTCGTGCAGCAGCATACAGATCGGATGTATCGGAAAACAAATCGATGACAGACATAAAACTTCTTGGCAAATTTGCCTATTAGGCTAGCATTTTTTCCCCATTTGGGATGAGACACAATATTATTTTGATAAGTGAACTGTATAAAAATTTATTGATTAAATTCGGCTAATATTCTCATAACCTCATGGGCTTTTTCTGAAGGAACAAAAAGATGATCGTGGTAGTAAGCGGAAATTGGATTGACACTGATACCAAACTGAGACAGTTTACCCGTAATTGCAGCGAGAAATCCTACGGCATCTAGACTAGAATGAACCGATAAAGTAATCATGCGAGCAATATAAGAATATTGCAAACCAAAACTTTCGGCTTGCTGGCGTGGCAAAATAACCGTGATTCCTTCATCTTCCTGAAACCAGCCTAGTGGTTTTAGCTCTAATTCTTCTAGATATTGCTGCGATAAGGTACAAAAGACAAATTCCCCATCTTTTAAGATCGGCTTCATAGATTTAAGCAAAATTTCTAGCCTGGTTTCCCCTGACATTTAGCTAATACTTCAAAAAACAGGATGTAAGAAAAAATAATTATTAATTAAATTTTAGGGCAATAGATTTTTAGCTTCTTGGTAACAACATTGATTTAATAACAGGCTTTCTTATTAAGATAAGATTGGTTGGCGATATGGATTTATGTTACAGCAATTTATTGTTTCTGATAGGTATTCAGTCAATGAAAAATCTTTCTTCAATTAACTTAATTTTTATTGCTAGCTTTTTGTTCTTAGTCGGTAGTGCTATTTTTACCTTTGAAGCGATCCTAGAAATTATAAAATTGTCTTCTATTAGAACTTTTATCCATTTTTTAGCTTGTTTATTCTTTACTATTGGTTCTTTTATTTTTATGCATAGTGCTGGAAAATGATAACTATACAGTGTCCTCGCAAAAAACTTTGAGTAAAAAATAGCTAATGTTACAACAGTTTGTTGTTTCTGGTATCGCCATTGGCAGCGTTTATAGTTTAATCGCTTTGGGATTTCAGATTACCTATTCTGTCTCTAACACGATGAATTTTTCTCAGGGTGCTTCGGTAATGTTGGGGGCAGTTATTTGTTACTCCTTGAATATTACTTACGGTTGGCATATTGCGATCGCTCTTCCTTTATCCCTAATAATTTGTGCTGTTTTTGGCTTAATTATCGAAAGATTAGCCGTGCGTCCGTTTGCTGTTGATGGTTCAAATTCTTGGTTACTAACTACTATTGCTGTAGGGATTATTGCCGAAAACTTAACTATGCTTACTTTTGGTAAGGAAGTTCGCGCCTATCCTTCTTTTTTAGCACAAAAACCCATAAATATCTTGGGTTTTGGCATTTTTCCCCTCGAATTACTAATACCAATAGTTGCTGTAGCGATCGCGTTTTTCCTTCGGTTTACTTTTACCCATACCCTTTATGGTAAAGCTTTTCTAGCTGCGAGTGAAAACCCAGACACTGCTAAAATCATGGGTATTAATGTGGAAGGGGCGATCGCTTTTGCTTATGCCCTCTCCACGGTTTTGGCTGGAGTCGCTGGTATTCTCATCGCACCGATCTACAATGTTTCTGCTGGTATGGGTACACTGCTAGGATTAAAAGCCTTTGCTACAGCGATTATTGGTGGTTTAACTAGTCCTTGGGGAATTGCGATCGCAGGAATACTCTATGGTATTGGAGAATCCTTAGCAGCAGGATATTTAGGCGGTAGCTATCGAGAAATTATTGGTTTTGCTTTGGTAATATTGGCTCTAACTTTAAGACCAAATGGTTTATTTGGCAAGAATCAAACTAAAAAAGTGTAGTGTGGGTTTTCATCCTTAGTTATCTTCCTTATCTCTTTGGGTAGAAGTAAATAAGAACCTGGCTTGAGGATTAAACTGTTGTTGATATGACCGACAAATAACTTATTGTCTGTGGTTTTAAAATGAATATGCATATTACTTTTGGGATGCGTCAGTACACCACGATGGGAGTTAGAGTAAAAGCCTAATCCATCTATTTGGCGATCGTCTAACCCACCAAGATAACGAGCGCGGAAAAAACTACCTTGATAATTTGGTACACCGTTTCCCATCCCATTAACTACAAACCAGTCTAAAGCAGATACTTCTCCTATGAGACGAAAAGGAAAAGGTCGAGAAGTTTCTATTCCGCGATCGACAGCAGCCTTGGGTATATACTGCTCTAACTCAGCAAATGTTTGTACTGCTTCGGGGATTTCCAACTTTGTCCAGCCAGGTACATAGGCATAAACCATGAATGATATATCAAAGTTTTCTAGTTCTTTTACCTGATAGGAAAAACTAGAAAACTGACCGAGATAAGCTTTCCCATCTAATACTAATATCTCAGCATTTAATCCCTGGGGCATTCCTAGACCGTATAAGTGGGGTTTTTTAGCCAGGGAACGAAACTCTACTCTATTATTTAAGTTGTTAGAAGCGATCGATCTAAGATCGCCAATTGCTTGTACTGGATTTGTGGGCGCAACTTCGGATAAGTTTGGGTTTGGATTTGTTGAATTCATGTTTTTTTCTCCGCATAATTTACGATTAGCAACCACAACTTTCGGTACAAAACTACATCCTATTGCGATCGCTGATAATTGAAAGATTTTACGTCGCAAAATTCTTTGATTCATGTAGTTACTAGTAATGTCGAATTCTGCTTGCAATGGATTCAAGTAGGGGCAAACAGATTGTTCTCCCCTACTTGACGAAGCGCATTATCTATTCTCTTGAGAATCAGATGGAGATCGACTCAAATCAGCGAACTTGTGAAGGTAAGGTAGTCATATCTCTTGGAGAAAGATAACTGACAACTGGATATTGTGAAACTTCAACCTGTAGAGCTTCTAAAACTTTGTTGGCAACGAGTAAAGAGGAAGCAGGATTTTGACCCGTAATTAGGTTGCCACTTTTTACAGCAAAAGGTTCAAAGTTATCAACTTCTTGAAAATTTGCCCCTAATTCTCGTAACTTAGTTTCCAGCATGAATGGCACGGTATCGGAGAGTCCCACTGCATCTTCTTCAGAATTAGTAAAAGCACTAATTTGATGTCCTGCTACTAGAGGACTTCCATCTGGTTTAGTAGCAGAAATTAAACCCGCAGGGCCATGACAAACCGCAGCGACTATTTTATCTTCAGCATAAGCTTGGGAAATGATATCCGCCAAAGGCAAACTATTTGGTAAATCCCACATCGTACCGTGACCCCCTGGAAGAAAAACCGCATCGTATTGACTAGCATCTATTTACTCTACAGCAGGAGTATTTTCAATCGCCATCGCAGCAGATTTGTCTTGTAAAAAGCGATCTACACTAGCAGCATTTTCACCAATCGGCTTTTGGCTGCGAGGATCGATTGGTACTGCACCACCATCAATAGAAGCAATCGTTACCTCAACACCTGCATCGGTAAAAGCATAATATGGGGTGGTCAATTCTTCTATCCATAAGCCTGTAGGTTCTCCAGTGCTACTTATAACAGCATGAGAGGTAGCAATAATCAATATCTGTAAGGGATTCATAGTTGTTTTTGAGAATGATTGGATTTGCTTTTCTCTACTTTATCTAAGGTTTAGCAAAAAAAGAAGTTATAGTTTTTGATAACAGCAATAATTTTTTTTATAGCTCATCATGACTTATCTCGACCAATTACGCACTTTTCTCGAAGCTTACCGTCTGGGTTCGATCACAAAAGCTGCCGATCGCTTGTACCTAACTCAACCAGCAGCATCAGCACATATTAAGGCTTTAGAAGCATTAATTGAAAAAGAATTATTTATTCGTCACGCCAGAGGAGTTAAACCTACAGCGATCGCTGATGACTTAGCAAGATCGGTTGCACCCCATTTAGAGCAAATTGAAGTTAAATTTAATGCGGTAAGAGCCAAGGTTAATAACATTTCTGGGACGATTCATTTAGCAACACCAGCAGAAATCCTTGATGCTCAATTACTTCCTGCAATTATTTCTCTATTAGGTTACGATTTGCGGATTAGGATTCAATTAGGAGGAAAAGAACGCCTCTATCAATTATTAAATGAAGGTGCGATCGATCTTGCAATAACTGCATCTGAACCCAATAATCAAGCCTTAGATTTTCAGCAAATTGAAAGAGAAACTTTAGTTTTAGTTGCTGCATCTGACTGGGCAAAACAGAACCTAGCTAAACCATTTTCACCCCAGGAGTTAATAAATTTACCTTTGATTGCCTACGATGAGGATTTACCCCTCATCAGACGCTATTTCACCGAAGTTTTCCAGAGCGATATCAATATTCAAGCAACTATAACTGTACCCGATCTGAGAATTGTGCGATCGCTAGTTAGTTTAGGACAGGGTTATAGCGTATTACCTCAATATCTCTGCGAACAAGAGTTACAGGATGGTACGTTCACTCTATTACACAAACCAGAACAACCACCTATTAACAATTTATACTTGGTATGGAATAAAGGCAGTCTCAGACACCCAAGGTAACCGTTCATTTCCCCCTCTGAAAAAGCTAGGAAAATTGGGGACATAGCGATCGCCATGTCCATTAATTAACTGCCCACAGGAAATGGTGGTGGAGAAAGACCTTGT